>Ga0315914_1011873_pt1 | contig 10245 bp, 6 predicted proteins | sample MpolenodulesMG_FD_203920 | JGI IMG/M metagenome (GOLD analysis project Ga0315914, IMG submission 203920) | Medicago polymorpha root nodule microbial communities from Los Angeles, California, United States - elongated nodules | ecosystem: Host-associated > Plants > Roots > Nodule | place: USA... | reverse complement strand
GATATGAATTTGACAAGAACATCAAATGCATTTTGAGAGGCTAATGATATGAAAATAGATACTTCATTGCTCAATGCAGAACCTCCTCCAGCTAAATCAGACAATGCTCTAATGGCAATGAAAGGTATTTTGTGTTGGAAACAAACTAAAGCAACAGCAGCACTTTCCATGTCTGTTGGAGTAGCATCAAATTTGCATTTCAAATGATCTCTATAAGCTTTATTGTCAACAAACATATTGGCACTTACTCCTTTCTTTACTCTCACCACAATAGGCTTTCTTGGCAAACAAGTTGTGTTAACACATCTACTCAATTCAACATTCTGTGGAGAATAAGCGAAATGTTAGCCACAAACAATTAAATAAGGCTGAAATCTAAGGGTGATTATTCTGCCATGTCATTCTTGAATCTTTCTTGATAAAATTATTCTTGATATCTAGCATTTTCCTTATATATTTTCATCTGTGTAGCGGCTGAAATAAGATTTAGCTTGTGTATATCACACTTAACCAATCGCACTTGAATCGATTGATTAAGATTGGTCAGTGTAGATTTCAAGTTTGGTATGTTATAATTAAAAATAAAAATCAAAATGTGTATTGAAATTTAGACCGTCCTTATAACTTCAGGTAGTCGCACTACAATTTGTCCAAATCTCTCAAAATGATGACCAAATCGATATTTCATTTTTATCAAGTAACATATAGGTTTCAAGTTTTTCTTTTTCAAGTACCAAATTTGAACCTATAATCTTTAGAAATACCTAGTCCGTATTTGGATTTACTTTTTAGAGAGTAAAAAGTAATTCTAAAGACTTAAAATTTATTTTGGTTTGTTTGGAGATTATTAAAATTAATTTTGCATTTAGAATCTATTTTAATTTTTAAACAATGATTTACAACTTTTAACTCTGATCATAATTTTTACACTAAAATTTATTATTCAACTAACTTTCACGTGAATGTATCAAAACACCAATATTTTTATGTTAAACTTGTTTTTAACTAAATTCAATTTTACAAAATCAATTAAACAAAATCAAATTTTATCACCGCGAAAACCAAACAAACACTCGTAATGAGATGGTCATTTAGGGTTGAACTCACCTTGAGCTTTCTTGCAATTTCAAAGTAAGTTTTGTCAACCGGAACCCAAAAAGCAGGCTTCCAAACTTCAGGAGTTCCATCAACAGGAAAAATTCTCTCTGGTTGATACCAAACCTTGTTCAACAAATTTTCCTCTAATTTGGAATATTTTGTGTAGTTATTGTAATTAGCAAACTTAAGATAGCCCAATTCTGGGCTGAAATCTCCATTGTTTTCACCAAACCTCTGCTCAATTAAATCATAAAAGTAAGATGAAATTGTTAGATCATTAAAAATATTTGACTTTAATCATAACTACTTATAAAATGACACACTTGATTCAAATCAAATAAACAAAATGACACACTTGATTCATTGTAATTATTTTTTTTATATTGTAATACTTTTGAACCCGTCAATAGAACAATGTATCAAAATAAAATTCTTATATTTAATGTTGAGATTAATTTTCATGCATTGACGGTGTAAAACTTTTTTGCACGTTCATCCAATTGAATCACACTAAATAGGTATTTTACTAGATATCATCTGAATAACCTAAAGAGGTGGCGCCATGATGTGTTGTGATGTGATTTGATACAAGTGTAAAAAAGTTTTACGTGGTTCGTGTATATAAATTAAATTAGGGTAGTTTAACTTAAATGTGCTTTTCAATCTGTCTTTGTTAAATTTTGTAAAGAAAAAAAATGATTGGTAGCACTTTGGCCAATTTGGTTGGATAGTATTCTTATTTGTTACCTAGTTTTTGGGAATGCCCCATACCCATCCAAAATATTATCGACACTATTTGGGAATATCAAAATAATTGAAGCAACTTTTGTGTGTACCTGCCAATGCCAAAGTCCCGTGTGAGCCCAATACTGTGGAATAGTCACATCTCCAATTTGGAATTTAGAATTTACATTACCTGCAATTCCATAATGTAGAACTCCTTCTATATTAAACAAAGTAAGCAACAATTGAGTTGCAAGACCTGCATTTAGCTACACAAAAATAAAACAAAAGACTAAGAAAATAAAATGAATTAAATATAATAGAAGTTTAAGTTAAGGCATAAGGAAGAAGAAACTTAGCTTACCATACTCTCTCCAGTCATAACAACAATAACCTTCTTCTTTTCCAATTCACCAATCCGAAAATGTCTTCCTACATTGTCGAGTTTACGAAAAATTAATTGAGATCATATTGTTCTATCATAAATCATATCAAAGTGTTGACTTTTAACTTTTAAGTCTTTTTTTTAAAGAGATTTTTAAGTCTTTTTTAATAGTATTCAAAATGAAAGAAAAAATAGGCATCATTGACTTTTAAGTCATTTAACACAATCTAGAAAAGATTGACCACAAGAGAAAAATACTAAGTGGTCACAAGATTCATGACATAAGATTTAGATGCACAAACAAAATAGATATAATTGAATTATCTAAAAAATATACATTATTGAGTGTGTCCCAATCGTGTGTTCAAAATCTTATGACAATAATTCCTCGACTACCATATCAAAGGACCACCATAATATTTTTATGGAAAATTCTGTCTTTATTGCGTTCTATCCCTAACCGTCTAATTACGACATTTGAGTTGCTTTGTGTTGGCTTTGAGAGGGTGGGTTTAGTCTTACATCAAATATATAAGACATTTGGTACAAGTTTATAAAGAGGAGACACTCATTACCTTACAAGCCATTTTTGTAAGGATGGTTTAGACCTCAATTTCAACATAGTCTTACAGCCTATCCTAGATCTACCGTTGGGCTTCCCGCATCATCCACGCTTCAGATCCATTGGACCCAAGGGTGATGAGGTGTGTTGGAAATTCCGCCTCTATTGAGGTGTGTTAAATTTAGTGACAAAATATTTCTCTCTTAATCCAACAGTCTACAACAAACTGTAGAGAATCGAATTTGAAATTTAACTGCTATTGTTGTTAAAGAGTTTCAAACTTTAGAACAACCAGTACTCATCACCATAAACTATTGAACTAGTTTGGACAAAAATAGAAGCAGAAAGATGAAGAAAGGCATCATATGCACATATGTGGTTATGTATACAAGCATAACAAAATAATTGAGCAAGAGATACTGTAAAAATTACCAGCAAAGTCAAAGTAAGGAAACTTTTTATGAGGCTCAAAGCTGGATGATTGAAGAAGAGGGTTCAACTCAAAGGCATTTGGCACAACTATACCAATATATGGTCCTAGGCTATTGATATTTCCGATTTCTCTCCAAGAAAGTTGATTAATGGCACCATAGGCATTGATGCTACTTCCCAATAATACCATCATCACAAGGACACCTTGAAACTCCATTCTCCTCCAATGGTTATCTTTCAAGTAGTCCAAACATGAAAATATATAAGTGCACACATGGTTGTGAAAATATTAAATAATGTTACACAAGAAATGAACAAAACATAAAATAAACATAGAATCAAAATTTGGATTTGATTTCATATTATTTATATCAACATGGTAAATGTGTGACATTCTTCAAAAAAACAAATGGTAAATGTGTGACAATAATTTATTTGTGTAGTCCACACAATGATGCAGCAGCCTACCCCACCAGCTATGCCACTCTTATTAAATTGTCTCTCTTTAATGTACCATAACTTATTCATATATATCTGTTTTACAATCAGGATATAGATGCATGTTTTTAGTAAGGTCCAATAATTCATGTTTGTCGCAGGGTCCCTTTGTTGATGGTTGCAATGCAAGTTGGAATGCATTAAAACTTCTGCAGGTTTTTTTTTCTTTCCTTTCTTCAGTATCCACTATAGTTGCACAATATTAACTAAAACATTTACCAAATCATTTGAGCTAAGAAAATTGTTACTCTACAATGTACTATGTTGGTTGGGAGTCTGGAAGCGCCGGGAGCGGCAATGGGTTAAACGTTTAAGACCACTAAAAGTTTTGACACCATATCTATACCCAAAACTTTATGGCATCCAGTATGTATATATATGGATTCCCTCTCTTATATAACCAACATTTCTTCCATTTCTAGTCGAAGTGGGACATAATCATTCACACTTGAAACCCAAGTGAGGGGGAGCGGGAGTGAGATCCTCTTGTGGATCAGGCTAGTGACGCGGGTGATTCACACTTGCGGGGGAGATTGTTGGGTTTCAAGTGTGAGTGATCATGTCCCACATCGACTAGAAATGGAGAAAATGTTGGATATATAAGAGAGGGGACATATATACCTGATGTCTGAAGGTTTTGGGTAAGAGTGTGGTGTCTAAGTCTCTTAGAGATGTCTGGACGTTTAGTCCATTGTCGCTCCCTGGACTCCCCCAACAAGTGGTATCAAAGCCCTGGTTAAGCTCAATGGAGGAGCACTTGTGGATCTAAACGTTTATCTCTTTGCCACTCCCCTGCACTATATCCCGGGCACACTCTCTGTAGTCAAATCTTCTCACATGTACACATCCGAGCCGTGCTATAAAGTCAATATTTTGTTTCATCAATGGTGAAGTGTATTTTTTTTTAGGGAAAATGTTGTTTTCCAGAAAAGATTATTCCATGAAAACAAAGAATAAGACTAGCCTTGATTGCCACCAAATCCTAAATTATATTATTTTAAAATTAAAAAAAGAAACTTTTGTAATCGTTTGATTGTGTCTTATCGTGGTATTTGTTTGTGCAGGCTTCGTGGTATATAGCAATGCTGTTTGTTTTTTTTAATTCACCCTAAAAAATGAGTGTATTTTTTAGAGGAAAAAAAAGCAGACAATTTCATAATAAATTGGGTGTGTAAAACATCTCTCTTCAGTGTTTTAGTATAGTTATAAGAGTTTGTCTAACATATGCAACATTGCATATGTTAAAACAACTAATAGTAGTAATTTTTTCTTGAAAAACAACAATTATTTATTCAAATTTTTTATATTTAACATTAAATGTACAAGTTCCAATACAAAATTTCTATTTTAAACTTCCTAACATGTGCAAATTCGCACATGATAGAAAAACCCTAGTTATAATTATAAGCAAAAGTGATTTTTTTATTTATTTATTCAATAACAAAGTATATGATATGTAATATAGATTAAAAATAAAATTATTCAATGAATCTAAAAAATGAATTATTGTTTATAATTGAGATTGGAGGCTGGAAAAATGACAATGCATTCTTATTTTTTCCCTTTTCATCTTGCGTGTTAATTTTTTTTTCCATTCAACTATAGCTTAATTGCATTTTCCTGTATTTTATCATACTCACAAAAATAGTTTTTCTATTTAAATCAAACGTTTTGGGTCCTCAATCATCACATTTCTTGTAATTTTGGTCTCACCGCATAATTTTACTCTACAAAGGGTTTTTTTGTACTAAAAGTGACATCTTCTCTTCAAATTTACAATTGGAGCAACAAATCACTACATGTGACAAAAAATTATCATTTTAGGCTTTAGAAATTATATTGGAACTAAAATTGTCGAATATGATAATAGAAGGATAAAAAAGTTCAATTTTAAATTCAAAGTATCATTTTCGCTACTGTGCTAAAATATGAGATAAAAATTACAATTTAATCTTGAATTTTCATTCATTATTTTCTCTCAAGTACATGTACTTGTAAAATTTCCCTAAAAAAAAAAATGTACTTGTAAAATTGTGAAGTATCTATATCATGTACGTACTCCCTCCGTCTCTAAATTATAGTCGTTTAAGGTTTGTGCACGATTATTAAGAAAATGATTAATTGTGTTGATTTTAATGGTAAAATTAATATCATTTACTAAAATACCCTTATTAATTGTAGTTAGTGGAGTAGTTAAGTTGAATGAAATTCAATAAATAAAAGTATAATGATGGAAAAATAATAATAAATGTTGCATTGGTATTCTAAAGTGACGATTGTTTTGAGAAAAAGAAAAAAATGTTAAAGGGACAATTATTGTGAGACGGAGGGAGTACTTGATATTCAAGTTACTCCAATTTTTTCATTATCTTTTATGAAATTTGTTATTTCCTCCGGTCATTTATATAAGAAACTTTTTAAAAAAAGTTTTAGTTTTATTTATAAGAAAAAATCACAACTTTTAAAATGTATTTATTGCGTAAAAAAACTTTTTTAGCCATCATTTAATATTTGTCTATTTAATATTAGTGAGTATATTTAATATTTCACATATTTTTAAAATATTCAAAAAGTTGCAACAATTAATGACTGTCTTGGTTTTTATGTTTTCTCTCTCTTTATATTAAGGATCAGAGAGTGTTTTTTCTAAGAACCAGATACGCACTCGATATTCATGGTACTATATTTTTCTCATTATTCTGTCGGGAAATTTGTGACTTATTTTTTATATATTAATATAATTTATAAATAATAATATAATATTATTTGTGTGGTTGAAACAATTTAGCACATGTTATATTTTATGAAACACTCATGTTTTTTAAAACTGAATTATCATATACAAGTAAAGTAACCCTAAAAAAACTTAATTATCAAAAGATATGTATACTAATTTTTAAAGGAAAATGCTAAATCTCGCGACAGCTAATTTTCCGAGGGCCTCGCAAGTGAGTTTTCAATGCAATTTGTGTGTTGTTGTCACTCTCTTGTGGGTTTCTCTCTCCAGTTTAGTCTTCCACTATTCATCTCTTGTTTTCTTCTGAAACCGATTCACAATCCATGGTAGCTACCACACTCTTGTGTGCAAAATAGTAAATGTTTTCACAACTCAACTTCCAATAACCAATAGTATTAACTAGGCCAAATACCTCCTAAGATCCTTTAAATTTTACGCTTTATCCATATTGATCCTTTTAGTTTTTTTAGTTTTAAATTGGTTCTTTAAGTTGCACAATATTTACAAAGTTGTAATTTTCCATCCAATTATGTTAAATAGGGCATACATGGTGTTAAACATTGATGTGGCACAAATTCATTTTCCATCCAATTATTGTCATTTTCGATTTCTGTACATATTCATAAATTCTAAGGCCAAGTTCAAGACCAATAATCTTCAATTCAAACTCATCTCTTTCATTTCCAGATCCGGCTAAAATCATCTCATGAACTAGAAAAGCCATGTATTTTTCATTTCGAAAACAAAGAAAGAAAATAATAATGATTAGATAAATGGGTATGTTTGCTCATTCTAAGAATAATGGTGAGGAATCCGTAAAAAAATAAGATGAACAAGAGGTAAGAAAGAATCAAAACCAAATTGAGTTTTTTTGTTGCGTGAGAGAGAAGAGTAAGAAATCTAAAAAAAGAACAATGATGCTGGTGTGTTGTGGTTTTGATGGATTTCATTTACCTTTGATTTTCTCAGTTTTGATTTTTTTATTGGAATTATGGTTTTGATGGAGGAGAATCTTAAAAACTAAATTGGGTTAGAATATGATACTCAGATATAATTTTAATGGATGTTTTGTGTATTTTTTTTATTTAAGGGTATGAAGATATGTTAAGATGAAGGTATGCATATAGCTATGAAGATCTGAGTTTGAAGGTTTTTATTATTTTATTTAATAAAATTGAATAGTAAATTATTTTGTTTAATGATTTGGAGTAGCCACATCATCATTTAACTGTCACACAAGCATCTTTAATAGAGTTGGATGGAAAATGACTATGGTGCAAACATTGTGCAATTTAAAGGATCAATATGAAACTATAGAAACTTAAAAGACTGATATGGGAAAAATGTAAAACTTAAAGGACTCTAAGAGGGTGGGGTTTAGCATGGGAAAAGGAAGTTATTTCCCATCATGGGAAAGTTTAACCTGAACTGTAGATTTAATCGTTTTTTATTTGGATGATTGAGATCTTTTACTTGGTAATTGTTGTAACTTTTTTATAGTTATTGTGTAAAAAAAAAACTGACCCCACCAATTCATTATAATTCATCATCTCAAACCCAGGAAAACCAGCTTCCTCCTCTTCCTCTTATTCTCCATTCACAAAACAAACCATACAAATCTAAAACTCAAAATGATGAAGAACAAAAACGATGAAGAAATTTGGTAAAGAAGATGCAGAAGCTGATTTAAAGATCCAAAATATTGAACCCAAATCTGTAAATATTGAAACCCAACTTCAATTTGTATTTAAGAATGTTAAAAATCGTCCACCATTAAAATTTCTGAGTCAACAATTTTCTGCATGCCCAAAAAAATTAAGCAATGTCCTGTTGAGAAACATCAACACTCATTGTGTCCTTTTGATTTCACTATTCTTTTTCTCAAACAACAATCGCCATATCCAAATTCTGATGAGTGAAATATGGTGGAGGAAGAAGCAGAGAAGACGAAATAAGAAGGATGCAAACATTGAACCGTTAAATATTTCGCTTTCATTAGAACCATTTTCTTTTAATTTTTTGTTTCAATAGTGTGCAATTGGATTGGGATTATGGCTACAAAGGAGTAATTTATTCTCTGAGGAATGCTAAGTCGTTTATTTGGCATTTTAATATGTTTTAACTAATTATAATTTTTTATTATTACAACATGTCATGACTGTCAACTGTAGGTAAAAAGCAAAGTTTCCCATGGTGGGAAACAAGTTGCCTTTCCCCGGCTAAACTTCACCCTCCAAGAGGTATTTGACCTATTAACTAACAATCAACTCTTCCCACAACATGCTTACGCTACCAACACAAGCACCAAACCCAAACCCATCTTTCTCTCCCTCTTTCTCCATGGAATTTAAAACATAATTATTTGTTTCTTAATTTATTTATGAATAAATAGTTATTTTGGTCTTTGACTTTGCATCTTGTTGTCATTTTAGTCTCCAACTCAAAATAAACTATAAAATAGTCTCTGAATATATACATCTGTTATAGCTTTAGTCCTTACCGTTAAAAATTTATGTTGATTGATGATGTGTCAATCATAGGGACTAAATTGAAAGTAAAAAAATTATGTTTTATTAATGATAAAAAACAAAAAAAAATAATATTCATCATTTTCATGGGTTTTATTTAATAAATATTGGACAAGGAAGTGCATTACACATGTAGGCTGTAGCCACCACTTAGTTTGCAGAGAAAACTTGGACAAAGAAAACCCATTAAGATGTGTGTCTAGGGATGCCATTTTGAAGGTTGAATTTGAGCAACCAAAAAGTATAGATTTTTCAATTCAATTGCCTAATGACGTAGTTCTATATGAATAAAAAGGTAATTCTAACTGAAAATTTCAAAAAAAGACACAACTTTGAAATTGCAAAGATAGTGATGAAGATGATGAATATTCTTTTTTTTTTCTTTTTATCATTAATAAAAAATAATTTTATATTTTCAATTTAGTTCCTATGATTGACACATCGTCAATTAACATAAGTTTTTAACGGTAATGACTAAATTGATAACAGATGTAGACATTTAAGGACTATTTTGTAGTTTATCTTGAATCAAAGACTAAAGTGACAGCGTGGTGTAAAGTCAAGGATTAAAGTGATCATTTGCTCTTTATTTATTTTAAACTTATGTATCTCTTTACCCCGAGACTCGTACGTAGGTGCTATGCATCCTCAACATGTAAAATCTTCGATTATTATTTTATGTAATATAGGTCATTTTTGGTTCTCCCTCTTGTAATTTTCTTTTTTGGATTTACCCCGTAAAAAAAAAAATTGTTTTGATTTACTCGTTAAACAAAAACGAAAATTTCTTGAAAAAAAAAAATCAAATTGGTTTTTGTGCGTAATTCAATCCAAGTTCTCGTAAAATCCAGTCTTGAAATGGCTAGACAAGTGCTTATTGAGATTTTGAGTAAAAGGAAGGTGAACCCATTTTTTGGGTGACATTTAACATGGGAAAGGTGAATCCTTTCCCACCATGGGAAAGCTTTTTTTTGACCATTAAATTAAAGAAGAGTACTAATTTTATCATGGTCCATCCACACGATATTTTTTCTCTTTCACCATTTTCTTCAACCTCCATCTCTATTCTCCTCCACTTCTCTGCCTTTTCTCATGAACTCTAAACACAATCACTTAATTTTTTCTACCAAACAAAATTTGTGGAAATCTCATTGTGACAAAAAAAATCATAATTATCATAATAATAAAAGAAAAACACATGACCTGATTTTAACTAATTATCTAAAAGAATAATAAAAAGATCTAAAGTAATATCAAAAGACCAGTTTGTAAAAGTGTTTGT
>Ga0315914_1011872_pt1 | contig 10245 bp, 9 predicted proteins | sample MpolenodulesMG_FD_203920 | JGI IMG/M metagenome (GOLD analysis project Ga0315914, IMG submission 203920) | Medicago polymorpha root nodule microbial communities from Los Angeles, California, United States - elongated nodules | ecosystem: Host-associated > Plants > Roots > Nodule | place: USA... | reverse complement strand
TCTGGGAGGATAAAATTTGGAGTTAAGGAAAGGGGAGAAGATTCATTGGCTAATTGAAAAGACTTCATCTTGTCAGAAAAATTGAGATTAATGATCAATTATTAATATAGTCATTGTTGATTGATTATTGGTCTTGATTAAGTTTCATATACTATTGACTAAATTTATATATCATTTGCTTATGAAAGATTATATCAATTATAATAATGTTTAAACAGTATTTTTATTGCTCAAAAAAAAAAACAGTATTTTTATATACATAGTCAACGAGAAGGAATAAAAAACTAGTTTGTAGTAACGTGCAGGGCGATACCACCAGAATTGATCAATTGGAAGGAAGAGTTATTAAAGAGTAGATCATTCACTTTTTCTATTTTTTTTAGGTACTCACTATTCTTATTTATTTGATGTGTCTTATAATAGAGCTATTTAAATTTGAGCGAGAGAATAAAAAAAAAATGAAATGTAGTTATAATTTTAATCGAAATTTAAATTTCATAAAAAATATTGCTATGTAAATGTATTTGTAATTTAAATCGAGATCAAAATTTTATTAAAAAAAAAATATTGCTCTTTATTTAAACACATTAGAAAAAAAAGAGATAGACGAACACATGCGTGTATGTGTGAATGTTAGTATATACTCTCTCCGTCCCTATATCTAAGAACCCTTTTATTATATGCAAAATGTGCTTACATATAGGAATGGAGGGAGTATAAAACACAATCAACAACTGACAACTAAATCTAGTAGTTCCTCGAGAAAAAAAAAAACTGAATCTTCTAGTTAGAAAAATTGAGAAGGATAATTAACACGTGAGAATCTTTTGCTTCAGTGATAATTAACGACGGACAACTGTTATGCAGATAAGCTAGCGTGTGGCCGATTAAAAAGAAGGGTAATAGTCATTTTGATTGGAAGGAGTAACCACAATAGTCTCTAAATGTATCAAAATTTTAAAATAGTCGTTATTTATACACTATGTTAATCAAAATAATTCTTCACGTTAAAATGATCGTTAATACTGTCATATCAGTACTTCAATATACATACTTACTACCATTTCAATCTCTACAAACATTTACTTATTATCATATCATGTAAAAAAAGAGTTATTGTTAATATTAAGTGACCATTATTTTCACTAACCAAATGTATAAATAAAAAACTTTTCAAAATTTTCATATATTGAAAGACCATCATGCTACTCGTAAAATGAAAGCTCAACAAATTGATCATAGCTAAAAGGAGATCTCTGCTCAATGTATCCGCTCAAGGTACAACCCGGCATACCTCCACTAGCTTTTATGACTGATGAGGAATTATCAGGTGGATCCTGAACCATCACACTCTCCTCTTGCTTAACAATCATTTTAAGCAGTCATTTTTTTTGTCAAAAATAGGTCTCAGTTCATTAGTATGCCTTTCATGGGCGATTGGGCTCAACATATTTCATCAATCAATCCAACAAAAGTAGATATATTATTTGTCAAAAAAATAAAATAGTAGATATATTATTAAAAATCCAACATAATTTGGATTTAATTTCTATGCAATCATAGTGCAAAATAATTTTACATATATATTCAAGTAATTTTAGAAAATAATTATAACATTTTTTTTTGAAAGAGAAAATAATTATAACATTTAAATGGTTAGATTTGATTGGGTTTGTGTAAAACGTAATTGCACCATCAATAAAATAAATAAAAAAAATAAAATTGCACCATCAATACATACAATTTAATTTAAATTACATTATTTAAATTATAATGTGGCAAGTCAAAGACTTATTTCATCATACTCTTTGTTCCGTGGCAGTAGAATTCTTCAACGAAATCAGAGAAGCGGTAATTTCTATACTTTTGAGGGTGTTCTTCATCTATCAATTCTTGAATAGGACCAACTATCGTGTCCGAGCTTGGCCCATAAAACATTGCCATGGACATTCGTGGATTCACCTTGTTGGTAACAGCTCTGTGAAGTACACTTTTGTATCTTCCATTGCTTAGAACCTACATATAAAGTAAAAAAAAATAAAAAATAAAATACATTTCACAGTTTTTGTATTTGTTTCATGTTACCTCTTAAATTTGTGTAAAAGTTTATATTGTAATTTAAATAATGTATCAAGGTATTTGTTCCGGATTGACCAAAGACTCAATCCTATCTGGGTACCCTCAAAGCTTATACAAAGACAAACCATAACATATACTCATCCTAGATATTATTGGATCAAAGTGCCGAGCGATGATCTGAACCATTCAATCCGGATATAATGATGACCTTCCATGATCCACTTCCAGGTGTCCCCCAAGGACAACTGTCTAGGTAATAGTTCAAAGACCAAAACCAAAAACATTTCTTATAAACTCTAACTTATTAGATTGGTCTAGGTACATTCACTTTTTTACATTAGATACATCTCTGATTTAAGGCGCTTATTGACTTGAACGTCATAGTGTTTATTGGTACACTACCCCATATAGAAAAGAAGGTTGCTACATCTACTCAAAGGTTATTCACCACCGCCAACCAGTGATCTAAGGTCTCGAAGGATCAGTATATTTTTTTCACTATCAAAACATGTGAAAATGTATAGAAAAAACACATCAATGACACATACCTCAATTTGATCAGCTAGATTGATCACAAAAGCATTGGGAATACAAGGAACAGAAATCCATTTTCCATCTTTGTTAACTTGAAGACCAGAAACTTCTGATTGCAATAGGACTGTGAGAGCATTGATATCAGTATGTTCAGTGAGACCCATAGTCAACTCTGGATTTGTACATGGTGGATAGAAATTTGCCTGTGCTCTTTGTCTAGGTTGCTCACCCAACTTCTTCAACAAGGAATTCTCTTCTAAGCCAAGCCCAATTGATATCAAACTCAAAAGCTTTCTCACCAATGAACTAATCTCCTTTGCATATTCGGTGAAAGCCTCCCTGTGAAAAGCATAAGTATAATTATGTGTTTGGTTTTGCCGTTTTTTATTATTCTAATTATACCATTTTTCGATGATAATAATAATAATAATAATAATGTTATTTTGTTAGTATTATTAAAAAATATAAGAATTTATACGATATTCTCTATATCATTGATGTCGTTGAAAAATATAAATATGATTGTTGGGTTTCTTACAATTTGAAAGTCACAAATATGTATGCTTATAATTTTAATTAAACTCAAAATTTTATTTAAAATATCGTTTATAATTTATATACGTTAACGTAATAAAAAAAACAGAATTTTTCTCAACAGAATTTTTCTCACCTATATTGGGTCCCAATATTTTCTGGTAGAAGAGAAATGATATCATCAATAGGATACCATGGATGAACAAAATTTTCACTCCACAACTTCACTTTTTCTCCACCATCTACTCGAAGTAAATAATTGACCAATCTTACATTCTTGGTATGATCTGTTGATGAAAGATGTTCTCTTACCTCTGGTGCCAACTCAAAGAAGTTGGTAATTGCTTTCATCATTTTAGTGCAAACTTGGTCAGGAACACCATGGTTCACAATTTGGAAGAAACCAAATTCCTCACAAGCCTTTGAAATCTTGTGAACTACTTCCAAGGATGAAAGGTTGTTGTCATCATAGTGACTTAAATCAATTATTGGTATAGAGTCTGAAAAAGTAACCTCTGAAAGGTGTGGTCTTTTGTGTTCTGGGAGAATAAAATCTGGAGTTAAGGAAAGGGGAGAAGACTCATTGGCAAATTGGAAAGATTTCATCTTGTAAGAAAAATTGAGAATGAAGTTCAGTCAACATACAAAGGGAATACCAGAATACATACATACATATACTGGCATTTGCCCTATTCATTTTTATTAACCATATGCACATTTTTGTATTGATCAATTATTAATATAGTTATTGATTGATTATTCATGATTAAGTTACACACGCTATTGACTAAAAATTTATATATCATTTGCTTAAGTAAGGTTATACCATTCTAATATTGTTTAAACAATTTTTTTATATACATTGCCAGCGAGTTTACAGTAACATGCAGGACACCACCATCAGCGCAGCATATTGATTAAAAGGAAAGAGAGAATTATTAGAGGAGTAGACCTATTCACACTTTCTAGTCTTATTTATTTATTTTATGTTTGTGATAACTAAAGAGAGTTATTTAATTTTGGTGCGAGGATGAAAAAGGTCTCAATGTAAATATAAAACTCAACTGGCCATTAACAATTGAATCTATTAGTTAAAAAGAGTTATATGTTGGGTTTGAGCTAAGAGAGAAGTTCAAACCTAGACGAAAGAGTAAATAATAAGTTCGTAGAGAAACTCAAAACAAAGAGTACATATATATCTCAACCTTTGTAGCATCGACACTTATTAAAGGAGAGTCTAATGTCCCACACCGACATATGTGGTTACTTACATTCAATAATTCCATCCTCTCAAATTATTATTGGTCAGTATCGGTATATCAATGTCAGTGATGTGTGTAGTATTCGTGTATGTGTCAGTATTTCATAGATCACAGCTGTTGATCCATCCATGTGTCTCTAGGAGCTTTTCTAACGCCGAAATACTCTGCAAAATTTTCAGAAACCCCAGCAACATTATTCAACAATGAGGTTCCCCACGCCAGCCAACCTGTCTGTGCTTGCTGATTTTGAGTTTCAGCCATGTTTTTCTGTTTCTCTTCATCAATGAGTTCAAGCCACCGCTTAGCCATGAACTCCTTCATCGCCTCAACTCCTTGATTTAAAACCTCTAACGGCGGAACAATGATTGGATTCTGATCCAGGTTCAGCTTTGTTAGGTTTTCAAGCCTGCAAAACGCGTAAGGCAAAGCTCGGATCTGGTTGTTGCTTAGGTCTAGCTCCCTTAAGTTAACCAGACCGCCAACTGTTTCAGGAAGTTGCGTCATGTCATTGAAATTACTACTGATGTTTAGATATTCAAGATTTGTTAGCTTCCCAATAGATTGAGGCAGGCCATGAAGTTCATTGAAATGAACATCAAGATATCTGAGAGATTTCATTTCTCCAATGGATAGAGGAAGGAATCGTATCTTATTCAAATGGATCGAGAGCTTCTCGAGGTTAACGAGTCCATAGGCGATGTTTGTTGGTAAACACATTAAGTTGTTAAAGCTTACATCCAATTCAACCAGTGACCTACAATTTGCATTAAAGATAAACTTAACAGAAGTTATTTAAATAGGAGAAACATAAGTGCTGCGAATATCAATATCAAGTCTAGGGAAATTCGGTTTTCAAAACTAAAACGAACCTGCAAAGAGAAACGGATTCGGGAAGAGAGGTTAGTTTGTTCCCTGACAGATTAAGGACTTTTAGATTGACTAGCAGTCCAATACAGTCTGGTAGAGACGGTAAAAGATTCGATGACATATCAAGCTCCACAAGCTTTTGTAGTCCTGCTATCGAATCAGGAATCGCCTGTTTTGAGGGCAATGAAATTGTTCAGTTACAAGATACAATGAACAAAACTATAATCATTTTAAAAAGACATGCTCAAGAATAAATGAATAATAGAGCCGGCGCAGTTCCATTTTTCCTTTCTTATTTCATATATGGAAATGTACTAAAGTTCGATGCCTAATTCACATGGTTGTCACTTTCATAGGTAAGTGACTGTAAAGAAGGAGATGTAAATTGCTATTTGACGATGCTATAGAGCTATAGTAGTTTATTCCAATTCTACCACACTACCTTATAGAGCTATAGCACTGCTAAAACTGCTATTTGATGGCGCTTTGTACTAAACAGCGTATCGCGGAACAATACTAATTTGTTCAAATTCAGCTATGTTAATTGAGCCTATTTGGATTGACTTATTTACATACTGACATAAGCAAGCACTTGAGAGACTATTTGTGAGAGCTTATAGAAACAGCTTCCGACATGTGTCCATAAATTGTTTTCAACTTATTTTCATAAGCTCTCCGGATAACTTATGAAAACAGCTTATATTAAAAATAGTTTTGCTATATTTCATTTTTGTTATAGAAATAGCTTATATAAACAGAGTTACACGCTTATACTGATTAGCATTTATACTACAAGCACTTAATTAAGTTGTTGTGTATTCAAACAAGTCTATATGCTATTTGACAACACTGATCATATACATACAAAGCTCCAAAAAGGTTTAGCTAAATAAACACATAAATAGAAATAGATAGATAATAAAACTTTGAAGAGAATGAATACCTGTAACTGATTATTAGCCAAATTAATCACAACCAAACCCTTCATCTTTCCAACCTCCTCAGGGAAAATCCTCAACTTCATCCCAGAAAAATCAACTTTCTCAACAACCTCACCCTCTTCATCTTTCCTAAACAACCCACCAACCCCTTCATTCACATCCTCACCACCAACCTCTTCCTTCATCTTCTCCACAAAAACACCATACCCCTCAACCAACTTCTCCTCAGCAACCCTTAACTGCTTCACACACTCATCATGCATATCCTCCACCCTTAACAAAGCCTGGTAGACGTGAACATCAACGTCACGAGAAGCCGCGACGGAAGAAGGGTTAGGGCGAGGACCGAGGGTGGTGAGAAAAGAGAGAGTTTGTGTGATGTTGAGGTTGGTGATGAGGTGTGTGAGTGAAGGTAAGAGTTTGGGATTGGTGAAATGAGGGAAGTTAGTTAGGAGGTTCTGGTGGACTTGTGGTGGGAGAGGTGGGTGGGTTTGAGGGTGGAGATGGTTTAAGAGAAAGCATAGAATGGGAAAATCGTTTGGGTTGGGATTGGAATCCATTGAAGAAAGAAAGAGTGAAGGTGTTGTTTTGTGAAGTGAAGTGGTGTTTGGTTTTGTTTGACTAATATGGAGGGAGAATTGAATTGGTCATTTGAAGTAGGTAGGGGGGCACTAGTCAACCTTGTTGCATGACTAATTCTACATGGTTCAATATACAATTGAGCAAATTTTTTGGAAAATCATAGTAAATTTTTTTTGTAGTTGGCTAAGGAATTTATTTGTTTGTTTTTAATATAGAATAGCAACTGTGTTGTATTTTACAGCACTGAATCCATACAAATTTAGAGTAGAAGAATGATGTCCTCGATTAATGTCGGGTGGAGTAGACATTAAAGTTTACAAATGTATTTATTTAAAAATAATAAATAGTTTTAAAATATATAAAAGTTTGTTGCATTCATCTCTTCTGATATATATTGACAAAATATTTAATCTTATGGAAACAATTTATTTAAATGTATTTTATTATATATTAAATGGGGAAAAAACTATATATTTAGAGCTTCATAGAAATTGATTTTAATTAAAGCATTCAATCGCAGTTGAATTTAGCAAAAATTGTTAGACTTTCATAACATATTGGACCAATTTCAAATCTTGGCGAAGAGAGGTACTTACACTTAGTGTTGACACCCTTAAATAGAATACCTTGGGTAGCAAAAATTTATAGAAAAAAAAAATTCTAGAGTAGAAAAATATCCATATTTAATTCATGTTTTAGTAAAAAAATTATATTTTTTTCTTGGAATTTTTTTTACAATATTATACACATTTATGCATAATTTCATTAAAAAATACAAAATTAAACTTAAAAATAGGGACTAAAAGTAGTGATTGAAAATTTTATAGGGACTAAAAGTTGAAGGAAAATTTTAGAGGGACTAAAACAAAAAGTTGATATATTTATAGGGACTAAAAACATATTTAACCCTATATAATACTCCCATAATAAGTGAGTCTATTATTCTTTTTGCACATATTAAGAAAAAATGTATAAGTGAAAAAGAGAAAAAAAATAGTTTTGAGTACCTTCACAAGTATTGAGGCATTCAACATTATCATAAATGTAAAATAGAATATATTGAATTGAGAGTGATGAAAGTGATAATAATTATAGTTATAATTGAGAAAAAGTAATTAATATTGCATTGACAAGTGAAATGAATCTTTTTTGAGACAATTTTTTTCTTCACAAGTAACTCAATTATTTTGAGACGCAGGGAGTAGCTCTCTATTATTGGACGATTGTATTTTTGAAGACAATACATGCATTTGCATGTTGGAATTTTGCGAGAGAACCCTTTGAAATTTTGGATGAGAATATGATGTTCAAGCTCATTTGTCTTGTTGCTCTTAACAAAATCTGATAATCAATCTCAGTGATGCTCTCCCGAATGTTCCAACAAGACAGAAAGAAGTCTTCAAGAAAATAAATAACAAAAAGGAAAATGGTTCCCCTCTTTCATTTTGATGCAAAAATGTTGGTTCCTTCAAAAGGTTTATTGAGGCCATAACATATCAAACTTACCCGCGGTTCATCGTGGATAAAACGAATAATAACTTTAATTACCCACAACAAAACTGTGAGTAACTCGAAAATATAATTTAGGTTTAAATGTGTGTTTAGTCCCTGCACTTTCACTCAATTTTGACTTTGGTCCCTGCACTTTTTTTTGTTTGACATTGGTCCCTGCATTTTATAAAACTTTTGACATTAGTCCTTCTGTTAAGTATCTGTTAAAACAAAAACCAAAACTAACGGTGTGCCACGTGGACCGATCATGGCACGCCACGTGGCACACTAAAAGACAAAAAAATTAAATTTTTTAATTATTATTTTATTCATTATTTTTTAACTTAAAAATATCATTAGTCCCTACACTTTCAACATTTTTTTATATTAGTCTCTGCGCTTTGATATTGGTCACTTATTTTCTTAAAAACATTCATAAAAATATTTTTAAAAAATTAATTAAAGCTTAATTTTCTTAAAAATATTTTTTTAAAAAACTTTTTAAAAATAAAATCAAAAAAATCTTTTTTAAAAAATGGCTTAAATATGTTTTTAGTCTTTACATTTTGCGCTCATTTGAAGAATAATCCCTACATTTCATTAAATGTTTTCAAAATTCCCACATTTTATTTTCGTTATCAAAATTAGTCCCTATTGTTAATTCTTTAACGGAATGCTGATGTGGTAGTTAGTGGGTCTCAATTATTTTAAGGTTAAATATGTTTTTGATCCCTACATTTTGCGTGACTTTGAAAAATAGTCCTTACATTTCAATAAATGTTTTTGAGTAATAAAAATAATAAGGATTATTCTCCAAAGTAATGTAGGGACCAAAAACATATTTAACCTAAAAATAATTGGGACTCACTAACTGCCACATCAGCATTTCGTTAGAGAATTAAAAACCTTAATACAGTATCAAACTAAAAAACAGAAGGAAAGCTCCTTCTCTCTAACCTACAGCCACCTACCGACCCTTTCAACCTGCACCAACCGTCAATCTAAATCGTTTTTCAACAATGTAACTCTGGATGTGGTGGTGCGTTTGCATCGATCTGACGTCGTCACCATCCTTTCCCCTTTTTAGGGGTGTTCATTCTTTCGTCGGCACTAACAGTCTTCTCTTTTGTTCCTTTTGTCGGCACCATCTTGGTTTGCTCCAGAGGTCCCTCGGTCTTTCGCTAGGAGGAGGAGGTGGTTTGGTTTTTGCTGAAGATTCCGGATCTGCCTCTGTCTCGCCGGAAGGTCAGTGGCTCCACCGTCGTTCGTTCAAAGGTGGCTCTGCCATCGCTGTTCTTCAAGTTTTAGGTGGCGGTCTGTTTCGATGGTTGTGCTTTTCGTTTTCTTTCCTTATGTCTGCAAGTTGTGTGTTCTTTTTTCTACTAGTTTGTTTTGTTTGTTTTGTTGTGTTTATGTGAGGCGGTGGCAGCGTTGAGGCAAAATCCCTAATTAATTTTAAAGATAATAAACCAATATGATTAAAGAATTAATGGACTTTGCTTAATTCCTTGGTATTTAACTTGTGCTCTTGAGTAGTTTACTAAGACAGGAACAAGGTTTAAATCATACCAAGAACCAAGAAATCAAAGGACATTTGAATTCATGATTTAACACTGAGGTCAGAAAGTTAGATCAGAATGTTGCTCAGAGATCAGAATGTTCAAGCTGAGATCAGAAGCTTCACTTCAGAGCACGCTTCAGAAGCTTCACTTCAGAAGCGCCACTTCAGGAGCACGCTTCAGAAGCACTACTTCAGGAGCACTCTTCAGAAGCTTCACTTCAGTTATTGATTACTATTCCAATACAAGGCACATGTGACATGGATATGTGTCCAAGAAAGTACATTTGCATGGATCAATCAAGCAATAAAGGCATATACAAGGATTATGTCAAAAAGGATATTCAATGTTCATTTAAGACTATGAACATTGATGTACTAGGAAAATTCCACAAAG
>Ga0315914_1011870_pt1 | contig 10250 bp, 7 predicted proteins | sample MpolenodulesMG_FD_203920 | JGI IMG/M metagenome (GOLD analysis project Ga0315914, IMG submission 203920) | Medicago polymorpha root nodule microbial communities from Los Angeles, California, United States - elongated nodules | ecosystem: Host-associated > Plants > Roots > Nodule | place: USA... | reverse complement strand
TTTGTTATATAATCATAACACTAAAACATTCTTGGAGGCTGCAGCTTTCATTGTAATTTCCAACTAAATGCTATGGGACTTCTAACAACAGTCTTTCCATCAGACCATTCCAAACTTCCAAAACTTTGAGTGGAATTTGGTTTCAAACCAGCTGCCGTAAATGTAATTGTGTATAACTTTTTCTCATTTTTCTTAAAACTTAACACTTCTGGTTCAACCGAGATCTTGACGGATGGAGCATCTGACTTAATTGATACCTTGTATGTTCCTGCTGCACCCACATTGCTAAGAGTGCGAGTGTGTTTAATCTCCTCTACACCATGCCCACCCTCAAAGACCACAGCAAAGGAAGGGTAATTCAGGTTTGTTACACTATACTCTTTCTTTGGGTCACACCTGAACTTTCTCCTTGCCACAGTTTCAATATCAGCAGCTGAGTAGTTTAACGCACAGAGGAAGCTCAAATAGTCGTCCACCGTCAAATCATAGACAAGTCCTGGATTCAGTGCAAGAACAGGGTCCACATGTCCAACCCCAAAATCAAACGGTGTCGCTGGCTTCTTTTTGTTCCTACCACCCAACAATGCCTTGCCGTTCTTGTAAGCTGAATAAGCCGTTGTCATCATCGCAGATCGAATGGCGGCTGGGCTCCAATCTGGGTGAACCGACTTGATTAGAGCTGCTATCCCACTCACATGAGGGCATGCCATGGATGTCCCCGAGTAAATGTTAAAATCCACGCGCCTAGGATCCCAATCTTCATTAGTCGGACTCGCACTGCCACTAAATGCTGCTAAAATGTCAACACCTGGAGCAATGAGGTCAGGCTTCAATATTTGAGAAGTTATTGAGTTGGGGCCTCGTGAGCTAAACATAGCAACAACAGGGGACGGCTCAACTCCAAGCTTTGTTCCTTCAAATGCAAATGTAGCTGTCAGTTTATTTGGATCAGAAAAAAACAATTACTTTTTTATGGCTTCACCAGCTTTGAAGTTCACAGCTATTGTGGGCAAAATATGGGGTTTTGCGTCCAACTCCTCTCCATCAAAAGCCAGCACCATGCCCAAACAACCAAGTGATTTAAGGTAATATCCTTTCTCCTTCTCAGGTATCAATCCAGAATCACACAATACAATCTTTCCAGCAACTTTTTCTTTGGCCAAGAAATGAGGGGCACACTTTTTAGCTTCCACTCCTTCCCCATGAATGCTTGCATTCCCAGCATATATAAAGGAAACAGGAGTATCAGGCAAATAACCACTGTTATCATAAAGGGACACTCCTGAATATTTTTTTCTGTTTCCCAGTCTGATATACGCAGGGAATTCTCGGTCTAGTGTGCCAGCTCCAACTGTTGCAATCCAAGGGGCTACATTGGTTATACGAGAAGAACTTGGACCTGCGTTTCCTCCAGCACAGGATACTAAAATCCCATGATCCATTGCTGCAAAGGCACCGACTGCGAGGTAGTCCTCTGCATAATCAAGTGGAAAATATCCAAGCGACAAAGAAAGGACATCGACTTTGTCCATGATAGCCTGATCAATTGCGGCTAGATAATCGGAATCCATACAATCACGACCTTCCCAGCAAGCCTTGTAGATTGCAACTCTGGCACTTGGGGCCATCCCACGTGCTGTACCGGCAGCGTATCCGAAAAGACTCGCATTTCTCACCGAAGACCCTACAGCTGTGCTCGCTGTGTGAGTTCCATGGCCATGAGTATCTCGTGGCGACCTAGATTCTGTGGTTTCATTGATCGGACTACCCTTATCGGCCTCAAAGCCCTTTAGATAGAACCTGGCACCGATCAATTTCTTATTACAATTAGAAGCTGTGAAATTGGTACCTGTTTCACACTTTCCTTTCCACGTGATGGGGATGTCCCCATATCCGGTATCGTCAAAGCTCTTGCTTTCAGGCCAAATGCCGCCGTCTATAACACCAACGATTACCTCCTCCATGCTTATGTTTGATGATGCAGGGAAAAAGGCAGGAATTCTATTGAGCCCAAGAAACTCGGGAGTTCTAGTAGTAAACAAGCTGTACTTCTTATCTTGTGAAACTTTTAGAATCCCAGCTTGACTTGACAACAACCGGGCTTCTTCAGCCGTTAAGCTTGTAGTAAAACCATGAATAGCTTTTTCATATGTATAGAGCATGTGTGCTGAGTTAGAAACCAACCTCAGGGTTGATTCATACCAATGTGAGTGGTGATTGAAGCTGGATGGCATTTCTGATTTAGCCATATGAACTATATAGGTCGTCTTCTCCTCATCATTCCTCTTAAAAGCCATAGACACATCACAAAGAAGCAGAATCACAAAAAGACTTATAGCTAGCTTCATTGTAGCCTGCAGTTATAACAAAGAGAAGCAATATGAGTGTTTTTATGTTAGTTACCCTTTGGCTGCAGCAAGTATCATCAATGTTATGGCTTATGCTTTGAAAAGACAAAATTCATTAAGAACATGAACCCAGGTGTACACGGATTAGATCAAATTAAAAAGTAACAACTTACAAAGAGAGAGCAAAGTCACATGCAAATTGCTAAATATGTAATGTACTAGCATGCAAGCAAATGTATCTAAAAAACTTATTCAATGTAATTTTGGGATAAGAAACAATGACAACATTATTTTTTGTTGCGACTTTATATTTGGCAATTTCTTATCCTACACTTTTTCCATTTTCCCGAAATTGATAACTATAACAATGACAATAAGTTTTTTTTGGCTAAGTGGTAAAGTGGATAGAAACAATGACAACATTGAATATGAATTTTACATCGCAAAAACTTTTCCCAGCGTTATTTTTTGTCTCTACTTTAAAGTTAACTAATGTGTGGCCTTCATATCTTGAAGTGAAATTTTGCAAGAATGTGTAGAATATTATAAAAATCTATTCCAAAAATATTAATTTTTTTTAACAAAACATAAATTAAATATGAACTTTTAAACACAAAAACATAAAAATTCATATTAATTCATGTTTTGTTAAAAAAATATAATTTTTTTGGACATAAATTGTTATAATATTCTAAACATTAAATGAGAAAAAATATGTCTTTTTAAATAATGTTTTTCTATCATGTTTGGAACTTGTGCATTTAATATTAAATATGTATACTTTTTAATAAATAATTGTTCAGTCGGTCCTTCGTTGGTGATATTCTTTTCGGACGTGATTTCCTTGATTAATTAAGAGAGTGTCGAGAGTGAGAGATTGTGCAAACAAAGGCATGAGACTCACTTTAAAATTAGTGAATTATATTCCGAGCTCTCCGTTTATCGTGGCTTTTGTATGCTTGCAATAAATATTGTGCTACAATGTTTAAAAGAAATTAAAATATAAACAAACATTTGTTAATATTCATGGAAAAATGAAAGTATTTTAAAATGCATGAATTGATTTTTTGTTTGTGTTCATGGCTGTGGACTTGTAACAAATTTTGTTTTAGTTACGTGCAGAGACAATATTTTTAAGAAGGGGAATTTTTGTATTTTAACAATTTGGCAACTCGACAAAGTTTAAGCTTTTGTCTTTTCATTGCCTTCCTACTTTGTTTTGAGATAGTCCCAAATTCGTTTGGTAGTCTTCATATTCATATCTTTTGCAAATAAGATTTTTCAAACTTAGAACAAAGACACTTTAGTCTTTGCCTCCTTGTCTTCCTTTCTTTATGGTTTTTAAGCTCCTGGTCCTAAATTTTACTACTCTAAATGAAGAGTTAAAACAACTAGTCAGGTAATTAACGATGATTCTTATTGGATTATAAAACAGAAGAAAAATCATATATAGCTTGAAGAAATCCTCTCATCATCTGTGTTGCTTCTTGTTGCAGGTTGTTTGATGCCATCTTGAAAAAACATATAACCTTGTTTTTGGCTGGTCTTCCATCCACAACAATTGTATGTATGTATAATTGTTCTTCCAACCAATGTAGTCAGGATCGAGATCCTACGTAGGATCAGTCGGCCGGTGAAAGAACGTAAACACAAGTAATGTAACACGATTCGTAAGTAGGATCGGTAGGTTGTTGATAGAATTGAGAGAAATATATAGGGAAAATAGAGGGAAAGCCGAGGAACCAAGCATAAAACCAGAGATAATAGAGGAAAAACAGAGGAACCAAGCAACAAAATAGAGAAAAACAGAGGAAGCAGAGGAAAAAAACGACAAAAAAACAGAGGAAACAGAGCAAAACCGAACCAAAGTGAAGTCGAAGCACGGTCGAGGTGTTGTGGCACGTAAGGTCATGCGATCCTACGTGTTGGGACTCATTCTTGATTACCTTGCTTCCGACTAGTGTTAAAGCATGAATGTTGATATCCCAACGGAGTGTTAAAGCAGAAACAATTGTGGAGTTATTTCCTCCAAATCCTATTTAACATATAAATATATAAGTATTAAAGCTTATGATATTTGATAGGGTAATTTTGTAGCATTTAACGACTTTCTGGTTCCGAGACGTCTTCTGATTCAAAGAAAACTACTAAAGAGTGTCGTTCCATATCAAAGCGGAGCTTGATCTGAAGACTCTTTATATGGAAGCTCGTTTTGGTCGTTCCTCCTCAGTTATATTCTTCTTATTTCAACGGCCCTGATTTCCTTGATTAATCAGTCGAGTTCATAAAGTTTAAAACTTAATTAATGTTACCATGACTTTATTTTGTTTTATTTAATTTAATGAAGCAAAACAGAATCACACATTCATTTTATTTGTTTGTGTTCTCTCCCTATGGCTTTTTTTGTTGTTATTGGTATTTTGAAGTTTGTTGCTTCTAGGGTTTTGTTTGGGTAAAGTGTTTCTCATTAGAAATTTCATTTCTTTTCTTCCTTATTTGTTTTGACTCATGTTTGATGGGCTTCTGTTCGGAATTGTGATAATTATTATGGATATATACTTGTTTGGTATGCCTGATCACTATATTATGTTTCTATTTCTTGTTTTTGTGTGGTTCTTGGTATGACTGCAAACGTGGCATAAGGATGTGCTTTAACCGGTGTTCATGCCTTTTCACTAATTTTGGGTAGTCAACTTAGCTCTATATAGACTGATTAGATCATTGTTGCCTTTGCTTAATCTCTATTCATGTAGCTATCTTTACTTTGTTTTCTCTATATAGACTGATATATGTTCTTTTAAATGAAGAACTGAAATTCAATTTGACTAGCCTTCCATATAATATTAACTCATAGAAAATGATGAATGTCACCAAATAAAGAACTTAAATTTAATTTACCAAGGCTTCTTTAAGCTAAACAGAGTTTGCATCGGTTACTTATGACTTGGTAGTCCATTTACTATTTGATAACATGTGAGTCCATTCTATTAGTATTACTATTTGGTATGACAGCTTCGATTTATTCAAATTCCAAAGTTTTACTCCGATACTGGTATATGGCTTCATCCCTTGGTACTGGTTAGTTAATTTTAAATTGCAGTCAGTCAAACGAGGACCCTTATCATTAGACTGATAGGCTAAACACATTTGTTTGTTTAATCAGTAGTCACGTCACGCTTATTACTTTACAGTTACACTTCAAAAAGTGAAAATCAAATAGTTATACTCAGTCTCATCTACCTTGCTGTCCTTCATCAAAAAAATTTATATAGTAAGTTTATGTCTAACTCAGTTTTTCCCTTTCCTTGCCACCACAATGCAGATCCCTCCACTCCACCACAGTCACCTCCTATTCCACCACTATCACCACAAATTCCTCCATTCTCGCCAGAACCAAGAAAAGAAGAAAACGTCATTGGAATCCCTTGCTGCATCTACAAGTTCATCATGAAGGAGATATGCAAAGTGTTGATTGGCCTCATATTTTTGTAGCAGTATTTGTATGTCTCAAGTTGGGAAAAGGGTTATAGGTATGTTACATCTTTTAATAGCAACATATTTTATCATTTTCTTATTTTAATTTCCTTTTTTATTATTTAAATCATTTTACCTTTGAATGTTCTAGTTTTTTTATTCATAATTGTTTTCTCTCTTTGAATGCTTTATTTAAATCGGTTGGACTTCATTGATTTTATCTCTCGCCTCTCAGTTTTTGGTCCATATTGGATATAACTTGGCATTTAGCGCATATACCATTCCCACACTTAAAATTGCAAAAGCATTAGGGGTCCATAATACTATTGGTGAATGGTTTTATTCATGCCCATCAATTCAATTCATTATCTATCGATAGATCTACTTTGGTAACAAGCTGTAGCAAGCTTTTCGTTTTGGGGCATGTTTCATTTTGGAATGTAGTAATTTAAAGTTTAAGAAGAATGCTTTATGAGTGTCTTAAGCAAGCTATATATTTAAAAGGTTCTGAGGATGAGGAGCTTATTTCCCTGCTGCTGTTCTAATTTGGAAAGTGGATTGAATGTTCTTATTGCTGAACAAGTCCTAATTTTAATTCTAACAAGTTGCTGTTATCTGCTAGCTATTAGCTGCATAATCCTGTTTCGTTGATCAATGTGATCAACAATATTATTCGTGTTACTGAATGTGGCAGTACTTGGTAGGCTTGTATTATTATGGTTTAGTGCATAACTAAAGACATATGTTACTTGATGTAGCTCAAGTAGTGCCATCTTAATAACAAAATCTAATTGTAATGCTTATTTTATGATAGATGGCAACAGATGTTGATAGTAGTCAGTGACTCAAAGCTTTGACCTGACTTTGTTACTAAAGCTTTCATTGGTATTATGTTTGATGCAGTTTCGAAAGGAAATTACGCCAAATGTTGTGTTTCATACTAGAACATCGACATCAAAGACTACTCGGTTGAATTCCAAAACTAGTTGCTCATGCAAAAATGATCAACTAAGAATCAATTGTCTACAATCCATGTTTCGTGAGTTCTATTCGCTTTTGAGAAACATTGGATTTGGGTAGAATGTAGAAATTAACATTGTTACTACAAGTGAAGAGGTTTGACGAAATTATCTTCAGGTACGATTTGACTTTTATAGGTTTTGTCAGCAGATTTACATTAATTTTATTTGTCAATGTTGCTAATGTATTGATGGTATGCTGATACTACTTTAGGCACATTATAAAGCTTCTCTGATTCAAATGAAAGGGCGTGGTCATTCCAAGGCGTTGGAAATAATTTTCAACAAAAATAATGCAATTAGGAGTATTTCATCATTCGTCTGCCCAAGAATTTGAGCGCATCAATGCCTTAATACTCAGAGTGTGAGTCATGTATGTGTTGATGATGATAGTTTCGATGATGATATACAAGATTGGAGCGCCTCGCTTGTAGTGTAAAGCGAAAAATTCAATTAAGATCCCAAGAAAAATACTACATCATCACGTCAGATGGGAGATGCACTTGCACCCCGGGTTCAAGTATTTTTGGCAAAAGTTGAGAGATACAGGGGATAAGAGTGGCAATGCTACTTCACGTGCAAAATCAAGTTGCTCTCTTATTAAAAATAATAGGGTGTTCCAAGTGTCAAGTGAGCTCTTGATGACATTGTAAATTGTAAAGAGAGAGAAATGGTTTGCTCACTTGTACCATCATTAATTGTTTTATATATGGTGTTTGACACTAAAAAAAAAAAAATACGGTGTTTGAGATACAATGCTTCTTTTTTGTCAATTTTTTTTCATGCATGTACACGTGTTCGTCCTTTGTATAATTGATTAAATTTCTCATATTTAATCATAGGTTAGAAACTGGAGGAAGAGAATGTAGAAATGAAATCATTTAAGGATCTTGGCTTATCTGATTCACTGGCGAAAGCTTGTGAAATCATGTTCTGTACTAACCATTTTCTTAGTCTAGACAGCGGTAAAGATCCTCTCAATTTATAACTTTTTTCATTTGTTGCAATTTGGAGAGAGATAGACACAAAAATAATAATGATGGTGGGATCCACTTAGTGATAGGACCCACCACTTATTTTATTTTTTTTGTCTATCTCTCTTCAAATTACAACAAATGGAAAAAGTTATAAATAAAGAGGATCTTGACTCAGAGACAGCTTGCTATTCAAATAACCAGACGGTTTGAAGCTCTCTTTTGATTTGTAAGAGCATCTACAGTGGAGATTTAGTTTTTCAGATACTTAACATTCTTTTATAATCATTTAATGATGGTACCTAATAAACCACTTTAACCCTCCAACCTTGTTTTCTCTGCAACATGTACTAAAGTTTTTGAAGTTAAATCACCCAATTATAGATGGTAATACACATGCTTGAGTAATAATGATATTTAAGAACATCAAGACAAAATATGCATTAAGAATATCAAAATAAATTATGCTACTCCATCATGTCTGTTAGATACTATTTTTGACGGCATATGCTACTCCATCATGTCGGTTACATACTATTGTTTGACGCCACAACTCTAGAACATTTTTTTCAGAACTCTAGAACATTTATAAACCACTAGAGATTTGCATTTTTTTTGGTTGTGAAATGCATTATAATTGTTTTGTGCAATGAAGAAACAAACATTGAATAGTATACACCCTAAGAAAAACCAATCCCCTGAGCAGCCATTCTTGGGAAGTAGGAGAATAAACCTAATTCAGTCAAGATTTTGATTATAATATATATAATGAGTATCCATTTGCACTAGTAATAGCTCAAATTTCAAAATACCTTTTCATAATAACATGAAATCTAGAACTAATCAATATTGCTTCAGAGGAATTTAGTCTCAATAGACATGAGAATGTACTGTACTCAAGCATCAATATGCTCAGAAATTGTGAAAGAAATTATGCTCCATCTCCTCTCCTAAAAATTACCAACTTACTAAAATGATTCATAGGACTGTAGTCTATACAGTAAATAAACAAAGTTCCATATAAATCTCTGACAACACATGCCATGTTGTATGTCACTGGACTCTGATATATATTTGTGGGGAAGAAAATCCTTATACAACAAATCGGTATGTAACATATCTTCCTGCAGTCTCACTTGGCCGGATTATCTTAACAACTTGTCCACGCTTCATGCCATAATATCTTGCAACAGGATCCGTCACCTGGATTCTAGGTAGCTGAGATACAGACCATAAATATTAGATATAGTGAACCATGTCAGCATCAGTACAATTTTGTAGTAGAATGATACAATTGCACATACAAGACAATATGCAAACAAGAACGGTACATCCATTAGACAAAGATTAAAGCAATAAACACTAAAACCAGTTGAACTATCCAATGTAAATAGATTCAAAAGCTCCCAGGACAAGCGATTGACAAGGGTGACAAATCTGACAAACTTTCACTATAGGAATAAACAATGAAGAAGTTTTATTTGCATGAAATACAGTGGATGCTAATTTTACTTTTCACGCATGCTTAATTACATCCAGATCTAAATTAGAATCAGGAACTAGATTGTACATCATCATGGAACCAGGAAAAAGAAAGGTTAAAAATCAGAGATGAAGCACGTGTGAGTGTGCAGAAATTTTTCAAATGCCTATGAAGCAAAAACTCATCCGATCCAAAGATAAAATTATATGCGGTTCGGTTCGGTTTTGGATGATTAGTTTTAAAAAACCGATCTGATCCAATCCAAATTAATGCGTTTTAATTTGGATCGGTTTTTGGATGTCCAAATTACAAATTTTAACTTTTTTTTATTAATAATAATCTTATAAAAATATGATAAAATGATAGGTTCGATACAAAATATAGCATATGATTTATAAAAAAAATAATAGTGTGGAATAATAATGATTGATTATCTTTAAAACATACGAAAAAGAAACAAAATTGATTAAATTAAAGTCATACATAGTATTAAAAGAATTAAAAAGAAAAAAATAATAGCTTAATATAATATATTCTAATTATAAAAATGGAAATATATATTAAAATATTTGTATGCGGTTCAGTTCGGTTTTGAAAAATCAATCCAAAGTATGATCCAATCCAAGCGGTTTTCACAAAATATCATCCAAACACATCCAATAATATTCGGTTTTGTGCGGTTTTCAGTTTTTTTAGATCGGTTTGCGGTTTTAATTTGGATCGGTTTGGATTTGAACACCCCTACTGGTGGCTAATGAAATAGTTGATGAAGCTAGTAGGTACAAAAAGGAGCTGTTACTTTTTAAGGTAGATTTTGAAGAAGCATATGACTCAATTGACTGGGTTTACTTACAATAAGTGATGTTGAAAATTGGGTTTCCGACACTTTGGAGAAAATGGATAAAAGAATGCACTAAAACAGCTACCGCATCGGTTTTGGTTAATGGTTCTC
>Ga0315914_1011869_pt1 | contig 10252 bp, 10 predicted proteins | sample MpolenodulesMG_FD_203920 | JGI IMG/M metagenome (GOLD analysis project Ga0315914, IMG submission 203920) | Medicago polymorpha root nodule microbial communities from Los Angeles, California, United States - elongated nodules | ecosystem: Host-associated > Plants > Roots > Nodule | place: USA... | reverse complement strand
ATTTCTCAATCTATTAAATGATAAGAAAGCATTAAGTTTGGACACAAAGAGTGATTATCTAAACATCAATTCCATGTCTAGAATTTATGTTTGGATAGAGGATTACTCTCAACCTATATTCAAAAGTATTTTTCAATCACAATTAAATCAAACATAAACAATAAAATGCAAGAATAATCTCAATATCAAATCAAATACTAGAACCATATATTTATAGATCAAAAGATTACATGTTTAGCTAAGATCAAGTACCTCTAATCCCAACAATGGAGATTTAACTACTCATTGTCATGGAAGCCTTGCAAGAATGAATTGAAATGGAAGGATTCATTACAACTTAGTGATTTCTCAACAAATGAGGAAGATTCCCCCTTGATCACTCTCACTCTATGAAGAACAAGCCATATCCCTCTCTCTAAAGCTATTGCCAAATATTCTATGAGATTCTAAAATATCTAAAAGAATTGATCAAGTGGGCTTTTATAGGAAGTCTGATCTGCATTAACTCGCCTCGCGAGCAACTCCATTCCTCATGGTGATTTGATGTTTCTTCACCAGTGGGTTTGTGCCACGTCAGCTCTAGGGAGTTTAGGCCGCCCTAACGCGCCTCGCGAGTACAATTGCTCGCCATGGCGAGTACTTGACTTCTTAGCTCACCTTCAGTTCGCCGTTGCGAGTTGGAGGCGTGTGATCTCTGGTGCTCTTTGCCTAAGCTTGCCTCAGACTCGCCTTTCTTCACTAATCACTCGCTATGGCGAGTAAGCCTTTGTATTTTTCCTTTGTTTTTCTTCTTTGCTCAATGTCTTGAGTTCAATTCCTGCACAATTGGGTAAAGTAAGATAGATAAAGCGTAAAAGGGTTATAATCACTTATCTCTCGGCTTTTCCTTAAATAACTTGCAAAACAAGTAACAAAAGTGCCTTAATTATTCATTTAAAATACAACTTTCTGGCACTTATCAATAATAGGCCTCTTAAAAAAATCATTTTAAATTTAAAATTAATTGCAAAAGACGGTAAAACAATTCATAAAGAAGTGTATCCAAGTATTCTCGTGAATGATGTACTTTCTGTGTGTGCAGAGTGAAAAATCAGACAAAAAACACAAAGAAAATGACTAAACTATTCTTCCCTTCATTTTTCACATCAATTTGGATATACTTTTTTATTTGGAAAATGTTATAATTTGGATTTTAGGTATTTTCATTTTTTTAGGACTGTTAAGTTATTCATATTTCATACATCATTTCGATCAAAAACAATATTTCATACATCCTTAAGGTTTCTTGTATTTTAAAGTCATCTTAAGGTTTCTTATCAAAAAAGAAAAGTTAAGTTTCTTCTTGAAATGCAGTTATCTTGTTAATATTTTCTAATTCATCAAATTTTAAAGTGGTTAAGTTAGTTTTGAAACTACACCCATGGTCTACCCCGAAAAAAGACATCATCAACCCTCAAGACAAACCTTAAAATTACAAAGGTAAAACATAACTATTAAAAATACCAATTGTAGTTTTATATTTTTAACAAAACAAATATTTATTTTTCAAGTAAATATACTTTTATAGTATTAATATGCATTGTATAAAATAAAATATGATATACTAAAAATAAAATAAAAGCCAACCAATCTAATAAAAAACCTCATCTTGATTTTGACATTTAATTTTCAAAAAATTGAAATTAAAGTATACACAGCTAATATAAAAATTAGATTTGACTTGCATCGTGCATTGCAATTGGACGAGTTTTATATCAAAATGATTTTTATAGGGGTTATCGAAATGATATGTAACAATAAATTGAATATTTGTGGCTAACAGTATAAAAATATTGGGAATGTTCACCTCTAAAATAAAAAAGAACTTTCTCTAAAAAAAAAAAAGAAAGAACCCCGGACACGACAGGAACTAGCTAGTATGTTACTTCTAACTAGAAAGCTTACAGTTACAGTTACAGAACGGTCATTCATCAAATAATGAACAGCCAATGCAAGGCTCAATTAGCAGCGGTCAAGGTAAACTAAAAGATTCAAATTTCCATAGAATAATGAAATCCCTGTTGGTATGCCCCATCTTCAGGGGGTCAAGGTTATGAGTTGGCATTGAAGGGTGCTTGTTTAGTGACTTGACTAGCTGAATTGTGGTAGATGAACCTCTTTAATGCACTTCAACGCCATAGGGACACCATTGCATGTGAGATGCCCCACATTCCCATATAGTCGTGGAGGCGACCTCTTGTTGGGTTGGTAAGGCTAAGTATCCCTTTTCCTCCAAATTCCAGTAGGAAAACCAGAGCATATGGGAGATGCCCAAATTCCCATATAACCGTGGAGGCGACCTCATGTTGGGTTGTTAAGGTTAAGTATCCTTTTTCCTCCAAATTCCAGTAGGAACACCATAGCAAATAGGAGACGCCCCTATTAAGAAAGGAAGTTTGCAAACATTACGCGCCTGGCCCATGAAAGCCCCAATTTTGCGTCTGTGGCTACACTTGGTATTAAGTGAATCATTCTCAGGCAACTCTAGTGATTTCTTCTTTGGGACTTTTCTTTTTCCTCTACCCTTGCCACCCTTCAAATTCATGGCCTCTAGTTCTTCTGATAGTAAGTTGCACTGCAAGCATTGAATGTCAACTTTTGATCTTTCTTTCAACCAGGCATCAAACATAGCCTTGCCAAATCGATCTATATCCTTGTCTGTTACTTCCCACAGGTTGGCAACAATGGATGGAGAACCAGCCAGCAGATATGACAGGGGAACACCCTGCGGCGCGTAGCTCCCATTTAGGGTCAATGAACCACTACTGCACCCCATCAGAAGTGTAGCACCACATTGCTTTAGTTTCTCAATCTCACGCCTGGAAATGTACTGTACTCCTGTGAAGACACATACAATTCAACCACACTTATGAATATAAGACTTACATGGAATGGCAAATATAATCTATGCATTCATGTATTATTTTATATGTTTTCTCAAGCTTTACCACTTCCATGCCCAAAATATATAAAAAGCTCGTGACTTTCCAATGCAGAAGCCAATTCTTTGACGGTGGGCTTGGAACCTGCCTTTCCCTGTAAAGTGACATGATAAGAAAGAAACAAAAATTCACTAGACTTATAGATTAAACAACTAGCAGGAATACAAAGACATAAATGTTTCTCCCAAGTATTCTTATTAAAATTTAAACAGATGCAATACCTCAAGGTTTTGATCTCTAAAATATTTCTCAAATTCAATTTGTGTGCCAACAAGATCACCATCTGGATTTACCAAGTAAAAAGCATCGAGAGGATCTATAGAAGGAAAGGGTGCCAAATTTCTTCCCACTGGTTCCTTACTGGTGCTGCCTTTATCAAGAACAAAAGAGATGCTGCTAACGGAAGGCATGCGGTAAACTTCCTGCTTCCTTAGTATAGGCAAATTTTCCCAAGCGAGCATCTGTTGCAGCAGTAGGATTTTGTTATCAAAGTTAGTATAAAACTATAAATTGATTAAAACCACACTACATGATGCATTCTCAATCATTTAAAAAATACTACTTAAGTACGTAATGCTTCAAATATTTCAAAACACAAAAAAAAAGTCATAAACAATTGATTTACCTGCACCTCAGGATCCAACACTAGAATTACAGGCTCTCTATTCATAGAGTCATCCACTTCCAGCACATTTAAGGCTTCATTTAATAGTTCCAAAGCAACCTCTGATGACATTAATTTATTGGCTACGTTTGAAAATATCCCACTCGTTACTCCATCACAGTAGCCTCCTTTAGCAATGTAGCAGTCTTTCTTTGAGGATAGCTGTGAAAGCAATGTCTTTCCTTCACAAACATATTTAGAGCCACCAAGAATAATTTTAAGAAGACCCTCATTTACATCCAATTGGCACTTAGATCTTAGATCATTCACTAGATTTTTAAGCACCGAGTCAAAAAATTGGCAATTCGACCATTCTCCAAGAAGCAAGAATTTCCATGAACCAAACCACAAATCTTCAAGGTTCCTGGTAAGGGATGACAATTGTACAAGGAGAGATAACAATTAGTTTCTATTTTTTGTTAACAGAATAACAATTAGTTTCTATAAGGTTAAAACTACTTCTACCCTGTCAATGATGTAATCATGCATACTGCTATTTTAAATTTTACGTTTGTTGGTAATGAATGTATAAATTGAGTGTTCCACAGTTGTTCAACTACAGAGAAATGATGCAAAATATGCACGAAAAGTAGTGCACCTCAAAAACTTAGCAAGACGACGATCAACGTTGATTCTCCAATCCCACCATAGCCTCATATTCTGTTCTGTAGTTTCAAAAAGAGACGTTGACGACGAGTAATTCTCTTTCAAAATGGTTTTGAAGGCTGGTGCAATGTCATCAATTATTGCGGAACCACCCCATGGACAACGCCAGATTTTACTAGGTTTCTCACACATTTGCAAAAAGTCTGAACCAGTACTCAGATCACCCTCATCTAAAAAAGATGATGAACAGTTATAAATTACATTGTCTAACTTCATGAAATTTATACGTATAAGATTCGATATGATGTACTCTGTACAAACCGGAGCTATATACCTTGTAAAATAGAATCTAGTGGCAATAACATCACAACAGGTTCAGTCTTAAAATTCAGTCGTGAAACCAACATCCATGCTCGAACACATGCAGGATAAAGCAACAACTCCTGTAGTAAACTGGTATATTCACGATCGAGCAAACTTATACCGATGATGGTTGTGAGTGGAAGACGGGCAAAAAATTTCTTCACATATTCTGCTAAATCTACGGTGGAATCAGGAGCAATCCTGCAACACGGAGAAACACATACAATTAGAGTATTGGTCCAGGTTGTATTTGAATTTATTCATTTCTTTCTTATGCAATAAGAACAATTTTTACCTTAGTGAGTCAAATGCGACTTCTCTGATGCAAGAAGATCCGGTAACATATGGACCCTGAAATCAAAATTGATTAAGAAGAAGAAGAAGCAAGAAGTCCTTAGGATGCATTTGATCTGCTAAAATATGAAGGACTGGACAGCATAAAAATACAAGTTCCACGTTTGATTTTAAAAGAGATTATTGGACATCAAAAAACCAATGATGAAGCATTCGACAAATGCCTTTATATTTTTAATTGAAAAACCCAGTGAACTATAAATACCAAATTGATAGCCTATTAATTGGGGCAAACCCCATCAACTAGGGTAGAGCACCGGCCGGGTTCGGCCGGTTTCAGGTCCGAAAAGCCAAAACCGATGAGCTACCGATGATAAATTTTGTGACCCAATTCCAACCGTGGAACGATGCGGGTTCGTCGGGTACGGGTTGTGTTGGGTTACGGTTTAACGGACGGGTGGACACGGTTAGCACTGAGCTCAAGCCAGAAGAAGAAGATGAAGTTTCATCCACCGTGAAAAGGGCAGACCTCCTCACACTGTTGCACTCTGGTAGAGAGGGTGAAATTCACCTTATCAATACTTTAAGTATCTTCACCTCTGTGTATATTGAATCTTACAGAGCAAATAAGAATTTGAAGAACTTGCTAGAAAATCAATTGGAGAATGATAGGCAAAATAAATAAATGGACAACCATAAGGCATCAACCATGGAAAAACTCTTTCAAGGATCCGTAAAAAGAAAACATGAAAAATAACATTTTTTATTGTCTTATGATTATTAGTATTACTTATTATAAATATATAATTATATCACCTGTTTAAAGTAGAAGTATATTTTCCAAATATAATTTATTTAATCTCTTCCCAAGGATCAGATGCAAGTCAATGTCGCAACTTTACAGGACTCTATATTGGTATAATAATCCACTGCCAGCAATAAATTGTATTGTATGCGTGTACACTCTAAAGTTTATTATGCAGCTTTAAGGCTCTCACCAGTCAATTCACGATTTAAGCATAGGCTGTATTCACCTGTTGGTCGGATTCAGCCTCTGACGGAAGTAAATTTTAGAACCGACCCCACCCAATAACACCCGTTTTAACCTGACTTAGATGGCCCGAAAACCAGTGGAGCCGATTCAACCCACCCGACTGCATGAATTTGTATGCGGGTCTTTCGGTTTTCGGTCGGATCATGCAAATCTGCTCAGCCCTACCGTCAACACCTAGAGAGAACTATAAATACACCAATCAGGCTACTACAGTCCTACCCCACACAGCCAGAAAATTGTCAATCAACTAACAAGCAACAATGAAGCAAATGTTGTCTTACGACTTAATAGTTACTACACAACTACTTGTATTACATTCAACTTACCCTAAACCCTGGGACATAGGTGCGCCATTTTCCCTCATACATCATTATGTTATTATTAACAATCAACATTCGTTGACAATATGAGACCTACTGTATTCTGTAGGCCAAATGCTTGTTTTCAAACTTAGCATCATTCTTGGGCAAGTACTGTGTTAGGGTTCCTAGACAAGTTTTGTGAAACATTGAGAGGTTTTCATTGCTTACACTCAAGCAATGAAAGATACGCAAAGTGGTCACAACTGGCATAAGAACACAAAGTAGAGATACAAAAGATATAATCATAGGTTCTCATCCAGGGTGAACTGGAACTCTTTTTTGTCCTAATTCTTCTATATGTGCTACTGCTAACTGAACACATCAAAGAGGGTGTCACGGTGCATGGTTGGTATGGATGGTATAATCTTAAGTTGGCGAGTTGGGAAGAGAAAAGAAAAATAAAACTGAAAGATGTGTTAGCGAATGCCTTACCAACAAAACTATTCAGCCAACTTACTTGCAAGCTAGGAATGAGAAATAGATAGATACTCATTCACCAGCTTGTGAGAGTGTTTTAAATAGATGTGTATTTGTAATTATGTTAATCGTTGTATTCGGCCCATCAATCAGGCATGTTAGGTACAGTGTAGTCTATATAAGCATGTTAGCGTTTGAACACTTGACACGATTTTTAAATAATATTTGGATATATTTCCCCACATTTATTTTGAAGAGTCATATCTTACTATAGAAGCCATGGATAAATTTCAAAATATTGATAAACATGAAGATATGCCTGAACTGAACATCAACAAGAGATTGTACCTTGCATCCCCCACTTGTATGAGAAAGAAACTGATAAGTAAGATGAGTTCCTATAGAAGCTTGGTGGAAGTACGAAGACCAATAATTTTCATCGAAAACTTTGCTAAAAGATGGCATTAAAAATTGTTCACTTGAGGAAGAAACCACATACATTACAGCGAGTAATTTAGACACCTGTTGCAGTAACATTAGCATATTAAGATCATATACTGTGAAAAAGCTCAAGTGATAAAACAATAGACACCAAGGAAGAGAACAAAAAGCTAAGAGTCTGGATTATTAAGCAACACGACATGCATTTGCACTTCATAAAACAGGATTATTAAGCAACGCAGCATGCATTTGCACTTCATAAAACAGGATTATTAAGCGACGCAGCATGCATTTGCACTTCATAGAACAACATGAGTCATCAAGTCCAAGTCCATTACTGAAACAACTTAAGTGTACAACAACCTGTTATATCAAATTTCTACAAGTTATTAAATTTTGGGTTTCTTTTAAGAGTTAGGATCCGTTGATACCAGGTGTCAACGAATTCGTTGACACCAAATCCTAACCATTCTTTGTTTTGATCTTAATGGCTCGCATTTATTCACTTGATTGTTAAGGTGGGGACTCTTCAAAGAAAAACACATCACACTCACATCTTCTTCCTCCCTAAGTCTGGTATCCTTGTTCTTCCACACAACCAAATACTATTTGATCATAGCAACAAAAACTAATTCAATATAAACAGAATCATAGCAATAAAATATAAACTGAATATGTTCTTTTTTATAGCAATAAAACGTGAATCTGCTACCATAGTTTCATCGTCTTTCTTGCCTACTCAAATCCAATTCCTTAATTCGATCCCAATCTCATAGATCCCATGTTCCTTAATTAGATAAAACTATTCAATTGAATCGATGGTGGAATCCCATGTCAATAATAATACAAATTATAACTTTTTTGAAATCAAATATTGAATTCATTGTGGCTACTGCACCACACCACCAGTAAAGAATAATCTGAATTGTTGTTGGCAGTGGATACACAAAGTTAATTCTTACAAAGTAGAATTGAGTAATTCTTTCTAAAGAGAAATATCTCATGGACGCTGGCGTGCCTCCAAAGAGATGTTGTAGAAAATTTAGGGAATAATTAGGCAGAGATTAAAATTGGCAACAACTAGTATGCGAGTCACTCACATTAGCAATTTAGGGAATAATTAGACACCATTAGATTAATTAAATGGACTGATCAGATTTGGTGTCAACGAATCCGTTGACACCTGGTGTCAATGGATCCCGTCTCTTCTTTTAATTATATAAAAAGTGGATACTTTTTACTTACCACTTATGTGGGTTGCTATACTGGAAACTTCTACATAATTTTCAATTATGAACATGGAAGAGGATATATAGTAGAGCCTTGCCCATGCGGGACGTGGATTTCAACTACCATAATAGAGTTGTAGAAAGCCAAAATATACATTCTTAAGATTCAATTTTATCTTTTTATTGTCAAGACAGTTATCATGGTCTAAAATGTTCCTAGTTACGAAACTAGCCAATCAAAAAATTAAACCAATTACGCGAAAATTGTCACAGAATAATAACATGAAGATAGAGAATATGACCTTTTGAGAAACTGCGGGAACCTCACGAGAGAGTACAAAAGCTACCATCAGCCAAGAAGCAATATCTTCAAACTTGATGTGAGATAGATTACAAAAAATGTTCCTGTAAGGAAAAACCAAAATGTCCAAAGTCTATAAAAGTTAATTATAGAATGTTATGTTCACAGAGCGTCAAATATAACAATTTTACAAACATAACTCATAGGGAGATACTACTGTAGGAATACAGGAAAGCAATAAAAAAAATCCACAAGAGCATAAGGGATCTGGAAGAACAAGGAAAAAATTTAGATTCAGAAATCAATATTTTTACTACAATTTTCAGGTGCTTTTCTTTTATCAGAAAATCATCCGATAGTTGTCTGTTAAAACTGCCAACTCTTGTCTATTAGAGGAAAATCTTAGTTAAGCAAACACATTTATCTTGTTGACAAACATACAGCTCTAATGCCAAATTTGGAAGGCTCAAACATTTTCAAAAAAGCATGTCAAAAAGTATTGTTGTATACATCGCAAGTTAGTAAACCATTTGTATATTATTGCTGAACTGAGAGGCCAATCAATGTCAGTATGTTTTGGATGTCAATGCCTACCTCATATACTCTGAATGATAGCATTTCAAAGAATGCCAACATATGCTATAAACTATCTCAGCGCGCTCAATAGCAAATGCATCTCCCGGTATCTCCTTTGCAACCAATTGGTGAAAAGAATCTACAGGAACTGATGAAAAAGTGTGACAGAATGGGTTTCTGCCAAACAGAAGCGACATGCTTCTTAGAAGAATTTTCTGTGCTTCATCGATTTGATCAGGATATGCAAAACACTTCACTGCAGATGAACAATCATATTAGAAAAAGAAAGAAGCAAAACTTTATACCTTAAGGGTATGTTTGGATTGATGGTATATAGCAGAACAAAGTGGAATGACAATACATTCATTTTTTTTAAATAACTAGTCTATTCTATTTCATTCCATCTAATATTATGAATCCAAACATATACTAAAAGAAAATACATGACGAGAGAGAGAGAGAGATTTATATATATATATATATATATATATATATATATATATATATATATATATTAATTCACATCAACTATATAATATGGCTCCATGGCTTCATACACTTCGCTTTATGATAAACAGCATTTTCAACACATAACAATCATTCACATATCCTCATTTAATCATATGAAACTATTCACGAAATATTTTCAAGGTACTCGGCCTTAAAGACCATTTTCGATAAGGTTCGTCTCTCATTTTGCAACTTTAAAAATGATTGAAACAATTGAATCAAAACCAACTAAACAAGGTCCAATACCTCAACTATGTATCCACTTAGATCACATAAGAGTGCAATAGAGTATACATGTGTGTCTCATCGGCTAACTTCGACAAAATCTTCAAAATCACGAGTTCGTCTCTCTTTATCATTTTCCAAAAGAATTCCATTTTTAAAACAAAACAAGTTTCAACTCGATGAAATCAATCATAACCATTTTTAGAAATCAAATAATCAGTGAACAACC
>Ga0315914_1011866_pt1 | contig 10254 bp, 6 predicted proteins | sample MpolenodulesMG_FD_203920 | JGI IMG/M metagenome (GOLD analysis project Ga0315914, IMG submission 203920) | Medicago polymorpha root nodule microbial communities from Los Angeles, California, United States - elongated nodules | ecosystem: Host-associated > Plants > Roots > Nodule | place: USA... | reverse complement strand
ATATATAGACACAAATACCGATCCATTGAAAATTAAAATATTTAATTTTTCTTAATATAAATAGCACATTAGGGTAACTTGTTTATTTGAAATCTTTGAGTGCCATAAAAGACATTTATAACAAAATCCTTAAAAAAAGTTTTTACTTTGGGTGTGTTTAACCTTAGAGCATCTTCTACGGGGATCTCTCATTTTAAATTTTATATCTATTAGGTATTTTAATTTGGAAAAAATATTTTAGTATTTAATAGGAATAAGCTTTCAACGTAGACCTTCAATCTTTAATGAGATATATATTTTTTTAATTGATATAAAATTATCGATAAATGATTAAAGAATTCTGTTTAAGATCTTTTTGAGGCATTGGGTTGGAATGATTAAATGTTATTACTTTTAAAAAATTATAAAAAATGGATGTTATTATACATTAGATTGTACTTGTATAATAAATAGTAATAAAATAAGAAATGATGCAAGAAAGAATAGAGTGAGTGAGTGAGTGAGGGAGATAGAATTAGAGAGAAGGATTGATTCCGTGCCCTATGAGCCTATCTTCCCCAATATATTCATCATCATCAGCATAGTAGTAGTAGGTAACTTGTTTTCTCCTCCTCGATTTGATCGTTCCTAGCTCACTATTTATTACCTCTCTCCAAAACAAAAGAAAGAAAAAAAACTTGCTTGTTCTCTTGTCTCTCACTCCACTGCTTTTGTATGGCAGGGGTATCAGTGGCAGTGCAGAAAAAGGAAGGTAGAGTTTTCATTGGGAAGGTAAAACCTTTTTTTGGCACCAATGCTTCACACTAACCCTTCTTCTGTAACTCAACCTTCATCTCTCTCTCTCTCTCTCTCTACATACCCCGCGTGCACTCTACTGCTTTCTCACTCCTTCATAAAAAACCTTGTATTATCCACTAGCTAGAGAGACAAAGAGAGATTCATTTCATTACTATTAGTATTCATTAAATGCTGAAAATGTGTGGAAAGAGAGATTAACACTCATTTTCCAAAGGAAATCTGTGCAGGCTTTTGCCAGTAGTAGAAGAAGCCAAAAAACCTCTTCACTACTTCTTCATGTAACTGACTGTAACTATACAACATAGCCACCATAAAACACTATCACTATTTATGTTTTTCTGTAAAAAAGCCTGTTACTTTTTTACCATAAAACCCGGGCGGGTGACCCTTGTGTGAAACAAAAACATCTTCAATATTAATATCATTCTCATAAGCAAAGTGAGAGAGAGAAAGAGAAAGAAAAATCTGACCTAGAAGGCAAAAAGGGTATTAAAAAGGAAGTGTTGTGGTCAAGTGAGTATTAATTCAATGGAGGGTAGTTCTAATGGAAGTTCTTCTTATGTGATGGGTGCTTTTGGAGAAAACAGTGGTGGGCTATGTCCTCCAATGATGATGATGCCTTTAGTCACTTCATCTCATCATAATGCTCATCATCCAATAAATTCCAACAACAACAACAATACTAATGCAAACAACACAAGCGGTCTTTTCCTTCCTATCCCTAATTCCACTAACAATAATAACAATCACTACACCAACTGTAATAACAACACCTCTTCTATCATGCTTCAAAATAACCATCAAAACACTCCTGGTTTAGGTTACTATTTCATGGACAACATCAACAACCATGGAAGCTCTTCTTCCTCTTCTTCTTCTGTCAAATCCAAGATCATGGCTCATCCTCACTATCACCGTCTCTTGGAAGCCTACATCAACTGTCAAAAGGTCAGAACAAAAAAAAAAGGAAGTAAAAAAAGAAGATAATTATTTTGAAAACGATGTGTGTGTAATTAATTTCTTTGTACTTTTTTTGTTTGACAAGTTTGGATCTGATGAGCTGTGTTGTATAATTGTACTTTGAAACTGTGGCCTTTTGTTTTCATTTCCATTTATTACTAATATTGACAAACTACCATGTATATTATTGTAAGTCAAAACCCTTTTAAGCATAGATGATAAAGACACTTCATGTCATGACTATTTTTTCATAATTTTTTTACTTCATGGAAATTATTTTAGTTTGGTTATGTTTTTAGGTTGGAGCACCTAGTGAAGTGGTGGCAAGGTTAGAAGAAGCATGTGCAACTGCAGTGAGAATGGGTGGAGATGCAGTTGGATCAGGTTGTTTAGGTGAAGATCCAGCTCTAGATCAGTTCATGGAAGCTTACTGTGAGATGCTTATCAAGTATGAGCAAGAACTTTCCAAACCCTTAAAGGAAGCTATGCTTTTTCTTCAAAGGATTGAAGTCCAGTTCAAAAATCTTACAGTTTCTTCTTCAGATAATATTGGTGATAATAACCCCTCTCTCTTGAAAATATTATTCAGATTTTAAATCATAATCTTGATTGCTTGATATTTGTTGTTGTTTACTTAATTGAGAATGTATCCATGCATGTCTATGTTTGGAAGAGTTTGTTAATTTTGTTAGTATGTAAAAGTGTTTGATTATTAATTAATTAAATTAAATTGAAGTTAATGACAAGATCTACTTTTTCTTTGCAGCTTTTCTTATAAAAAAATTCTTAATTAGTCTTTCTCATTGATATTTTATATTTCTAGCTTGTACTCTTTTTAATCATCTTTACCTAAATTAGTGAGTTCCAAAAACTTGATACCAAAGGTGCCCTTAACTCATGCGTTTTTGTCTAAAAATAAAGGTAGATGGTGATGTGTAGTAGTACATAAATATTTCATTGGTGTTGATGCATTGAAGGAACTTAACTATATAGGTATCTTGTTAATTCGTCGTTTCTTGTGTGTGTGTGCGCTTGATAGTATTGTTTTTATGGGAACTATAAGACTTGCATCATCACATATATAGCTTTTTCTTAAAATTTCCCTTTTGATGAGGTCACAGAAACTCTCAGATTTCACTGGCTTTTGTAGCGTTCTTAATATATTAACATTATTAAAGAATCTACTTTGTAATGAATCCAAAATTTGGAGGACTTCGGAACAGGAAGATTGGTGGGTGAATTTAGGTTTTGTAAATAATAACCAATGAATTAGGGTTTCTTCTGCACTTGTTCCCAGAAGTGGTAATTGCGAGGTATATACTCACAAGTTTCTTTCCAAATTGGAATGCAAAATGCAGATAGTAGCGTAGCTCCAAAGAGATGAAGTACTTTCCTTGGGACAAGTGCAAAGTGGATTTTAGATTTATGATATGGATCAATTAACATGAAAAAAAATCTTGTAAAGTTAATTGGATTTGATTAATAACCTAAAAAAGAGATTAAGCTATGATGTGTTAGTAGGTCCTTAAGAATAATGATGAATTTGATTGATTTGTTCTCTTGCTTCTTTTTCTCATTTGTCTCATCAAGGTTCCGTGTAAACACTACTCCCTATAGTTGGAATATTTTATTATTTGTATTATTTCATATAGCTAGTGTGATTATATGTGTTGTCATCATTATGTATATTTTTGTGTCTGCAGGTATAAATGCATATTATAATGCTTGTTAAAATTATGTTTGTTTGTTGATTATATTTGTTAAAGAAACTTGTTTGCTTGTCTTTAACTAAAAATGGATATACATTGTCCTGCATGCATTTTTCTATGTTGCATTTCTACCACATGTTATAATCATTGTTGGTGCTTAAGAAAAAAATGTGGCATCTATATTGAATGAAGACTACAATTGAATTTGAGTCAAACTTTGCTGCTAGAGTTAATGACTATGATGAAAATAAGTAGAACCTTATCACATAATGCACTGGATATAAACATGACCAAGCTTTTAGTGGATCACTATTTTCAAGCTTCAAACTATGTATGGGCCAAAAGAAGTATATAGTAGTAACTTTCCACATATTGATCCAAATTTATCAATTCAATGTTACTGATCTTTATGTTCATGTTCCCCTCTATTTTTGTAGTATATCATCGTAATGCTGGTTTTTCAATTATTGTAGTCTCCTTGTAGTAATGTACTGTCTTACCCTTAAAAATATAATTTCCTAAAAAACTAGATTCTTCCTTATCTATTTTTGATGTTTTAATTTTGTTAAACTCCTATATAAAAAGATTATCTCAAGTTTTGGGCCGAACTAAATCCAAGTTTGTAAGGTAACGGGAGTCCATTTTATAAAGAAAATCGATCAATCTTCATCTTGAGTTTTTTCCATTTAGTCAAGCTATGCGTTTTTCTTTCGCTTCGGCATCTGAAAACCTCATTAAGATTACTTGTGTTACTTCTAATAATTAATAACAATGGCCTTTGATTATGTTTGAAGTAATATAATATACTGCACCATATTTATCCCTACGATAATAGGTTTCCCCTAGTTTTAATATCTGCATCTAGGCTTGACTAGGGTCTCTGTGTATATGGATTATGTTGCCCTTGATAAGTTGGTGAAGTATACCTTCACGAAGAATAAACTTTATCATCTTTAACTTTGTCTTGTTTGAAGGAAAAGGCGTGTCTATCTCAGGGTTTAGATGCATGGAGCCTTGGAAATAATGGATGTGTAGATAAATAATGTGCCCTCCGGGCTCTTTATCCTATACACCTAGTTCAAATGTTAACCTTAATATGGTGAATCAATGATTTCCAATGATTGAAGATTGTACTTTTATCCTTTATTTAATTAGAATTCGCCCTTGTGATATCAAAATTTGTCCCAAACAATAATGTTGTAGTTTAGCTTGGCATTTAAATCCAACATATATGCTATAGTTTCAGCTAGTTGAAATAGTATTGTGGAGGTTTACTTTTTATGTAAACATCTAAGAGTTCCAATTAAAAATAGTAGTACAAGGGGTACTCGGCCCGGATACAACTCGAGGACAAGCTAATTACAAGGGGTACCCCCAACCCGAGGACCTAAGGATGTAATTCATATGACCTAAACACCACTCATAGAAAAGGCTACTGTCTCCATGAAATACTTCCCAAATAACTGAATGCCAAATTAGTGACTTTGGTCCAAAAATATACACAAATTCATGGTCAAAATATCCTAACCATTTCGATTTCACTCCACATTGTTAATACATAACATAACCTTTTTTTTTTTTTTTTTTTTATATTTTCCTCATGTTGTTTTCTATATTTATTCTAATGATGACTATAGATTGTATTTTCTGGTAGCAACTATTATTATTGGCTAAAAGCTCAAGTCTCACATTGCTTAGAAATGTCATAACATAGAACATGGAATCATCACTTTGCAAATCGGTTTGAAGCGTAGGTCTTGGGATATGCAATACTATGTTTTTTTGAATACAACCTTTTGTTTTTTCATATATTCAAAATATACTTCTAATTTTTATATTATTTGTGATCATCATAATTGATTTGATTCATATTTATGAACAGCTTGTAGTGAAGGTGGAGATAGGAATGGATCATCTGAAGAAGATCATGTTGATCTATACAACAATATGATAGATCCTCAAGCAGAAGACAGAGAGTTAAAGGGTCAGCTTTTGAGAAAGTACAGTGGATACTTGGGCAGTCTGAAGCAAGAATTTATGAAGAAAAGGAAAAAAGGAAAGCTACCAAAAGAGGCAAGGCAACAATTGCTGGAATGGTGGAGCAGACATTACAAATGGCCTTACCCATCTGTAAGCACCATCTTTAAAAATTTGAGTCCTTTTTCTTAATCTCTTGCCGCAATATTGCTAGTTAATTTTTGGTTTCTTTCATTTCGTATGCAATCACCTAGTTACGGATTTTAATAAATTAATCAAAGATAATGACAACTCATGTTTCGACTTGGTGTATGTTTGGATTCAAGAGTGATTTGATAAAATTATGCGGACACCGTCATTTTTTTGTAGCTCCAATGCGTTGCTTTTACAAAATCACAATGAACCACCATGGTTTTTCAAATCACGCGGAGCCGAACATGCATTACTATTTCAAGACTGATTTTTTAAAGTCAAAATGTGAGTTGTTTGACATTGATCCGACGGTTCAGATCGCACGAATAAAATCAAATGTGTAAATTGGATTCGGGCTGTTGAGCAGTCATAATCCCGTGCAGTCACACCACATCCAAGGTCGTTGGATCAAAATAAGACGATTGAATTTAAAAATCTGTATTGACATTTTGGACCCTTCGATTTTGATCCAACGGTCATTAATGTGGTCAATTGTGTGACTTGACTTCACACGTAATCCGAAACCCTATCCATAGAAACATGTCAAATTTTTCTTTTTTTGAAGGTAAGAATTTTACTTTATAATAACTAGCATGAAGACAAATTGATATTAAGTTGTCTCATACAATTCAAATGTACTACTATTATTTATGAATATCAGGAATCACAGAAGCTGGCTCTAGCAGAATCAACAGGTCTTGATCAGAAGCAAATAAACAACTGGTTTATTAATCAAAGGAAACGGCATTGGAAGCCTTCAGAGGACATGCAGTTTGTGGTGATGGATCCAAGTCATCCACATTATTACATGGATAATGTTCTCAGCAATTCATATCCCATGGATCTATCTAACACCATGCTCTAGTTATTACCTCAGTACGCTTGCTTGTGGTCTTAAAAGTCTCCTATGTTACGTTGTAAGGCGTTGATATATATGTCACTTCGATGTTAAAAAAAACTGCTAATATTATATTGTTATATTATTAATGTGTGTAGAAATTAATTAAGCATTTTGAATCATCAACAACCAGGAAATAAGCTGCTGGTTATTAGACAGTCCTTTATGAAGGTACTAATATATGATTAAATAAATTTTAAGCTTGCTATATGATATTTTTCGGTGATGGCCGAGATTTGAACCTCAGACCTTACATATATTATGTATTGTCCTTACCAACTGAGTTAAGCTCACGAGGACAAACTTGCTATGTGATGTTATGTGCTCTTTTATGATCTTACATATAATGCATCATCAAATACAACATCAACCAAGTATTCCATAACAAAGGATTATATAAAGGTAAAAAAACAACTGGTTTTTTAATAAAAGGATAGATTGTTCGTGCCTTTAAAAGTTTGTTTCTTTGCATTGAGTTTTTCAATGATAGATTACCAACAAAACAAAGGTTAACTTGGTACGTAGTGAAATTACATTACATGGACAATAATTTGCAATGGATTGTCGTCTTAATGAATCTATTTTCAATATCTCTTTTTTGATTGAACACTGCTATATCAAGCCGACAGATTTGTCCCGAATTTTTCGAGAATTAACACATGTCTTCTTGGTACAGGAGAGTCAAAATTTCAACTCCAGCTTGGTGGAAAAAACGGTTGGTATCAGCTTTCATTTTTAATACACATATTTCACCTCGTGCTGTCGGGATTAATTTCCTCGGGAAGTTTAGCATTATTCTTTTTGATTTGTTATATTAGTTGTGTGATGTCCTTTATTAGCTTGATTCGTGTATTTAAATTCCTTAGATTGGTTCCTCCTGGTAAAAGAATGAAGGAATGTATTCATTCATTCAATATATGGCTAACATGCATTTCGTCCATATAGAAATTTAGAAATAATTTAATTAGGATCTATTCTTGATATGGTGAAATTTATGACATCGCATCCTCTAGTTTTGATGGTAAAATTTAATTTTAGTTTTTTATAAGGGGAATAAGTGTTTTAGTTTTTTTTTTTTAATAAAAAAAGTGTTTTAGTTGTACATTTGTGTTTTCGGACTTGTATTATTGTTTTTTGGGTCTTGCTAACCATTGCCCTGTGGTTAAGGAAGCCAAAAGTAGCATGTTTGCATTGATTTCAATAACATTTTGACTTTTAAAAAGTTAAATTTATCACTTTTCATCATTTTTCAAATACTATATTTCTATTTTTATCCCCTTATCCAATACCCCAAGGGCAATGGTTAGCATTCTCCTTGTTTTTTCTATCTTGTATTTTTTTCTATTCAAGCCGTGTGCTTTGTGCGGTGAATAATACAACGTAGTTAATATAATTTTTGACATTTTTAGAAAAAAAACTAAGCTTGACAAAAAAAACTAAGCATTCCAAATTCCAAGGAATTCTACCATGGTTACAAACATAAATAAATAGTGGTTGTGTAACACTCATCAAAAGATTTTTCTTAATAATAAAAAAGAAATTGATAATATAATGATTTAATATTTCAAGGAAAAGCTTTTTTTATGTGTATGTGATCATACACTATTCATTCATGTTATTCTATCGTAACAACAAGATGTAAATAGTGGGGTGATTAATTGTAGTTGTTCCGGATCCTTCTTACTTCTTGGGTGGCTTTATCGTAAGGACCTCAGAGTCATTCAACCATTTGGACCTAAGCCTCTATCTCGACCCTTGTGGAATGAATTTTGCACTTTTGGCCCCAAAAAACATGTAGTTTGTAACTCTGAACGACTTTTTTTGTGTGTTAATTTAGAAGTCATCAAACGTTATTTTTTAGGCGTTTTAAGAAAGTAGAGGGACAAAAGAGCAATCATCTTAAGAAATAGTATCATCTGTTGTAGATATCTATCAAATGTGTAGTTTATTTTTGTGGTCCATTCAAACTTTATTTTTCCTGGATTCGTCTCTGACACATTATCCTTTAAATTGCTAAATTTCATTGTGAAAACAGTATATTGAGTAGAAGAAAAAAATTGGCATGTTTTGATTAGATGTAGCAATATTCTTTTAACGTTTTCACATGGTAAAAGATTCAAGTTTTCTTGTGAATCACCATAAAGCTTTATTTCCTAAGTGTTTAATTAGAATTTTTGGTTTTGGAAGTTCACGTTTGTTTTGATTTTGAAAATATGCAATTTAAATAAAGTACCTTAGAATCAAGGAGTTCATCGTTGCAATGAACAATTTCTAGTGTCATCGAACCCCGGCCAACAAAAAAAATGAACGAGTCCTAGTTCCTAACATTTTCTATTGTAATGAATAGTTATTGCCTATGGATGAAGTAACTCTTAAAAATATCATTTATCCTCTTGCATTCTTACCAACAAAGCTGCCTGTTCTCACGGTTAAGATACCGGTGCTCCCACTTCAAAAATCTTTAAATTAAGTATTATTTTTATGTAATAAAGATCTATTTGTTGATATTTATATTTTAGAAAATGACATTTTATAAGAAAAAACATCATTTCATTGTTTATAAAAATTATACTAATTTTTTTCCATTTTATTGTAAAAAATAATCAAAATTTTCTATTATGAGTACTAGAAATTCAGAAAAATTAAATTTTATTTCGTCGACGTTTTTGGTAAATAAGATTTAGTTATTATAATTAAAGGTGATAGAAAACAACTTTTCTCTTCAAAAAATATCACATTTAACTATTGATTTATTGATTTGGTGTACCAATACACTCAAATTTTTGGGTGTAACATAGAATTTGCCATATCATTGGCTCCTCGCACAAGACGGGCAAGGAAAACCACAAACAAGAGCAAGAAGTCAAAAAATAGGCGACAACATACCATAAAAACACACCGAAGCAACTGGACGACTTAAGACACAATCAACCGGTTACAACGTATCCAAGCCAAAAAAAATATACATAAAATAAGAGCACATCAGAAGTAATAGTTGCTGACAGTAACTTTCATATCCCAAATAACCAACGAAAAATCAAAATTTTCCCCTATATGATTGCAACCAATAGTAAAGAGTAATTGGTAAAGAGAAAAGTGAGAAATTAACAATCTTTATTTTGGGCAAGATTGCACAAATAAGAAAAACCATTAAATATATTATTTAGAGTTCAACTCAAAACTAAATCAGCTCAAACTAAGCAAGCTCTTTGGGTTATACCAAACTAAGGGAATAGAGCACCACCATTGAGGCAGTTGAAGTCCATTAAATAATCTTCTGACCAAGCTGTTATATTTGGTATTAAAATGTCATCATTATCATCAAAGCTTCCAATGAATCCAGTTTCAGAATAAGGGAGGTTTGAGTCACCCGCAACACCCGTAACATTGCTACTTTGTGGCTCATCAAATTGCATAATCATTTTGTTATGTGAACCCAAGTTTCTAACATTTGAGGATGATCCAACTTCTTTGGCAGCAGGTAATTGACTCTCTAATAGTTCCATTTCCGAATAAAGGATTTTTGATTGATCAACGAGTACCTGGGCATTACTGCTCTCCGGATGATCACTCTGCAACATCACCACATTAGACGAACCTGAATTTGTGATGTTTGTAGATGATCCAACTTCTTCCGCAGAGTGTAATCCAGTCTTTGGTGACTTGCGCTGGGAGGTACCAACAACAACATTCTTATTTAATGTTGGCTTTGCATGATTG
>Ga0315914_1011865_pt1 | contig 10254 bp, 9 predicted proteins | sample MpolenodulesMG_FD_203920 | JGI IMG/M metagenome (GOLD analysis project Ga0315914, IMG submission 203920) | Medicago polymorpha root nodule microbial communities from Los Angeles, California, United States - elongated nodules | ecosystem: Host-associated > Plants > Roots > Nodule | place: USA... | reverse complement strand
TAACATAAAGTACTTTTCACGAAAAGATAGAACGAGGAGAAATTGTACAGCAGGTTCAATTGACTCTTATAATCATGTTCGTAGCCTTCCTAGATATTTACTAGTGGATGAATCTCCAGTTCAATGATAAGATAATGGTTGTAAATAGTATAACATTTGACTCAAGACCTCATTTACTAAGGAATTTTAGATGAGATTAATTTGTTAGGAAAAGTTAACTATTGATATAAATAAGCTAAGGCTTACATGTCATTTTAGACTTAGTCTAAGGAATTACTTTTAGTTTGAATATCTGAAGTATAGAATTAGTTTTCTTCACTTCTTAATATAATGCTATAATATTTGTTTCACATGACTTTTTTTACTGATTAAATTAAAAAAAGGTGTTGACCAAAAAAAAAAAGGTGTATATACTTGGTTAGAAATTTATTTTTTAATTTTTATCAAATTGATGTGGTCCAATTGAGAAGCAATTTAGATTTTAAGTGCATGTTTGGTTCCCTCAAAAAAAAAAAAAAGTGCATGTTTGGTATCACAATGGGTATGTCAGAATTGCAGTGAGTCACTGTGACTCTGATAAGTTAACCATGATACCGAATACCAAACATGCACTAAATGTGTGGTTATGGCTTCGAGCCGATTTGTGTGTGAAAATTAGTCTTGGTCATTACACACTGAGATACCCTAAGCCTTTTTTTCTTCTCTGTTTAAAGATAGCTTTTTAAAACTAATAACTTGGGAAGAAGAGTGTGTTAGGCCAACACTTCGTAAACGATTTTTTTTTGTTTTTTTCCGTTACTAGCATGAAGTCTGATTCAATTCAACTATACAAGGGTTATCTTCTTTTTTTTTCTTTTTTGGTATTCGGTATATATACAAGTGTTATCCAACCTTGAAATAATTCATCAATATAATTGCAGTGCACATAATTCATCTACAGAATCAGTTTGTCAAATCATGGTCATCCTCTGTATAAGATACACTGTTCCGTTATGTCCTTATAATCCATGTTTGTGCTTTCAAAGTTATGTCAGTAGCCAAAGTTCAGTAGCTTTCCACTGGACACAATTTTTCAAGAAAGCAACAGATAATGCCAATATGTTGAAAGACTAGTCGTTATAACTTCATAATTTAGGAAAGAGGTGGGTGGGAGAGTCATTGAAGCGATGGCAAGTGTCCAATAGTGACATTCATTGCAGTAAATGGAATGCTATTTTCTCATTGCCAACTCTACTATAGAATGTGGACCATACTTCTCTTGTTTATGCAAAATAAATAAGTGCTCCTGACTATAGAATGTGTGCCATTAATTATTTTCAGTGATACATACTGAATTTTCTGTTAAAAAGAATTAAGTTGAATCTGTTTTGTTGGTGCATTAATTTTGGATCAAAGTCTACATGTGTTCTCATATTAGAGGGATTTGAATTTGATGCAGTAATTTTGTCACACAAATTAATGGTTGAGATCTTTAAAATTGATTTTGTAGTACCAAAAAGTTACACCTACAAATTAACAGTTGACGACTATGTTAATAAGTGACATATATTCGTTGATAAGTGAACAGACGCTCGAATGTAGCGTAGCAGAGCGAGGATCTGAAAGCGTAACGAGTGAAGCAGGTCAAGCACAAATTGTTGTAATCTAGAAATTAGTCTGTTAAATGTTAATCAATGCTTTTTGACAGCACTTTGTCAAAATCTAGAACTCTAAATATCAAAATCATCAAACTTTTAAACTTTTCTTTAAATATCTTCATCAGAGTAACCACCACCATGACAGTGACCAGAATCTTGATCCCTTGTTTAATCTTTGTTTTCATTCTCTGTATTCATTTCTTATTTTTAATTATAAAACTTTGAAAATAAAAAACAAAAAATCACATTTGTATGATTAAAAATACAAACAAAAATCAAACATACCCTTTAATATTTATATTATCATATAGCCACGAGCTGGGAGAGGGAGTTTGATAGGGACAGAATGAAACACTTTCCTCTTGTATTTTTGGTGATAGTAACAAACAAGTTATCATCATGTCCACATCTCTTAATATGAGAATCTGAATTAGGACAAAATTGGAGATTATACAAGAGCTAAACCAGATTAAAACTATGACAGCTCTAGAAGACAAAGCCACTTAGAGAGAGACACACTCTTTCACAATGGTGCACCTAAGAAAAACCATTCACAAGACCAAAAGTTTCTTTAACAAAAGGCTAAAAAATTTCAGGTCTTTTTTCTCTGGAGGGTACCAAAAACTTCCAAGATCTCTTTCCTTCAATTTCCTTTGTAATATGGACAATGCAAAAGCTTACTCAAGTGACCAATTCTACAATGAGTTCTATGATATCTTGCAATCTGATCTCAGCACAATGAAGATGGTTGGTAGCAATAACAATAACATATCCAAGTTTAAAGAGCCTGCAATGGGAGATTCTGCAAGAAATGGAAACTTCATGTGTTTTTCCAAACAAAGTCCACAAAGAAGCGCGGATGAAGGTAGCGTACGATCACAACTGTGGAAAAAGGAGGAGCCGAATTCACAAAACATCAATAAGGGAGCACATATGTTAGCACAGAAGATGAAGGAATTGGATATGATGGAATCAGGTGATCTTGAACATGTGCTAGACATAGAAGAAGCACTTCACTACTATTCTCGCCTTAAAAGTCCGGTTTATCTCGATATTGTGGACAGGTTTTTCATCGACATAAACTCAGACTTTACTTTTCCACAGCCCTCTGCAGCTTCAAAAGCTCAAAGGAAAGACTTGGTCCAGTTCAGTTACATAAAAGATAAATAATTTAATCTCAATGCAAAGCATGTTCTAGTGTATAGGAAAAACCAATTCTACATCACTATTTTGTGCCTCTTATTTTCATTTCCTCTAGTTTTCTGTACTATTTACTTTATTTGGTTTAGTTCCTATTGTTTAAACTTTTAAGCTTTCTTCTTTATTATTTTCCATTGTTTAGAGCTTCATGTTTTCTACAATATATGAATCTTTAACTTTCTTGTTTGCCTATTTTCCCATTTTATAAACTTCTAAGCCCTATTTGGAAAAATAGCTTAGTTAAGCGCTTATAGCAGCGTTTATCTTAGAAATGGCTTATATATAAAATATTTCTGTGACAAATTATAAAATAGAGTCAAACTGTTTTCATATAAGCTATAAGCTGCTTTGAATAAGCTGTCTTGGAGAGTTTATGCAACTAAGCTGAAAACAATTTATGGACATGTCATAAGTTGTTTCTATAAGCTCTCTCAAACAGGCCTTAATCTTTATTTCTTCTCTATCTCTAGAAAATCAAGCTTATGCCTATGTCTCACAAGTGTTTATGATAGTAGATAAGTTTAAATAAGTCGATTCAAAAAGGCCCTAATCTTTATTTATTTCTTAAAGATACTTGGATCATAACGTAATGTATTTTCTTAGATTTTGTTTAGTTATTTGCTAAGAGTGTTAGAAAACATGACACTATTTAAAATTTTCTAGCTGATACAAATTTACAGTTATTAAGCAGAATGTAATGCATACAAAAATGAGAGACAGCTCTTAGCACCACTGTCATGCAACTTTTGAACAACTGTGCCATATCTGTCCCATAGGCATTGTCAAAACTCGGGGATCGGAGAGTTTCATCATCGCAAGGGCGAAATTTAGATGGAACAAAGTAGGACTAAATGCTTATTCTTAAGCCCAATATCTGGTTTTTTCCCTTTCTATAAGCTGCTGATCTGCATAGAGGATTCCTTTACCTTGTAATAGACCGCGGTAGTATAACATCCCGTTATTTGATAGAGATTTCTCGGAGTCCATTGAGATTCTTGTTGCTCTTCAACTAAGGAAGAAGGTTAGGTGAGTTATGTGATGTATATCCCAATGCTGAAGTGGACAATGCATGAGTTTCATTGCATTTTGATCTAAGTACGTTTAGAAATTCAGTAGTATCTAAAGAAGGGTCAGGTTCATTAGTTCCACTGAAGTTATAGAGATGGTTTCCGAAGGGCATGCCTATCCTTAAATTTGGTCATAAGTCAATATGATGAAAACACTCTTAAAAGTGAAAAAGCAAAAGTGAAATGGTTCGTAAGTCCTAGGTAATAACATTGCACATGTTGTTCTCATCATCGACTTTGAAACAAAACAGTTTGTCTTATTAGATATTACTATAATAACAACCTTCACGAGAAAAATGGAAAAGGAACCCCAACGAAAATGGGAGAAGTATTTAATTACATTGTTGCTTAAATTCTTGTCATTTTGAGAATAACTCCATGACCAGGTTCTATAAGCAAGCGAATGGCCGGTGAATGACAGTAACTTGATGAAAGAGAGACACGAAACTTTGACAGAATAAGCGACAAAAACACCTTCAATTCTATCATGGATAAATGCTGTCCTGGACAGACACGGGAACCTATTCCAAATGGCATATAAGCTTGTGGAATCTTGCAGGTTCTAAGCACGCCATTTGCAAATCTTCCAGGATCGAACTCGTGTGCATCATCCCCCCAAATATCAATGTCATGCTGCAATATTGGGATTGGAATCTGAATATTCATTCCTTTTGGAACTTTGATACCTTTTATGTTAATATCTTGGGAAGCAGAAATACTGCTGGCGGATAAAGCCTCAAAGTCTCTTGGATCACCATGGTTAACTGCAAATGCAACAATTTTGTAGAAGATCTTTACTTAATGCATAAGAATATCTAAAATGGCATGATGAATATGTCTTTGTCCCCTCTTATACATAGACAAGACAGAATTCAATATACGCTATTTATACATTGTTTCCAATAAAAAATTCTTAAAATGGATTTCCTTTACCATGCCGACGTCTAAGGTCGATATGATCAATCTGAAGGAAATGGATTTAATGTTTCATAGAAACATGTAGCTTTAGTGTAAAACGTACCGTTTTCATGCTTCTAAGTATATTTGCATCTAGATTATCATTTCCACAAACTTCAAGCACCTCTGCACGAACACGATCTTGCCAATCTTGGTATGTAGCTAACAACATTAAGCACCATGACGCTGTAATTGAGGTAGTATCGTGTCCAGCGAAGAATATAGTTTTGCAGTTATCTATAATGAACCTGTCTCGTCCGACTGAATTTGACAAGAGGCCATCACTCCCCTCACAATTCTTAGCACCCTCAAGTATCATTTGCAAGAGATCTTGCTCACGACCTTCCTCTTGGCGCTGTTTTACGAGCTTTGATATATTTGAGTTAATCTCTTCCTCCAATCTCCATATCTGTCTATTGCTTTTGTTTGGCAAGTATCTAAAACAGATCATGATATCATTTTCACATTATTATCATAGCTAACAAGAACAAGAAAATAATAATATATGAATACATGATAAATATAAAAACAGTTTTTTAATGATCATGAATACCTAAAACCAGGAATTCCAACATTTATCTTGGAGAGGAGTTTTAGAAGATCTCTAAGCTTTGTGAATATTTCTTTTCCTTTGACATAATTGCTCCCAAAACAAACTCTAGCAATTATGTCAGCTGACAAGCTTCGCAGATCTTCATCAATTTTTATCTCTGAAACTACTCCATCACTTTCAATTCTACTCTCCCAAGATCTTAGCATTATATCTGTGGAGTCAACTATTTGATCAACCATTGCCTTCAACATAATTTACATAAAAAGAAAATTATTAGAATGCTATTTTAATCAACATTTATAAGCAGTTAGTTGTATGTGACAGCAATACCATTAGTGTTGTCAATTGCGGATTACGAAGAAATAGCGTTTTGTGCAAATTCCACTATACTATAGTTCTATAGCTGCTATATGACGAAAATTTGTACTAAATAGTTCATCGCATAACAATGCCGATTTATTCAAATTCCACTACGCTATAGTAATATAATACTGCTATTTGATAACACTGAATACCGTTACTATTTTTTTAATTTTTTTTTTATAGTTAGCATACATGCCTATCATTAACTCCTTCTAAATTCACCAACATATATACCTTTTTTTTCTTCTTTCTATCTTCTATGCAATATTCTATTTCTACTGTGCATAGTATTGTACACTTACCTTCACCTTGTCTAGGTACAACTCAGGCGCAATTATCTTTCTCTGATGTGCCCAAATCAGACCACTTGATGATACTATACCTTGGCCAAGGAGTGGTCCCATATCTTTGGAAAGATGAGAAGGCTTGCCAAGATTCAAAGATGTGTTTAGGATAATTTCCTTCACTATCGCCATATCTGTCACCATTAACCATTGTATACTCCCAGTAGAAAACAAGTATGTGGGACCTGCATGTATAAAATTAAAGTTCTGAACTTCAAAATAATAACATTAAAATCATATTAACCTGCTACTGTTAAATTCCAAGAGACTAACCAATATAGCAATTCTAACAAATGGTTAACTTTTCTTGCTTTTTCTTTTGGAGCCTTAGTATTTATTTCTTATATTTGATTATTGCTAGTGTAAACTTGTTTATCCAAGTAATTGGGTTCAAGTTGTTAATGAACTCCAGCTAAAGATGAATAGTTCAGGAGAATCCAAGTTCAAATCCTAGTTGGAACAATTTTTGGTCGGACTTTACAGCCTTTACTTACCTCCGATAGAATTCCATGTAACAAGATTCCTCGGTAACGGAAAGGTTAAGACCAAAACAACGTATAAACTCGTGACTAGAACACATCATTCCATCCAAACCAATTAAGGATATTACAGTTAGGACATATTGCTTCACTTTTATATGAGAATCGTGAACTTGTGGCAAACAATATTGCCAGAATTACTGTAACCTAACCATTTCACATTTTAACAGAATCTACCAGATTGTTTAACTACAGAACATTTCTACAACTTCACTTATAAAATAAACCAAAATAGATTATTTCACAATACACCAGACCAGAATAAGAACAAAGATGAGTACCTAATGTAAAATTTGTTATTGAAAGAAATAGATACTATCAAACTCAAATTTCACAAAACATCAATTGGAGTTTTTTTTTTTTTAAATAAAATATTTCTATCAAAGTGCTATAGGGGCAGGAGGAGTTTAATAAAAAAATCATTTTACATTTTTAGCTTCTTAAAATCCAATAAAAACTTTGAGTAAAAAAAAAATAATCAAAACCAAACATGGAACATAAAAAGTTACTATGATGATAATGATGGTCAATGAATGTTTTCTCAAAAGTCAAAACAAATAAGTATGAGAGAGGACAAAGTAGTTGACCATATTGGTTTGTCCACTTGTGAATATGAGGGAACAAAGTTGTAGTCCAGCTATGAGATATAGAAACAAAACCATGTTCTTCTTGTTTTTTTTGTTTGACTTGTGTTTGTTGTTGGAGTAAAAGGGTCTTCATTTCTTTGATGTTACCAAAGTAGAAGTGAGGAGAAGGACCATCAATACCTTGCCTATGAAGCTTTGCTCTTAGTGATCTTGGTCTCAAAACCAAAACATTAAAAAATTGGATCAATGCAACCAAAACTGCTCCTAGAGCCACAACAACTTCAATAACTATGCTCATTCTCATACACAAATTAACCTCTTCCATTACCTATTGTTGCTTTGCTTTCTTCTTTCATTTTGTATCAGATCAGAAGTAAACGTTCGAAAACAATATTGAAAGTTCGTTTAATATAATAAATACTCCATTCCCCAACTATTGTTGCTGAAGATATTTTTTTTATCTGTTAACTACTCTATAGCTGTCACCTCTTTTAGAATAATTTAATAATACTAATATAAACTTATTTTTAGCTGAAGACATTTTCTTCTTTGTTAACTACTTCAACCATTTCATTTTAATTGTCGTTTTTGGCTTGCACATGATTCTTAAGGAAATGATTAGTTGAATTAATTTTAAGGCTTAAACGCCCTTTTCACCCTCTAACTTTCAAAGTGTAGCGATTTTGGCCTCCTATTAAAAAAATAGCCAAAGTCCCCCCCATATTTAGCCCCTTTTGCAATAGAATTCACAAAACATGAATAAGGGAGCACATGTGTTAGCACAGAAGATGAAGGAATTGGATATGATGGATTCAGGTGATCTTGAACATGTGCTAGACATAGAAGAAGCACTTCACTACTATTCTCGCCTTAAAAGTCCGGTTTATCTCGATATTGTGGACAGGTTTTTCATCGACATAAACTCAGACTTCACTCTTCCACAGCCCTCTGTCAGCTTCAAATGCTCAAAGGAAAGACTTGATCAAATTCAGTTACATAAAGGAAATATCATCTAATCACAATTCTAGTGTATAGGAAAAACCAATTCAGTTACTATTTACTTTATTCGGTTTAGTTCCTACTGTTTAAAGCTTTCCTTTTTTTTTAGAACTGTTTAGAGCTTTATGTTTTCATACAATATGTTGATCTCTAAGTTTCTTCTTTGCTTATTTTCCCATTTTATAAGCTCTTGTAGTATAAGCGCTTATTATTTAAGTGCTTATATGTAAACTATTTCTATAACTAAGGATAAAATAAAATAAACCGTTTTCATATAAGCTGTTTACAATAAGCTACCTTGGAGAGCTTATGGAGTTAAGCTGAAAACAACTTATGAACATATCATAAGTTGTTTCTATAAGGTCTCACAAGTGCTTATGCTAGTAGATAAGTCCAAATAAGTCAATCCTAACACACCCTAATCTTCTTTCTTTTTTTCTTTCTCAAAGATACTATCTTTACATACTTTCTCAGGATTGATAACAGTCTTAGAAAATATGAAACTACTCTAAAGTTTCCAGCTGATACAAATTTACAGTTATTAAAACAGAATGTAATGCATACAAAAATGTGAGATAATTCTTATAGAATCACTCTTATGCAACTTTTGAACAACTGCGCCGAATCTGTCCCACAGGCTTTGTCAAAACTCGGAGATCGGAGAGTTTCATCATTGCAAGGGCAAAATCTTGATGGAACAAAGTACGATTAGATGCGTATTCTTGAACCCAATATCTGGTTTTTTCCCCTTTTATTAACTGCTGATCTGCATAGAGGATTCCTTTACCTTGTAACAGTCTGCGGTAGTATAACATCCCGAAATTTGAGAGAGATTTCTTGGAGTCCATAGAGATTTCTCGTTGCTCTTCAACAAAAGAAGAAGGCGAGTCACGTGATATATATCCTAATGCTGAAGTGGAAAATGCATCAGTTTTATTGCATCTTGATCTTAGTATATTTAGAAATTCAGTATCTAAGGAAGGGTCAGGTTCATTAGTTCCACTGAAGTTATAGAGCCGGTTTTCGTAGAATTTACAGTGGATTATACCAATGCTGTGGGCACCTGGAAGGTAAAAATGGACAGATTAAGTCATCAGGAACCATGTAGCAGCATAAGAAGATAGCTAAGTCATGTGCAAACAATGACACTAAAATGATCAAAGAATCAAAAAGTTAAGGCCATGAGTGCATTGATATCCAAAGCATGGACGGATGCGGGTAAAATAACATGGATCTCAACAAATTATTTTATTCTCCAAATATATCCTATCTATGTTCTGAATTCTACTATTTAACTGCAACAAGTTTCATACATTAGAATGGTTGTGTCAGGGAATTATTGAGGTCCAAAATGCCTGGTGCTAAAAAGGAAAAGTTCCTCTAAGGAAAGCAAGTAAAGGCATGCCTACCTTTAAATTTGGGTTAAGATCACAATATACATTATTTATAAGCTCCCTAAAAAGGAACCCTGTCTAAGCTGAAATATACAATTTCACTTTAGCAGCTCCAATCAGGGTTTTCAATTGTGGTCGTGTCACGATTTTTTGAATACTGCGGTTCAATGCAGCCTCAATTGTTATGGTAGAAACATAAAAAACTTGGATATTGTGATCCAGATCACAAGCGTTTGTTTTAAAACTTTGGCTTTAGTAGAAGGAAATATGAAAAGAATAAGACATAAAGCATTGTTTTAGTACAGTAATACAAAAAAAGGGATAGAATAATTAGAAATTAACCTAAGAGAGTGACCATTTCTCTTTCATCAAATCCCCTTGATTTGAAGGATGCAAGAGTTTGAGATAAATCTGCATAGGGTGAAGGAAGCTCATCTGTTGCTATGTCAGCAAAAGAGTTAGAACCATCCCTCCTTCCTGTATTCAAAGATAGAATGGACCACCGGCCTATAAAATACACGATATTCATATATGTTCAAAAGTCTATTAAAAAAATTAAACATAAGATTTAATTTGTATGCAACTATGCATCTAATCACATTTCACCATTTAGA
>Ga0315914_1011863_pt1 | contig 10255 bp, 9 predicted proteins | sample MpolenodulesMG_FD_203920 | JGI IMG/M metagenome (GOLD analysis project Ga0315914, IMG submission 203920) | Medicago polymorpha root nodule microbial communities from Los Angeles, California, United States - elongated nodules | ecosystem: Host-associated > Plants > Roots > Nodule | place: USA... | reverse complement strand
GTTAGAAATTGAAAAGCTATTGTTAACAATAAGAGGATCAGTTTGATGCATGCATCGTTTTTGTTAGAACCTGAGACTTTGAGAGGAGCACACTTCGAGGTCCCAATCCAACACCACCGGACCAACCCAAGTGGGTTATTTATGCAGCCTTTTACCATCTGAGCTATACTTCTAGGATTATGTAACTTTAGTTTTATTGAAATTTAACATGTTACTTTATACTCCCTCCGGTCTTTTTTACAAGAAACAATTTGTTTTTTTAGATACATTGAATAATTTATGTATTTAGTTTAGATTCTAGATCAGATACATAAATTATTCAATGTATTTAAAAAGTCAATTGTTTCTTGTAAATAGGATCTGAGGGAGTATTTGTTTTGTGGTTATTGGAGATGTTATTTCCTCTACCATGGCCAAATGCCTTTTATAAAAGGTTGATAGGAATTGAGATATTATCATTGTTTTCCAATAGTGGCTTTAACGTAGCGGAATATGGACAAATCACCATTGTTATGGGATACGCTGTTTTGTAGAAGGTATTGTCAAATAGCAGCTATTGCAACACTATAGCGATGTATTGTAACAGAATTTGATGAAACTATTATTTTTTTCCTATCCAGAATTGGATATGCTGGATATTATTGAAGATTAAGTTGTATCATTTTGCTGTTTTCCAATTACCACAAGGGCCGATTTTGGTGTAAGATAAGATGACACGAGGAATTGATTGATTGACATTTGAGCTTTCGTGCAGTGTTTGGAAAAAGCAAGTGCTGGTGCAAATTGGGTAGTTGATTTGCTGGGTGAGTGGTGAGATACTAACACCTTTTCAAATTGGGAAGCTGTAGTGATGGATGTCGATGGAGGGAGTTCATCAACTATCAGCACAGGTGCTCGAACAATTCCAGGACGGCCTGCACGACATGGAGGTGAGTTATACTTTCTTTTTAGGCAGGTTTTCAACGATTTCTGTTGGGGGTATTATGCGAAATATTTGGGGATACTACATAAAAGGATTTTCCTGTAGATGATTTTGTTGTATACTGATATGGTTTAATTGTATAACTAATAAATCAATCAATCCTTTTTCTTTTCTTACCCTTATGATCTGCAGTAGGCCGATAACTTAACAGGACAGTATATTGAGATGTCTGCCTTACATGAATTGGACGTTATAGAATGATTATTTTTTTTATTTGCCTCATCTTGAAGTCTCAAACCAAAATACAAGATTAATTTATATATTATTTCACAACTAATATCAATTTTCGGTTATTGATGTACTGGAATAACCAAAATACAAAATGCGCTATAAAACATTTAGTTGTAGCCTTGAAGGACATGTTCTGTAATAATTACTTTCATTTACTCACTTCTAAAAACTTAAATTGTAGTCGGTTAATGATGTACTTTATTGTTCTTCGACACATATTGCAACCTAACTTCAGATTTTTAAATTATCAAATTATCGTGACCTAATATGTAAAGAATTGGGCATTAATTTTTGAAATCCATGCCATTTCAATGCATATTATACATTCCTCTTCTCAACTTGACAATAGACTGTGTTTCTTTAAGGAATAAAACTTTTTATGATATTTGGCCTTTACATAGACTAAAAAGCACAGTTATCCGATAGGTTGTAGTTGATATTTCTTTCTTAAACAGGCCTTTTTGTTTCGAAACTACTTTATTTTGTGTTTTGCCTTGCTCTTTTCTTAATGGAACTTGTACTGAATGCCATTTGTGGTGGTTGCAGCACTCTATCAGTTTACACAGCAGAGCCTTCCAGCATGTAAACCTGTCCTTACACCTGCAGCAGTTAGTTCTTTTCCAATACTTGAATATTTTATGGTGCCTTGTTCTAAAAAATGTACATGCTAAATCTCAACCATCTTCTTTGCAGGTCATTTCTACATTTCTATTGATGGGTTTAGTTTTCATTCCTGTTGGACTTGTTACACTTCGTGCGTCATATAGTGTATATATCATTTATTGATACGTTAATTCTATGCAATGTTTTTTCTTCTTTTTCCCTTCAATATCCACATGCTTATTGCAATATGTATTTGATGTAGGTTGTTGAAATTGTGGACAGATATGATATTGACTGTGTACCTGAAGAATATAAAAGTAACAAAGTAGCATATGTAAAAGATGACTTGATCTCCAAAAATTGTTCGCGATTCATAAAGGTGACAATTCATTTTTCAATTATTTACACCGTTCATGGATTATTGCTTCATGTTTCAGTTTTGTGCAAATAGTGTTATATCATAAATTGGTGGCTCTGTTCCTTCTACATTTAAATGAGTGGTTGGCTTCCTCTTATAATCTTTGGAAGCCGCCACGATTTGCAAACCTCTCTACTGTGGCTATGCCAATTATGATTAGTTTTAATTAAAAACTTAATTGGACAGTAAATTTAGATGAAATAGACAGCGATCTCCCTCTCACAGCTTTTATGAAACTACTTCTAACTTTTATTTTCTTCCCAACTTGACAATAGACTGTGTTGGAAAGGAATACAAACACAGGTTTCATAATGCTCTAATGCGATTATGAGATACTTCCATTTACTTTCATGTGGTCTAACCATGCGAGGTAGGGTCCAAAACCTCAACACTCCCTGCCTAAAATAATGGATTAAACGGGTTGGCATGGCGGGCTCTACCCGTTTTGCCACCCTAACCACAAACCCACTGCCACTGGTTTGATGAGTGATACACTAATCCATTAGCATAATAGCATGACTGGGTCAATGACCAATCCTAGTTTAATAGTATTGTATTTAAGTCTCCCTAAGTCTAAGTCTGAAGATGAAATTAGCGAAGATTTCTTCAATTGAGATTTTATTATTACCTAATAATCATTGCTTGTAATAAGCAATAACTATATCATTCACATAAACTATCATATAATAAATTTACATCCCGATTGAAAAATGTCAATACTCGATAGAAACTTAAATGATTAGCATTGCTGAGTCACACCAATTTCCTTTACAACAGTACTACACTTTTTGAACCAAGCGCCATGAGATTGTTTTCAACCATAAAGAGGTTACTTCAACTTACACACACCAAACCTGACCCCCCCTTGAGGAACAGACCCATGCAGTTGTATCCTTCATAGGGTCTGTGTAGAGCTCAAATTGCTCTCTTATCCAGTAATAATTCAAAGGATTTCGATGGCTGGAATCTCTTGATCACTGCGTATCTTAAATCTGCCCAAATAGGTTTAGCTTTTTAATATTCAACCACCTAAACTAGGGAGATTCATTTTCCTCCGCGGCCACCTTTATCACCTGTAACCGCTTATATTGTGTTACTCCTTTCATCTGAAAATACAGCTCTACCCTCTTCAGCTACTGTAAAGCATCTTCCCACAGGAAAACAGAGAAATTTTATCTTCCTCCACCTCTCGTCATCGATACTTGCCTCGCACTTGGAACCCACCACGTATCCACCCCTTCATTTACTCTTGCTTGCTTCACATTACATTCACTCGAACGATTCCCAAGGTTTCTCCCAATATATGAATTCTCAGCAAAGTCACTATCATATCTTCCAAGTTTTTCATCCTCTCATTTGCTTGTTGTCATTCTTTTCTGCTTGTTGTACCCAAGATTTGAAACCATCTTTGTGGCACCTTCCTCAGGTTCTGTCCTTTCTTATTACTTATCTAACTTATTATGTCTCCAGTCTTGTGCTAACCGTGAACTCCCTGGATGGGAGCTCTGAAATCAGTTTTTAGGACTGATAAAGCAGAGGTAGAAAAGAAAATATATTTATTTCACTGATCTCTCCGTAGAACAATGTGTCCTTAGGAAAGAATGAATTGTAGAGAGACGCCCACAAGGAATTTGAGAGCCTTTCATCTCCCACACAATTCTAACAATTACATCTGTCCCATAATATAAGACCCACTTTTGAGATTGTTCATGTTCCATAATACAAGAGTATTTTCAAAATTTCACATGCATTAATAGTTTCTTTACAAAAATACCCTTAATTATTTTCGCTTTCTCTCTCATGTGTCGAAGAACAAAATGTTTTGATTATACTTAATCATATTCGCTCCATATAACAGTGTGTTTGAAAACTATTGTTTGACCTATTATCTCTATAATATGGCTTCTCAATTTTTCTGTTTTTGATATCCATCTTGTAATTGCAATCTGTTATGAGCTTTTACCCTTCAAGCGAAAAGGCTGCATACTGTTATTATGAATCATGGAAATCTTAACTGGTAATAGATGACTATGGCTTAAGTCATTGTTGAAAAGGATAATTTGTTATACTTGGTTTTTTCTTCTTTTGTGGTAACTTTAGTTAGAACTTTTATCATTTGGTTTTCATCTAATTTAATTCTATCATAATTTATGGCTGGGTAATAAACCGCTGATATCTTTTCTGAAATTAATACTTATGATGTTGATCTTTTTAGCGCTTCTTGGTTGTGTTTACACGTTACAACTTGTTCGTAGGTACCTAAGTCAATGAGAGCGCCAATTTATATCTATTATCAGCTTGATAACTATTACCAGAACCATCGACGGTAAGGATTTTTTATTTCGATTTCAAATACAGTGTTGAAGTCTTTTAACAGAAATAAATATGTATTATTTTGAATTAATTCTATTTTCATGTTGTCTTTTTGTTCTGTCTCTCACATTTATATCCTTTTATTTTTGTATGTTTTTGATGATGTGCAAGTTATTGTGTTAGAATACTAGAATATATCTTATAATATCTTTATATCATGTTATAATATTGTAGTTTATCTCATAATATCAGTTTGTAATCTTAGAGCACCTTAGAATATATCTTATAAGTGCTTCCTCCACTAAATTACTGATCTTTCAAAAATATTGGTGGAAACTAGAAAGAGTATTGCATATCCATTGACATATTTACTAGCTTTGGTTTTGTATCTATCAACTGAAATAGTTGAAATGAATTTTTCTGATTTGAAATTGTGAAGTTTCAAATGCAGAGTTGGGGGATGAATTGTTGAATGGTTTTCGGTCACATACACAGGGAGACATTTTTGATAATATTGAAAATGAAATTATCATACATCAATTTCAAAATATGAAAATACGTAGAAAGTAGTTATAATTTATAAATGCTGATGTCTTCAAACTTTTTTAGTATATGATGTAGTTTTTGCAATCTCTATTTTTTTGCTTAATGACAATGATATCATTATTTCATCGCTAATCTATGAACGTATTTTTATATATGCCGTTTATAGTATATGATATTGTTCCCACTAGTCAAATTCTTTTATCGTGGGATCTATGGGTTATGCGTCTACAACACTTCCCTCTCCATGGAAATTATGTATAAGTATCATTTACTGGTCGTATCAATTGGAAATCATGTATTTCAAGTTAGTGCTTCTATAAGTATGTTCAGTACGAATCTGAATGTGTGTCCTCTGACGAGGCAAGTTAGTTTTCTTGCTTTCATATTATCTAAGTGCTCTTAGGTTGTACTCGGACTTCCTGACGTTTCTCCTAAACAATCATGGGTATATTTGTCAAATTTTGAAAATTCTTTCTAGCATGTCATAGAGTCGTCTTTGAATTTAATATCAGTTACTGTATCGAAAAACATTTCTGGTCTAGTCAAGGTCTGTAAAATAAAATGTTTTTGTTAATTCCTCCATTCTTTTCCACCAAAAATATAAATCCTTCTGGATTTGCTTTCAACTTCATACCTTCACTTCTCTTGCTCATTCAAATTATTCACAATTTGTTTAGGTATGTAAAAAGTAGGAGTGATCGGCAGCTCTTACATGGACTTGGATACAATGATACCAGTCCTTGTAGACCTTTAGAGTCTTCTAATGATCTTCCTATTGTACCTTGTGGATTGATAGCATGGAGTTTATTCAATGATACATACAAGTTCCGTCGTGGACCATCAGAATTGAAGGTTAATAGGAAAGACATTGCATGGAAGAGTGACCGCGATCACAAATTTGGAAAACAGGTTTACCCGTTTAATTTTCAAAATGGTACCTTGACTGGAGGTGCAAAGCTGGATCCTAGTATTCCTGTAAGTACCGAGCTTTTGAATCGTATTTTGGCTTTTGTCATCTTTTCTTGTGTGACAACTTGTTTTGATTTAAAACATTGGCATTTACCTTTCCTTTGCCCAACTTTAACCTATTTGACAGAATTCCTGTAGTTAAAAGATACTGATTTCCAATAGTTTAAAAATAATTACAGTGCTATTGTTGTTAATGCTGGTTTCATCCCAATACTTAGCTTCTATTTGATCTTCTCACATAATCAAATCACTAGAATGATTTTCTGTTATCTTCTTATTTGGTTCTAGTCTAGCTTTCAGTGCAATTTTTCCTCATCTTATTTTTTCATGTATGTTCATTCATTTCATTTCTGCATTACTTGCTTGAAATATTACAGGTCTAACTGGACATGAAATTTGGGGTTTTGTGCGGGGGAGGGGGATAAATATCTCTTGTTCTTGACCAAAAAAAAAAAAAAAATATCTTGTTCTAATTTCTTTTCTTCCTTAAAATTTTCTTTTCCTAGTGATACTGACTTTTTTTAATAATATTTTCTTGTGTGTTGATTCAAATGAGTTCTATTATGTCATTCTCTTTCTCTCTGTTTGCCATTCTGATTTCTTTATTTCAGCTTAGTGATCAGGAAGATCTCATAGTTTGGATGCGGACTGCTGCTCTTCCCACCTTCCGAAAGTTATATGGTAAAATAGAAGAGGATTTGGATGCAGATGATGTTATAGTAGTCAATCTAAAGAATAACTATAACACTTACAGTTTTGGAGGAAAGAAGAAGCTTGTTCTATCAACATCTAGCTGGCTGGGTGGAAAAAATGACTTCCTTGGAATCGCTAATTTATTTGTCGGAACCTTTAGTATATTGATCTCCATCATCTTCCTGGTGCTTCATATGAAAAGTCCTAGGTAATATAACAGTGTCCATAATTGACTATTTGCTTTTTAATATTGTGCATCCGAGACCACTAATTCATCACGCTGCAGTTGCTATTATTTGGTTTCTCTAACAGTTAAATCTACTGCATGATAGCCTTTTTTTTTTTTTTTTCCATTATTCTTTTGCTTTTCTACATTTAGTTGTTATTAAGAACTTTTATTTTGAGGTTAAAATGGTTCTAACTTCTAATTTTAAGTAAAAAATGTATCCTGTCAGCAAACAAGTAATTATCACATCATTAAAATAATAAAGGTTTTTGACTTTCAGTTGAAGTTAATAGACTTTTAAACTGGTGGTGGCATTTGATTTACAGTCGATAATGGATTCAGCTTTAATAAATCATTCTAAATGCACTTATCTATGCTAGTTACTGTATAATCATGGAATTTTACGAAACTGAAAATTTGTAACTTAAAGAAAAGAATAAAAATGTGAACATCAAACTCATGAATAATTCCCTATGATATTATTTGCATAGAAAGCATGTGACGATTTATCTCCTATTCTATCTTTTAAAACTGATCCCCCAATCATTTGTTGAGCTTGAGCTCTATTTACCTGTGCTTCGTTTTTGACGCAGACCTTATGGGGATACAGCCTACTTAACATGGAATAAGAAAAGCATTTCTAGCTAATAAGGTACGTGGTACACCTGTAATTCTTTCGAAGCGAAAACTCAAGATACATATTCTTGTAACAAAAGGTGTTGTATTTGGTAGTCAGTACATGGTACAGCAGAGTTTTTCATAGTGAAACTGCAATACATGTTATTGTTAGAAAAAATATTGTATTTAATTGTAAATGGAAAAGCTGAGTAAACATCTCTGAGTTTAATTGTAATGGAAACAAGCAAGCATATGAGTATGGTAGTAATGACGAGAAATTATGAAAGGGGTGATGAACAATTTATTAAGCACTTATTTAATAAGCAAATGTATAAGTAGTTTTCACAATTGAAGAAGGTTAGGGTTTGAACTCTACATAAAATTTGAATAAGTTGTTCCATTAAACAGTCTTGCATAAATTATGAAAATAAACAATCATTCAAACACCGGAAAAAAAACTATCGTTTTTAATTGTGATAGTATTTGTAAATGGAAAGGCAGAAGAGTAATCATCTCTGAGTTCAATTATAATGTAAATAAGCATTCGAGGGAGATAGCAATGATGAGAAGCTTTGTAGGTGCACATGAGATTATTAGAATAATGGAGTGTTAGAAAAACAACTTATTAGGTGCTTGTTCAATGCACACTTCTAAAGAGAGCTTGTGCATAATCTTTTCCACATTTGAAGAGAATATGGGTAAAACTATAGGTAAGTTTTGTATAAGTTGCTTCTGCAAACTATTTTGAAAAACATGAAAATGAGCTATTTTCATGTTTTTTCAAAAACATTCACTAGTATTTATTTTATAGATAAGTTCAAATAAATTCTTCCAAATGCACTCTAAAACTTCAACATTTGTTAGAAAGAAAATAAAGAAATACACTGTCATGTATTTTTAGCACTTTTATAGAGCAGAGTTGGTCGATTTATTAAACTCATTTACATTTAATTGTTTATAGACACTTGTAGTTTAGATGAATATATTTCTGTAATGATGGAAACTGGATGCTGCCATGTTATTTTGGGTTTTTATTTTCCTGATATATTCTGTCACTATTTTTCCTGGGTGAATGGTTAACTATATCCAAAGGAAAAAGACTGATTTGTATGAAAAATTACATTGAACATAGAGAAACTGTTTGCAATATTACTATCTTTTTCTTCATTTTATCACGCATTGTTTATTAAAATGGTTTTTTATTTTATTATTTTTGTCAAGAAATAGTTTATTTTATTTTATTTTATTTTATTTTATTGGGTTAAGTTGATTTGAAGATTAAAACCCAATTGATTTTTTCAACGTAATTATTCTTGTTAATTTAAATGCATTAAGAGGTTAGATTAAAGTAAAAGGCAAAATTACTCCCGCCGTCCTTTAATTTAATTTTAGGTAGTGATTCGTCCTTTATTTTTTTTTTCTTCATGTTATATTACATGTATTCTTTTAATCAATTTGCATATGAATTTTCAAGATTCGACTCTACGGTTTTCTTTCGATCTGAGTTTATAATGTCCAAATTTATTGTTTTCAATCATTTTTCATATGAATTATTTTATATTTGATAATTGAAAATTCATATATAAACAAATCAAAAGGACAAAAATGACGCGAACAAAAGATAAAGAACTAAGTTCTTGTCTGACTGAAATTAAGTAGGGATGACAAATGTAATTTTGCCAAAAAAACACTGTATCTTTTAAATCGAGTAGTTAGTTTGGTTAACAACAAAATCAGATTTTCTACGGTTTATATTTCTGAATGAATATTTTAAGCCATATTTATTTTGTAAGGTTTAATAAACCATTTTTTTTTTTGACAAAAGGTTTGATAAGCCCTGTTAAGCAATCGATTGCGTTTAAAGTTAAAACTGACGTTGAAAATCATCTAATTTTTGGTGTCAGGGTAGTAGGAAAAACAACGTGCCCACCGAGCTACTTATATATTTATTGATTTATTTTGGTATGTTGGAAAGTGATGTCAATCTACAAGAATATTATGCACGCATTGACTCGTTTTACCATTACGATGCTTTGCTCTTTTAGCTGTTAAAATTTCTGTACAAACATCTAATTGGTGAGATGCAATTGAAATCATGTGTAAAAACATTTTGTATTGACCAATTAAACTCTCGAATAATATTCATAGTTTTTAGGATTATGCTAACTTGTGTAGCACAAGTTAATGTTAGGGCACAAGTTAAGGAAATAAAAAATAAATTTTGTATTGAAAATATAAATAACTAAACTTTTACAATATTGAATGTATAAGTTCCAAAAAAAATACTTCTATCTTTAGTCTTTTAACTTTTATCTTAAGGATACAAGTTAATATTTCCCTAGTTTTTATATAAACACACAGACATAGTTAAATTTTTAACTGTTAATAATATGCAAAAGTAAGTAGCACAAGTAATATTTTCAAGAGGTGTCAACTTCCTTTTAAAAAAAAAAATAAGCATCAGCTTAATGATAGGAATTTGACTTTGTAACCTCAAAGGATGAACTTCGAATTTCACTTGAAATAATTGTAAAATCTGCAATGTCAGCTGCCAATAATAACTTCTATTTTCTCAAATTTTTTAGTATGAAAGTTACTCCTATTATTACTAACCTTTATATATATCTCTCTAAAAAAATCTAACCTTTATATATAG
>Ga0315914_1011862_pt1 | contig 10256 bp, 5 predicted proteins | sample MpolenodulesMG_FD_203920 | JGI IMG/M metagenome (GOLD analysis project Ga0315914, IMG submission 203920) | Medicago polymorpha root nodule microbial communities from Los Angeles, California, United States - elongated nodules | ecosystem: Host-associated > Plants > Roots > Nodule | place: USA... | reverse complement strand
AATTACAACATTAACATGCAAACATCTAACCACAATTAAGCAACATAAGTCATTTACATGTAACATTATATCATTTCTTGCAAGCAAAATCAAAATTTAAACAAACCCTAAATCTAAAAAGAAAACTACAACATAAACATGCAAACATTTAAGCAACACAAGTCATTTTCATCTACACATTGTATGATTTCTTGCCAAAAAAACCAAAATTTAAACAAACCCTAAATCTAAAAAATTTCTAATTTAAGAGAAAAAATTTAACATATAAACATAAAAAGTTAATGGTGTTTGATTATGAAAACTTACTTGTTATTGGAGTATTGTTTGATTTGAACTTGAAGGAATTTTAGGTTTGGGTGATTTGAGAGAGATTTTAGATGAGAAATGAGGAAATGAGGTGTTCTGTCTTCTTTAAGGTAGCACGTAGCGTTAGTTAACTAGCGCTGTGCAAGTTAACTCATGGAGCGTTAGTTAAGTAACGCAAAGTTTAACACTTGCGTTACTTAACTAACGCATGGGCATTGTAGGCATGGCTGCAGGGTGCGAGTGTTTGGTGCAGGGGGAATAGCAAAATTCTTAATTTAGTGGTGTTTTTAATAGAAGTGGGTAGGTTTCTACCTTAATGGGTGGCTAACTTGGGTTTGGTTCACACTAAAATGCTACTTGGTCTAATCTTCCAACACTCACCCATAATCAAATCATACATGATTTTGTAAATAGTGTGAATATCCATACATTAAAAGATAATAAGTAATAATAATATTAATAGATATGATAATAATGTTAATATTAATAATAATAATAATAACACAATTATTTGATCATGATGTCACAGAAATAGTTCATGGAAGAAGATAATGGTGTTACCCCATCATTGATATGTGCAGTCAAAAAACCATCTAAGCTCCTCTGTTGCCTGCTTGAAGGCATGTAAAACTCTTGGGGGAAAATGGTTGGTAGTAGAAATGTAACGTTTTATAAGTACATGGAGAATAACGTCAATTTATAACCATAAAAGTGATGATGACTAACCATTGGTTATCTCTCTTTTAAAGTGAGGTTGAATACTTTTTGATTGAATTTGGTAACCTTTAAGTATAGAAGTTGATAGCAAAATGAAATAGGGTAACTGATATTGGTGTCACACTTAATGCTATGTTGGACAGTTTTTTTTCTTCATGAAAGTAATTGTGGCATTGACAATTAACAACTTCTTGCATTGGTTCATTTCTTTTTGTTGTTTATATCGACTTATGAACATGCTTTGTAATCAGGCTTAATGAAAATAAAGTAATTTTAGCAATTTTGTATGGTTATAAATTATCACATAACTAGAGAAATGTTGTTTCTACCTAGAGGATAGAACACTACTTTGATCAAAGACATGTAGTCTTTTCAATTTTATATGATTTGTATAGTTTAACCCTATTTTCAACACTACTTGCCTAAAATAACTATATTGCCCTCAATTTTTGTTGAAATATTGTTGTTTCCAAAAAGGTGCTGCAGGGATACTTCATAAGTAATATTGGTTGATGTTTTAATTTACAAAATTCAGATAATGTTTATTTCTTTCAATTGTAAATTTAATGATTTTAGCGTTCATATACTTTTAATGAAATATTTATTTATTTTAACAATCATGAAACCATAATACCCGTATGTCGCACGGGTCGGCCGACTAGTTGTAATATCTCAACATAAAGTCATAAAAAAAATGATAAATTGTAATGTTAAAAGTAAGTAATGTAATTATAATTCTGTTAACTTGAAATTTAAGCGTAGTTTATTTGATAATATAGTATTATTGAACATGGTTATTATATTTAAAGGCATGATATAATATTAATAATAGTATGTAACTTAAGGTAGACAACAATTAACACATAGAACTTTGAATTCCTAGGAATTTAACAAATCAATAAATAGTCGTAGGTACTAAATCTCATAAATATGTTACACATGCTTCTCTAACGAAATCATGATGCATAACATTGTTGAAATACCACAATAAATGATCAGAATCAAATTCCTTACAATAAAACTTCTGGTTCGAGCCGTTTATCTGTTCATAAATTTCAAAAACATTATTGATACTTGTGATTGATATAATTTATTCAAATTTGTAAAATGTTTATTATAAAACCACTTACCGAACATTTTGAAACACTTCTTTGAATACAATATTAGTTGCAATATCAGTAGCCTTCTTTTCTTCATCAAGAATCAATATCCTCAAACATTTCTTTGTTTATACTCTTGAAATCGCAACATACAACTCATAAAATAAATATACTATAAAATAGTTAAATTATATATTTCATCGCAAATATATATTTATTTAATATTTAGTTCATTTAAACATGTGGCTTCCTTAATCTTAGCATTGTCAAGAAGAATGATAGTAGGTCCAAAGTCAGATTTGGTCTTGGTGTAATTTAGAAATCGAAACAAAAATCTTCACACAATATACAACTTAATAATGTTTCCCTGTATATAGATAGAAAATGAATAAAATGATGTCATTAACTCGTAATATACAATAATTTGATTAGAATAAGAAAATTTACATATGGTCTTTCGTCCTGAAGTTGATTTGTATTTTCCTACTCACAGGCACAGTTAATCCATGAAATTCCCCAATGATATCTATCCAACATATAACAAATGTTAATGACATATATCAACATACAATTTTCAATACTGCAACAAACTTATTAATCCAAAAATTATGACAACTAACCTATAAGGACATCTGGCTTTACATCTTCTTTATTGATCTCATCAAATTCCTTGAAGTTGAAGGATTGTTTGAGTATCTCATGTTTGTCAATAGCATCAATGATTATTCAACCACTAAACACTAACCTAAACTTATGACCAGTTGTTTTCATGGTCATCTCATTTTTCTCTTCCTCAAAGTTTTGCAAAGTAAAAGTAGTATTCTCAGCAATTCTACCCTTAAACTGATCTTTGTATTCAGTTGGCACAGTGACTTGAATACGATCACCCTAAAAAATGAAGGATTTTCACTTTCAGATGAAATTAAGATGAAAAATAGAAATACAATATATAATGATACGATATAATCATATAGATTTTGAAGGGTTATTTTAACAACACATGTTTGTCACATACAACCCCATCTTAATATGTTGTTTGTTCTTCGAATTTGCAACACTCCATAAATCAAGAACTCGAACACCAATTTTCCAAAGAGATTTTGAATCATTGAGGTCTTGATTTGTTTCAAAGGCCTTGCCAATATTGCTGAAAAAACATATTATCAACATGTAAAATAGCATATAATTCATATATTATGAACATAATATTATAAAAACTAACAAATTATGCACATTAAAAGTAACAGATCAGAAACATATTATGAAAAATATAACATAAAAACCAAACATAATCATGGAAGCTAAAAAAATGCAAACAAAAAGTAGACTGTAACAGAAGGGTATTTTTAAAAATCCAAAGTTTTGACTAAAAATGCCTTCATGGAAGTCAAAAATATGTAAACAACAATTGAAACATAACCCAATATCTTTTTCCAATAATCCAACATAAATATTTTCATGATAAACAAATTAAAAACACATTAGCTTAAACAAAAGCATAAGTTAAACAGACTATAAAAATATTATCTTTAATGATAAATGTTTTCATGCAAGCATAAATAATTAGAATGACAACTAGAAAAGAACCCAACACTCAAAAATAGAACTTTGTCAAAATGAAACTGAAAAAAAAAAAACAAAATCTACACTAACCCACATTATAAAATATGATCTTAGATAAAACAATCTATAAAAAAAACTAATTCCAACAAACACATTTAAGAAACAACGAAAAAATTGAAAGAAATATCGAAAAAAAATTTGGAAAAAATTACCAGAAAGACGAGTTTATAAGAGTAATCTGAAAACAAAAGAAAACTGAAATGAAATCAAATATGAATCGAACGTGTAACAAATGTAGATAAGAAGAAATGAATGAAAGGTAGAGAAAATAAGTGAGAGAAACTAATTCTACTTGCGTTTGAAAGAGAGAAAGTATTAGAATTCCTTTGATTTGAGTTTGTAAGCGAGAGAGCCTGAAAAGAGGGCTTATCTGCTACAATTAGACAAAAACTTCCACTAAAGTGATTCATACTTTGATAAGTGTGTACAACTTGTTTCAAAACCACTTTTCTTTACCTTTCTCTGCTAAGGACACAATACCATTTCTTTCTTTTGCAAGCATATTTGAAATCGCAGATGCCAGTTGTCAACACACGAACTACCCACTTGTCATGCAACGCAACTGCCAATTGTTACACATAGAAGGAGTTACTTGTCAGCTTCATGTGCAGCGTGCACATCCTTTTGACATTGTAACTCCCCAAAACATAGAGTACCGATTAAAGAGTTATTAGTAGGTTAAGCGAGATGTTATAAAAGACCATGGACAAAAAGAAAATTTCTATGATATATAGCCATATCAAAGAACAAAAAATCAAACTCAACATTTCTTCCTCATTCTCTTTCTCTTCTCTTGGCCTCTCACTCTCTCCTTCATCCAAAAACTCTAACCTTCACCATTCACTCAAATTCCCAAATACAAACATACATGCAAGTAGAAATTGAGACGGGTAATTGATTCTAGGTCTGAACAAGAGTTTAAAAGTATAAAATTGAAGCTTAGGAACAAAAGAAGGTTGGATATATGGTTTCAAGAGAAGGAACGAATTGGGAAAAATTGTTATGAGCAATGATTGGGCTTGAAGGGTTTTGTATCAGTTTCATCTCATAAGGAATAAGGTGAGTTTCCCCTTTCCCTCACCCCTCATGCATAATTTAAATTAACTAATTTTTAGGTTATAATTAATTGATGAGAAGTAAATAGTTGATTATGCATGTTAGATTTTAAGAAATTGTAGTTGTTGCATTGGTTTGTTGTGTACTTCACTAAATTGATCTGTTTAAATGAAAATATGATTGAACTACTAAAATAATTTGTTAGATTGGTTTAGTTGTGATGAAGTGATTCATGTTGTTTATGAGAATGAAATTTTAATGATTGACTAGAATTTCTTGAAATTTTTTGCACAAAATAGGTTCAATTCGTAATTTTTCATAATTTATTAGTTATGAATTTTCCAATGGGACCAATTGCAACAAATTCATATGTATGTTGGTTATCTGAAATAAAATGTGCAAAAAGAATTGAGTTTATATGACTAATTCATTCACAATTTTATCAACTATAGTTCTGAAAATGTGTTTTGCACATCAATTTCAACGTAAGAATTTTATTAAATTTACAAAAATTTAATAATTTTTTTTGCATATGTATTGGTTACTTTCAGAAAAATTTACAAAATTTCTAATTTCATTGATGGCTTTGATTGATACACAGTTTTGCAGAAAATTCTGTTGTATAATTCATGTATAGTTTCATGTTCTATACTTTACTAAAAGGCCTTCAATGATCAATGTTACATGAAAGAATGATGGTTGATTAAAGGTGAATTTTATGTGAAGTCGGACATTCCTTGTCCGTAATATTTTAATGTTTCATGATTGCATAAACGATTGATAAATTTGAGTGGAAATATTAGGATTCAATCTAGCTAGGTGGAATCCCCATCTACGACGAGACATGTAAGAAGGGGTAAACGAGGCACCGTTTACCAAAGTTAATATATCTCCATAAAGTTAAGAATATGTTAGGTCATCAAAAGCATCCCACGTTCGGTAACTTAATTAATCAAGTTATCAATGAATATGTTATCTTAAGGTTAACTAATTATTGAAATGAAGTTCTTATTTATGTTTATGTTCTATTTTTCTGGTATAAGTAATTTTCAAAGTATCATCAGAGGCTGATTTAGGGTCTAATTATCCGCTGTATTTTTAAAGGTGTCTTTTATGTAAATGTAAATATTTTGTAAATCTTTATTCTAAATAAAGTTATTCAAAGTTATTCATATGAAGTTTTAAGTTGAAATCTTAAAGTAAAACTCCTTTTGAGTGGAAAAAGTTTTAAATTTTTGATACTCAAATTGGGATGTTACAGGTATCTCTTGTAACAATAATATTGGTTACCAAATCCTTAATCTTTCCAATACATTTTACATAATCAACAAGATTTTCTATCAAAATCATTCGTTAAGAGTTTCCGATGTTGTTTTTTCAAGATCAAACATCAATAAATGTTGTCTTTCACCTACTCCATGGTGAAAATTGTCGTTGCTTTGAAGAGTCTATGAGAAATGTGTTTGCGTTGAATTGGATAAGCAGTGATTGCAACGAATGTAACAACACTGGAGGCAGATGTGGTTTTGATTTGGGATAGATGGTGTTTGAAGAGATTGATCTTGAGAGAGAAGAAGAGAAATTTGCATAACAACGTTTGTGTTGCTGTAAATAAAAACATATCCCTTAGAATGAATGTTATGGTTTTTAGGAGTAGAGAAGAAAATCTTGTTCAAAAAAACGTTTGATTAAAATGGATCAGTCTTCAATTCTGAATTTTCTGGGTGAAGAATATGCAATTTGCGGATGAAGATGAAGATTGATGAAGGAGGAATTTATGAAACTGATGCTTATTCTATTAAAATTCAAAATTAAAATTCAAATAAAAAACTAATTTCTGATTTTTTATTTTATAAGTATTTGATTACATTTAATTGCCACGTGTGTGCCACATAATCAAGTTTGCATAATCAGCAAGTAACACATAGGCAAAATGGTGCCAAATCAACAAAGAAGTGGGGTCATGACTTTTTTAAAAAACAATATTTTTTGCAAGGATGTATTTCAAAAGTTTTTTTTTTTGCAGGGACCAAAACCCAAACTTGTCATATTTGCAGGGACCAAAAGTATTTTTAGCTTAATATTTATAACTATAAGTGATGTGAATTCGATCTCAAATCACATGAAAAAAAACTTAGATGTGTGGAACTAGTATCAAAACAAAAGCAACTAATAATCATATTGTCTCAAGCAACAACAATAAACCGATAATCACGATAAAATATAAGTGAGTAAAGGAACAACACATCTAAATATGTTTTATTTAGATTGATCCAATTTGACATACGTCTAGATAATAGAGTAGCTATTCAATCCACTATCAAAGAAAAGATACAAAGAAGTTCTAAGAAGTTAGATCTTAGATCTCTCAAAGAACAAATCGTAATTCCTACCCTTTTATCAAGTCCCTCGACTCACAACGAGATCTAATAGAAGTCAAGAGATAAAGCTTTTGTTGGGTTTCAAGTATGAATGATTAAGTCTCACATTGCTTATGAATGGATAAAATGTTAGATTTATAAGAGGGGTGGATTATTAATCCAATGCCTTAATGTTTTTGGTTGAGATGTGTTGTCTCATTCACTTGCGGTCTAGGAGCATTGGCTCAATGTTTCTCTCATGACACCTAGACTCCCCAACAAGCTATATTATGGCCCTAATTCAACTTTGTGGGGGAGTGGAGTTGGATTGTGTGTTGTCTCATATTATATGAGGTTTGAACTCACACTTAAAGGGAAGATTGTTGGACTTCAATTGTGAGTCATTAAGTCTCACATTACTTATGAATGAGTAAAATATTAGATATATAAAAATGTGACTCATATACCTAATGTGTTCCGCTTTTAAGTGGAGATATGTCTTAAGGTTCTTGTGGTCTTAGAGCATTGACTCGTTGTTGCTCATGTGCCCCAAGACTCCCCAACAGCTTTGACCACTCCTCTTTACGATATCGCACTCGCAAATGTGTCCTAAAAGTGTTTTCCCACCCAACAATCTCACCAAAAAGCACTTAACCCTTGGTCTACAATTTCCTTAAGAATTCTCTCTTTTCATCTTTTAAAATTATGCAACAAATACTTTAAAACCAACTCCTTGCGTCACCTATTTGCTTTGATAAGGTTTGAGAGAGTTTTGGTGTGTAGTGCTTCATATCATATGTTCTTTATTGTGTATTCTTTATCATATCATGCCCGCTTCTCATCTCTTGTTTCCTTTCCAACCAAAACATTATGCCATCTCCTTACACTATTATCCTTTTTCTTTCCCTTCCTTATTTTGTCTTATATACTAACCTGCATGCTTGAAAAATAAAGTCGACCCTTTAGTCTTAATGTAATGGTTCTTCCAAACAAAGTAGAAGTACAACTACTATGGAAATGACCAATGGTCATGAAGCACAAGACAAGTTGATCAAGCTCATAACAAGTAAGAAAATCCTTTGGTTAACACATTGTCAGCAAATGCATCATTTGTGTCAAAAAGTCCTAACCATCGTTTGGCATGACGATCATCTACATGGTTAACTGCATTCACACCACGTTTAAATATCTGACCAAGAAATCGTTTGGATGATTTTTTTATAAATGCAGAATATTTTATTGAAAGAAAAAAAAGGAAAGGATAAGGGGGGAAATAAGCCAAAACTCAATCAAAGAAGAAAAATCCAAAAGAGATACAAGGATCACTACTAAGATAACCAACAAAACCTATTAAGAGACCCATTGCAAACTGCATTTCCGTAAGGATCACAAAGCTAGCAACCAATGAGACCACCAGAAAGTCAAGATAAGAATTAACTTTCGAGAATATTTAAATAACCATCTCAAAGACAACATACAACATTTCAAACTGTAGCAAACTCCCACAAGAGATACAAACAGAAACAATCCACCATAATATCAATTGCAAATGAATTATGCAACTAATATGAGCCACCATAAAAGGTACCAAAGTTAGGTAACATTGAGATATATAAGAAATATAATATAGTTGAAAACAGAGTTACTTATGTACTGAAACAAAACCAGGGAACTCTAAACCATCAATCCTTATGGCTATATGAGCTAAAACAAGACAAAGCGGGAAATTTTTTAGCGACTCAAGGTTCTACCAAAAGTTAAGAATTTTGTTTGTTGAGTTTGTAGGGATTGTACTCCCACTCGCGCTCTTTTGAGCAATAGCGACATGCCATGTACTGTTTATTGTGTGGTTTGCAACATTAATTATGAGGATAATATCCATATGTTACTCAAATGCCCTATGGCGGTACAAGTTTGGAAAGTGGCTAACTTGTGGGCTAAGATTATTAGTGCACTGCATCACTCGTATGACATGACAAAGGTTATTCTCTAATTGTTTCAATGTGTCCTAATGTGAAAATTTTGCTACCATCTTATGGATTATTTGGAAGAGTATGGACACGAGACTTTGGCAATGCGTGGAAGAAAATAAAAATTAGATTATATACAGGGTTACTCGCCTTCTTGAAGATTGAAAGTTGGCCAATATTGTGTTTTCCAACGATAATGACAGTAATTCAACCACCACCACCACGAGACAATGACACTCAAATGGATCTAAGATGCAACAATGGATAAAACAGACAATTGGAAGATTCAAGTGTAATATAGACGCCTCATTTTCTGCCTCTAGTGACAAAGTTGGCATATGTATGTGTATAAGGGGAGACACAACTTTGTTCTTTCAAAGACCCTTTGGTTAGCTACTTTGTATTCGATTGACATTATAGTTATTTCATGTATTGATATAGGTGCACGATCTTCAGCTGGATAATGTCAACTTTGTACTTTGATTCGAAGAAAATGGTAGATTCCTTGCACAACCAAATTATAGACATGACAAAATTTGGTGTTATTATGAATAAGTGTAAAAATTATTGTAACATGTATTATTGAAAACTCTCACGTCGAGTTTAATCAGGGGCAAGTCAATATGATCACTCACACATTAACGTGGGTAGCCTCATCTCAAGCTAGCTCCCACACATCTGTTCTTGATGTACCGCATTGTCTTTGACTTGATATATATATATATATATATATTTGAAATATTATTATTATTATTTATATATATAAAAGTACATATTTTTGAAAATCTCAATTATTTTATTAAATAAAAATAATGAAATTGTAAATAAAATTTAGGCGAAATACCTCCCTAGGTCCTTTAAGTTTCACGTTTGTTTCAGATAGGTCCTTTAAGTTTCTAAGGTTTCAGATAGATCCTTTAAGTTTCGAGTTTGTTTCGGATAGGTCCTTTAAGTTTCTAAGGTTTCAGATAGGTCCTTTAAGTTTCGAGTTTGTTTCAGATAGGTCCTTTCTATCAACCTCCGTTAAGCCAAAGTTGATCTGTCCGTTAAGCGAAACTCGAAACTTAAAGGACCTATCTGAAACCTTAGAAACTTAAAGGACCTATCCGAAACAACCTCGAAAC
>Ga0315914_1011861_pt1 | contig 10258 bp, 5 predicted proteins | sample MpolenodulesMG_FD_203920 | JGI IMG/M metagenome (GOLD analysis project Ga0315914, IMG submission 203920) | Medicago polymorpha root nodule microbial communities from Los Angeles, California, United States - elongated nodules | ecosystem: Host-associated > Plants > Roots > Nodule | place: USA... | reverse complement strand
TATCATTGTAGAAATATTGAAGAAAGGAAGCTCAAAATCTTGTTGGTCTTCATCTTTCTCTTCGGTTAAAGTGTTGATCTCTGAATTATCTTCCATATGTAAATGACGTCAATGCAATATTGACATAAATTTTTGTTGGACAAAATTTCCATTTAATCATAATGTTTTGCGATGGGTGGATTCTAGGGTGAGGGATCTAACAAGTCCCTCACCGGTGGACCATAGTAAAAAACATTTGGAGCCATCCGATTAATCTTAACTCTTGTATCTTATGGTATACTTTAGACACTATATCACTTTGTATCTAGTTGACTTGGCCTTATTTTCTAGCACATCTTGTACCGAAAAATCTAAGCTTTTTTGGTAATCTAATATCATTTTAGCTTCTTAAAAAAAAGATATAAGATCTCACATCAAGTATGTGAGGGTTCTTAAAAAAAAAGTATGTGAAGTTGACAATTTTTTTTCTTCTGGACATGTCATTTTTATTATTTTACTTTTGGCTTAAATACATTTTGGTCCCCATATTTTAACCTAATCGAAATTCTAGTCCCCCTATATTTAAAACCACAATTTTGGTCCCTCTATTTTACATTTCTTAGGTTTTTTTAGACCCATACCATTTTGGCGATTTGTCACTCTCATTAATGATATGACATGTGTGTTGGCTTATTCATTTTTCATGTCTTTAATTGAAATAATTAATTGGACACATAATAAAAATTAATTGATTAATTATTAAAAAATAAATTAAATTATAAAAAGGAAGAGAATTAGATTTCGGAACCATGAACCCTAATTTCTAAAATCCCGATCTTCATCCATCCTCCCTCTTCTTTTAAGATAGATATTTATCTTTTTTCTGTTAAAAAAATGACTTTACTTCTCTATTAATGGTTTTCATTTGTTGCTAATAATTTGAAGAGAAATGCTAGCAATACACCTACTCTCCAACACACTCTCTTTGATTGGTTAAGACTCACATGTGACCAACCAAAAGTATATAGGACCCACATGATTTTGTGGGACCCATATAAATTTTAACCAATCAAAGAGAGTGTGTTGAAAAGTGTGTGTTAAACGGTGTGTTGATAACATTCCTCTAATTTGAAAGCATTCATATAGAAAGAGATCAGGAGAAAAAAGGTCATATATCGAAAAGATGCAGAATATGTTTTGTAGAAACAAATTTCAAGAACTCAATGTCATTGAATTGAAATATATTTTATTTGGGTCAAGAAATTTACCTCTTTGCTTTCTTTTTCTCTTGTAAACGTAGAAGACTATGACCACAAGTAGCAAAACAATGACCAACGGAACAGTGATTGCAATTGCCAAGGTATGATTTTTCTTCCCAGCAGAAACATCTCCACTTGAATCTTTTTAAAAAAGAAATGAATACTTTTCAAATCTCAGAAAATAGTGACCACTACTACTCAATAGTTAAATGAAAGATTGAAGACACTACCAAAAAAAGAAAAAATGAAAGATTGAAATTAGTTTTTCAATTTCTATAAAGAAAAAAAAGCTATTTTTTTTGTTACAGTCCATCAAAAAATTTCTCATTAATTTAACATTCATAAAAACTATTTGTCCCCACATTTATATGTATGACATGCTTGATACTCTCTCTATCTAGAGAAATGTTAGCAACACACATTATAACACACACTTATCAACACACTCTCTTTGATTGGTTAATATTCGCATGGGACCCACCAAATGTATATGGGACCCACATGATTTGGTAGGTTCCATGTGAATTTTAACTAATCAAAGGGAGTGTGTGTTAAAATGTGTGTTGCTAGCATTCCTCCTATATATATATATATATATATATGATGTGGGGTTGACCTTTTCGTTTGTTCAAAACATTGTCATGTGACCTTCGTAATTAATTTTTTTACGTAACTTCTTGGTAATATATATTTTGTTTGTCAAGTAATCTTATAGGTAGGTGAATAAGTGAGGAGTTCGAGGTTCCAACTTCTAGTAAATTGCAAAATTGTATTTCCCTTCTATATTTGAGAGTGTCATGGCCGTCGGAAATAGTAGCGAAGGTTTTGGCAGCTAGAAATTCTGAGTTGGCCATCGAAAAAAGAAGCCGAACTATATATTGCGCCTCTTCCAGTGTCATTTCCGGCAGAAAAAGCCACCAGTATCTTTGAGGGTCTAGAGGCTGCCAGTAGTGGCTGGAAGAAAATCATGGTGTTTTTGTAGTTTATTAACTAAAACTTCGGTAAACAACCTCGTTCCAAAGGAGGATTGGGCGTAAGAAACATGAGGGTGGTGAATTTAAGTCTTTTGGCGAAGTGGAGGTGGAGGATGACTCAACCGGATCGAACTTTTTGGAAGGACGTTCTTATGTGCAAATATGAGAATCAGATTAGTTACTTGTTAAATCCAAATGAGAATCATTGGCCCTCGTTTGCCTCTAGGTGGTGGTTGGATGTGGTGTCCTTGGAGGAGGCGGTGGGGTTGAATTGGTTCAATAGGGAGGTGGTGAGGAAGGTGGGTAGTGGGGAAAACACCCGGTTTTTGCTAGACCATTGGGTAGGCAATGAGCCTCTTTGTTTAATATACCCGAGACTGTTTTTGATTTCAAGCCAAAAAGAAGCTATGGTGGGGGATGTATAGGTGGTGAATGAAGAAGGAGGTGCAGGTCTTTCTGTTGGTGGAGGAATCTTTTTGTGTGGGAAGATGGTTTATTAGAGAATCTTAACGTGGAGCTAGAGGGGTGAGAGAGAACGCAGATGGAAGATGCTTGGTGGTGGAAGTTGGAGGAGGAGGGGATTTTTACAGTTAGCTCTACTTATGAGTTGCACGCGGGTTTGTTGATGCCTTTGGAGACATTCAGTGAATAAAAAGAAATGGTGTTTGGATCTGTGTGGGAAAGCCCGACACCGTCCAAAGTGGTGGTCTTTTCTTGACAACTTCTCATAGATCGTATCCCAACTAAGGTTAACCTTGCAAGGAGGAGAATTTTATCCACTGAAGTTTCGGATATGTGTGTTTTTTGTGATCAAAATGGAGAAACATCTTCACATCTATTCCTACATTGCAGTTCGACCTTTAAAGTGTGGTCAATGGTTAGTGGATGGCTAGATATCAACTTCATTACACCCCAATCCTTGTTTCAACATTTTGAATGTTGGAGCGGGGAGATTGGGAAGAAAAGACTTCGTAAAGGGTATTGGTTGGTGTGGCACGCCTCTTTATGGGTGATTTGGAAAGCGCGGAACAATATGATTTTTAATAATCTTATAAAGAGCTGGAGGAAATTAAGGTTCTCTCTTGACGATGGATTTTATTTAAATTAAAGAGTCCTCCTTATCTCTTTTACAAGTGGAGTTGGAACCCCAAGGCTTGTTTGCTGAGATAGTTGGGGAAGTTTTAGAGGTTTTTGGGACTTTTTGGTATGGTTTTGGGTGGTTTCAGCTGCAGTTCATGCTTCTGTTTTGATTGCAGGGTTTGCGTTTCTTGGCTGTTCTGCAGCCGTTTTCTTTTAGCTTCGATTGGGTTACCGGTTTTTGGGTCCTTTGTATCAGTTTTCCTGTTCCCCAATTTGTACGTCTTGTATAAATCTTGGCGGTTTTAATATATAAGCTGTTTCAAAAAAAAAAAAACCTAAAACTATATAGTTAGAGACTAAAAACATATATAATCCATAAAAAAAAAAGCATAATGTTTGAGAAGAACATGGTATTTACCTACTGTGGAAGCATCCATTCGAATATATAGATATTGTTGGAATGTTAAAATCTGTCTTAAGTCTATAAGATCACCAAACCATATAGAACAACCACTACTATCTCCCCTCACATCCAAGTTTGAATAAGCCATGCAAGAACAATCTTCCAAGCATTTCTTCTTACAATTCTCAAGTGTCATATTTGCATCAACCCAAGTGTGTGTTGTATCTGGCAATTTCAATCCATAAAATCTTGCAAAACTATCATTCACCCCACATCTCCATGCTTCTTCACCTTTGCGCACACATCCTTGTGTCCAATTTGACTTGTCCCAATTTTGTGGCGATTTAGGCTCAAACCCATCTAAACATTGACAAATTGGAGACGGGTTATGAATGCAATTTCCATAAGGGCCACAACGATTATAGACATCACAATTATCTTTTGGCATTGACTCAATATCACTCCAAGTATTGTCCTCTGGACTCCATATAACGCGTTCGTGAAGACTAAGCGTTTGGTTCAAATAAGATATTGAAACATTACTCTTGTTTCCAAGACTATATGTGTAATAAACTTCATTTGAATTGTTCACAAATCTTGTACCTATAACAGTTGATGTAACAATCTCCAGAGGCACTCCACTAAATCCAACTCCATTCCAAGGACCACTCCTATGAATCTCAACTGATCCTTTTTTCAATACAATTTCTGGATTACTATGAAGGACAATACCCCAAGTTAAATCTCCCGATGATGGATCGTCCCAATTTTTCCAAGAAGTTAATTGACGATTAAGACCGGATTTTAGGTCCCATCCAAGCTTCATGTCTGGCAACAAAGTATCACAAGGGAAATCAAAACCTTGCCATAGAAAATTACTTTGTTGATCAGTATTGTTGTTTGCTTTGATTACAAAGTTTCCATTGTCTAATAGTTGAGCAACATGAGAACTTGTAGTAGACAAAGATTGTGTTGTGATGTTTGTTGACCAAACAAGAGTTTGATTGTTGTTGGTAAGTATTTCAAGGTTTCCTTTATTGCTTATGATCAACATGGTTGAGTTGGAGGTGTTGTCTTTGATTGGATCATCACGGTTTGCAACCCAAACTATTCTTCTATTAGGGATATTTTTGTACCATATTCCCACATAGCGATATGTGGAACTACCTGGTGTAAAAAAGCCTAACTCAAAGGTTCCATCATTAGAAACCAAAGTGTTGCCATCATTAAGAGATTGAATTTGGGTGATGGTATCAATTGAGGTAGATAATTGAAAGAAGAACAACAAGAGATTAAGAATAACAAACAATATCATAGGAAGAATATTGGTCATTTTGCATTGATTGAGTTTGAGGCAGACACACATTGTATGTTTGTGCGTTATATATGCTAAATTGACTTTCCTTAAAAAAGAAAAAAAAACTTGTTAAATTGACTTGGGACTAAACTTTGTGTTTGTATATTATACGGGTAACTTTATAAGATTAACTAATGTCTGTTTCTTTCTTCAAAAAAAAACTAATGTCTGTTTCTGTAATTAAATATTAGCAAAATGATTGTGTTATCAGTCTTTTCACTAATAATAATAATAATTTATGTTATGAGGTGCCTGTCTTTTCGCTGTTTTTATTGCGTTAACGTTTGAAAATTATTAACGGTTTTTTTTTTATAAAACTTTGATTTTGATTAAAACTAAAAATATAAATGTTCGTTCCTTTCAAGTTATAACAAATCAAACTAATTAACTATGATTATCTATTTCAATAACACCAACAATATAACAAAAAATATTATCTATTTCTTTTGGTAAAATTACACTATTAGTCCCTTAACTTAATTTCAGGTGACAGTTTGGTCCTTTATCTTTTTTCATTTCACTTTGGTCCTTTTTGTCCATTTTCATATACATTTTCAAGCTTCAAATCTAGTATTCTTATGCAAACATAGACGAGGATCATAGATTTGAAGACTGAAAGACCATAGGAAAATAAAATCATGAATTTTAAGCTTAAAACTTCATATGAAAATGGACAAAAAGGACCAAATTGAAATGAAAAAAAGATAAAGGACCAAACTGTTATCTGAAATTAAGTTAAGGGACCAAAAGTGTAATTTTACCATTTCTTTTTAATGACACCAATAACAATCTTTATTATAGAAAAAGTTGTTTAAGGGTATAATTGAGAGAATGAAAAAGTAAGTATAAATATACTCATCTAATTTGTTACACTTTTTAAATGATAAAGGAAAAAAAATCAGACATATATATTCATATCGTGTTTGTTACATTTTTTTAATATTTAAATTTATTATTATCTATTTGTTAGATGTGTTATTTGTATTGAAAATTGATGACATTTTTGGAAAGAGAAAAAGACAGCTCAAAAGAGTTGAAAAATATTATTTTCTTTATATATAGTATAATTTTGATAATCAAAATTATAAGTACAAATATTTGTGACTTTCAAATTGTAACAAACCAAAAGAAACCATGTTTATCTTTTTTCAATAACAACAATAATTTAACAAATATAATATAAATTCTTATTTTTTTTAATACCACCAACAATATAACATTAATATCATTTTTTTATCGAAACAAAGTTAACTATTATCATTAATCAACCAATGTTCAATAAAAGAATGATAAGAATTAAAAGTACAGTGACTACCCCAAGAACAGACCGCCCTAGCTAAAGTATGAGCAACCATGTTTGTTTGTCTCCTAACAAACTTCACCTCGAAGTTGAAATGTCAAGATTGATATATAATACTAGAAACAATAGCATTTAATTCTGAATCACCATGGCCCGGAGATGGTAGAGCTTGCACTAGAGTAGCTGAGTCGGACTCAAAGACAACCCGGTCTCATCTGTTCACATCAGCAAAGTGAATGGCATGGAGTAAGTCTACTGCCTCCCCCTCTAACACGATCATGGAATGCGGCATCCACACTGCACTTCAACCATGTCTCGCGCGGTTTCTCCCAAACTAAGAAGTTACCTTGCACTCTATTATGTCCGTGTTGCACAAGCGGTGGTGATGGTTGTTTATGAATCTCTTGTCATTGATGTCATGCATCTAGTGTTGTCCTTCCAATGCTTGTTGAAGTATGGTGAGCGTCATTCCAAATGACATCATTACGTGCAACCCAAATTTGCCAAAGAACTAAAGGCACCTGACTAGCAATGTCTTGGCTTTCTGAACAACATATGTATATAACAATAATATATGAAAATTTGTTTAATAGTATAATTGAAATTATAAAAAATTCAGCCAAAAATCTCTATCCCCTTTCTAGTGGGATATTACCTATTTTTTATGCGATTTAATTTTTTTGATTAAAATTTTAAATAATATTATTAAAGGATATAATAGTAAATAAAATAGTATAAATGAGGTTAAAATAGGTAATAAAAAAGACAGCACATACTCATGTATTTAAAGCCTATTTTCTTTATATATAGTATTGATTATTTGAAAATAATTTATGTGGTAGCCTTTAAAGTGTTAAAGAATTTTCTTCTTGTATAAGATAAATCCTTAACATGTGTTGGAGATGGTTTTCACTTTACAAGGTAGTTAGGGTTTCGTTAGGTCTAATCTAAATTTTAAGATGATATAAGCGTCTATCTAATATATATTGGGTTACATGCTATTTGATCACCGATATCAGATCACCTGGATCATATTTTATATGTTAAGTTATGAGCGTGAGAATGTATATTAAGAGTCTCACGACTCACATCTTTTAAGATAAGATATGAACATATGTTTATTGGTAGAATGTCCTCAGCTTATATATCGGTTTTATAAGATTGAGTTAGATTGAACTTAAATTTTAAGACAAATAACTAACATCGAGTTGGAATTTAATTACATTGATTGGTGGCTGACACATTCGTTTTAGAAATGATAAAAAGAAACATTTGACAGAACTGCAACATCATGGGTAATTTCAACATTAAAATAGAGACAATTTTGTAAAAAACCCAATCTGCCCTCTTCCTTCTCCATTCTATACTTCTTCTCTTTTCTCTCTTGTCAGACTAGTCACTGTAATCTCTCATCACAACTAGCCTTGTCACCGCCATCATACTCCCTCACCATCGTCCTCACGGTTACCATTACGATCATGTTTGATCATATATTGATGAATAACAACTATCCCATTGTTAAAATGGTGTGTAGTAACACCATCACTTTGGACTAACCACATTGTACCTTCTTCTGTGGGAATAAAATGTAACCCATTAAAATAATTAAGTATTATGATTTACTCTGAGATAGTCACATACATCAATTATTCTATAAATTTGAAGAATAAATCTATGCTTATATTTGAGATCAAATGGAGTAAATGTGTGGATAGTTTCTATATAGATACATCAATTTTAAAAATAAAAAAAAACTAAAAATCGGTGATTTGAATAGTTTCTATATAGATTATCCAAAAAATCTAATTAAAAATGTTATTTTTAACATTTTGAAAGCAAGAGCGTAAGACAATCAAAGTCAAGAACGACCAGTCTCCATGAAAAGCTACTAGAATCCGTAGACATAAGACATAGCGTCAGCGGACTAAGAAAGACTACTAAAAAATGATTTTTCGTTGGATTTTATAAGCAAACAAATACTCTATATCTTGACAAAAAGACCTCATGTACATTAAACTTTGTTTGAAACCTCATTTTCTATTTAAAATTATTAGGTTGGCCTTGCAAAGATGCAAAATATTAATTAATTAATCAATGGAAAATATATCTAACGTGTAATCTTTAAAAAAAAACGTGTAATGCAAGATGGAGATTTCTGAGAAAATTCTGTTTCAATTTAACTTGGTACGCAAGTTTATAAATTAAATTGTTGACAAGCATCTCATATTTTTTCTAAGAAGCCAAAACGAAACATCTCACACAAATTTTATTGTTAATTAATTTAAAATATACGACTTTCTTATGTTGCTTTGTCAATGAATACAATGGACATTTTCTAGTAAGTGTTTTTGGTTACTTGTACATCTATCAGGTTGATATAATATATGTCTCAATTAGACTTTCTTTAATTAACGAGTTTCCAATATTTTAGTTGTTTTCAAATTTATGTTTCAAACAAATGATATAATATAGCATAGTGGTTGGACCATTTCAACCTCCAATATTATCAAGTTCAACTTTGGGTAATGTCATTTTTGCATTTTTATTTCATTGGAAATCTTAGACCAGCAACATAAATAAATAAAATTGAGACATAAAACAATGACTTTAGAGGTTAAGTTTTGCATTCAAACTTTGCGGTTACGTTTGTTTGTTAGACGAAGACAAACGAATATGATTGCACATACTCTTGGATGGGCGGCCATTTTTTGGACCAGTTTACTTATTTGAGTCTAATCCTCCTTGTATAGAGACTTTGTTGATTAATGAAACGACTTAGGTTCGGTTTGTTTAAAAAAATAGAGAGAAATTGTTAAGTATAGGTTTTTTTGGGGAATACAAAAAATTATATGCAACAATTTATCAACTAGAAGATAATCAAAATTGCACCTTCATATTGTCACAGATTTTATAGCAAGTTAGCATCAACAAACGCCTTTTTAAAGGAAACACTAACATAACATCAATATGCATCTTCATCACTCAAGGAAAGAACATTTGGCTTTTCAGAAGACGCAATGCGACAATGATATTGATTCACTTGTATAACATGGAGAAACAGTCAATTTATTTCAAACCATTCCGAATGCACGTTTTGCGGAATCAAGTGTGTTGGAGAGAAGCATGGATACTGTAACTGGTCCTACGCCTCCGGGAACCGGAGTAATGGCTGATGCCACTTTGACTGCCTCTTCAAAGCAAACATCTCCAGTGACACGGAAGACTTGGCTGTTAGGGTCCTGCACATCATATATTAAAATGCATCTAGATAAGAATAGGTCCATAAGGAACTAGTCCTCCTATGTGTTATTGCCTCTATTGACCTTTTCATTCACATTCTACTGTGTTACAAATTGCATAAACTAAAACAAATTGGATTGGTGACAAAAAATTAATGAGAAAATACGTGTTACTAAATTGTGACGGGAAATTATTAACAATAATAACAAATTTTATTTTATTTTTTGTCTCTGAATTTCCATCCCGGTACGTCATTCTGTTTTTTTGAAGAAAGATTCTGTTTTTAAGGCCAGTAGGTGAGGTCAATATAATGTCTTAAAACCAAGAGGAAATTTCAACTTCTGCACATTCAACTCCTGCCTCCATGCCTCAAAATCAAGTTTCCCCTTGATTCCTTTCCTCTCCAAAAGTCTATTAAGACCTTCCAACGCCACCTTCATATCAGCACAAATCGACACATGTGGAATCTTATTTTTCCCAATCTCATCTGAATCAATATCTATATGAACAATCTTAGCCCTACTAGCAAAAGCTTCCAACTTCCCAGTAACTCTATCATCAAACCTAACCCCAAAAGCAAGCAACAGATCACTATTATCAACAGCATAATTAGCATAAACAGTTCCATGCATACCCAACATTGAAAGAGAATGTTCACCTCCAATA
>Ga0315914_1011860_pt1 | contig 10258 bp, 3 predicted proteins | sample MpolenodulesMG_FD_203920 | JGI IMG/M metagenome (GOLD analysis project Ga0315914, IMG submission 203920) | Medicago polymorpha root nodule microbial communities from Los Angeles, California, United States - elongated nodules | ecosystem: Host-associated > Plants > Roots > Nodule | place: USA... | reverse complement strand
CCTTTAAAAACCCAATCTCTACAATCAAACTTTCTTCTAATCATCTCTTAAAAGTTAATTAAATTGAACAACTCCCTGTCGAAACGATACTCTATTTTTACTACTTCGGTAAAACCGTACACTTGCGATTTTGCTCATCACAATACTTACAAACAATATACAATTAATCATCATTCTTGAAACCAAAACACTATTCATTGCAAATTCACCTCTTTTACTTGATGGCTCTTCCAAAGATGATATTAGATGGCTCCAAATCCAGAATCCATTGGGTTTGAAATAAATGAGGTGGGTTGGTGTTTGGGAATCATAGCGACCCCAACATCATGTGATTATGTATCGTTGCTAACTACGTGTCTTGCCGCTTGTGGCAATCCAAGTTTTAAGCTTTGTGTCCACGAAGGGTGGTGATCCCATTCGGGAGATGTTTTTGTGATTACCATAACGAGAGGAGATTTCTTGGTACGTCAAGGTGGTGGTGGAGTGTGGCTAATGTCACCATCGCCGTAATCATGAGGAGAAGGTGGAGACGGAGGTCGACAAATAGGAACTCTAGCCGCGTTGAAGTGGCATCACTAATGAACAACATGTATGAAATATTTTGGGAGGGGAGAGTTTTGCGGGTTATTTTTTGATAGTGACATCACTAATGAACAACAACGATGAATGATTTTAGGAAGGGAGAGCTTTGCGGGGTTTATTTTTTTCACAAGACAAAATATTTCTAATTTTGTGGAACTTTATTGGAGGAAGATTTTGATAAATGTTTAAGATTAAAAATAAACTAATTATATTATAAGTATTTATTTAGTATTCTCTAAAAAAACACTATCAAAAAATTTAAAAGGTTTTTCTATTTTCTTCTATTGTCAACCTCCAAAACTCTACTCTTTATTCCCCTCCAAACTCCTAAAAAAAGTTCTGAAAAAAATTATACTCCTCAAACAACCATTTGGTTTTTTTTTTTTTTTTTTTATCAAAACAAACATTTGGTATTTACACCCGAAGGATAGAAGCTATATGGGGGATCGATCAACTTTGGTTTCACTTGTATAAAATAAAATAAAATAAAAATTGACAATTACGGTTGGGCTAAATATATGTAACTATAAAGAAATACACGCTGATCGTAGCAATAACTTCAGAACTTCCGTTGATCTTTCATATGATATTTTCGTTTTTTGAGAGGATCATATGATATTTTCATCTGCAGCTAAATCTTTTTTACTTTTATATAATTAAACAACTTGTATCATTTTAAAAGACAAACTTAAGCTTTCATAAAAAATTAAAAAAAACACAATCAAACAATTGGTTTTTTTTCCTAGCTGAATAAGACTTAAACGATGCAATATAAATAAGTTTTTTTTTTTTTTGGGTAGATCAATATAAATAAGTTTTATTTAAATAAAAAATAAAAATAAGTTTTATTTAACATATTTTACTATTCTATCATATTGCAAAGATATTTTCAAAAAAATATCACTTTACAAAAGTATTTACTTTTTGTAAATTTTTGTCAAATTTTTTTAACATACGAACATGTCTATAAGAATCAAATATTAGAGAAAGTTTTTTTTTTTAAGAAAAATATTAGAGAAAGTTGATGACTCATTTTGTTACAACTAGCAATTGTTGAAGTTACAGATAGATTTTGATAAATAAAATTAGTTCAAATAAAACAACTAAAACTTTTATTTTAGTAAAATAATACATAATTCTTAATCTTATTAGACAAAATTATTTAATAGTATTATTTTAGTCACACCAAAAACATAGTGTTGAATCTACCCCCATGTAGAACAAGCTTTTTACTCAAAAATAAAAAAAGGTAGAACAAGTTTTTTTTTTTTTTAGGAATGTAGAACAAGCCATGTGCAACAGTACAATACAAAATCTAAAATCATTGTAGTTTATTAAAGTAAAACTTGTCAATTTTTCCTTTGTAACCAAAAAAAAAAAGTAAAACTTGTTAATTGTATATATATATCATTCACATTATAAACTTGAAGATTTTTGAAAAGGAAAAAAAGAAACAAGGATGTCTTTTCAGACTTTTTTTATGGGTGTCTACAACAAAGTCATTATTTTTTTGTATAAATTAACAAACTTCACTCTATTATTGTGAGATGTATATAAAAATATTTTTAATTAGTAAACATCATAATTGGATGTTTGGGTCGGTTGAAAAATGTACAATAACCTATAAACATGCAATTATATTGTGCTATTATTTTACCAGCATTTCGCATTTTACAAGGTCGTAAAATTGGTATAAATAACAAACTTCACTCTATTATTGTGAGATGTATATAAAAATTCTTTTAATCAAGAAGCATCATAATGGATGCTTGGATCGGTTGAAAAATGCACAATAACTTATAAGTATACAATTATATTATGATATTGTTTTACAAACATTTCACATTTTCTAAGGTCGTAAATATGAAAGCACAAATATAATATCAATTTTCCTATCGAGTATAATAGTATGTAAGTCTTTGACTTGTTGGTATGTTTTCCATATCGAGTTCAATTTTTGAAGCATTGAAGCTTACTTATCCTTTGATTGATAAGTGTTTCAACCATAATTGATATTCTAGTGTTAAAATTCACATTATTTCAATAGTTGATTATTGTTATCCAAGTAGCACCAAAGATATGTCGTTCATGGATTAACATAATCAATTATTTAATGGGGACAACGATGGTCTTGAGGCAACTATTCAACTCTTTTGATGGGAACAACGATGGTGTGATTACCGATGAAGAACTAAATAATCTCGAGATTTTTACATTTTCTTATTAAATTTAAATTTATGTATGTATGGTCAACTTGCAAAATCACCAACTCAGTTAACAAAATCACTGAGTTTGACAACCTTATTTTCGACTTCAAGCTCTACAACAGTGAAAAACAGAACTAGTATGAGAAAACCAGAGTTCAATGAAACTCCTAATCAATAGTAATTCCTGTCTCTTGAAAATTTCTTCTATTATAATGTTCTACTTGTGTGATAATAAACATAAGAACCTCTGTTATACACTGTCATAGAATGTTTCTTTCTATCAATTCTGTTTTATCTTTAATTTCATTGAGATTACATACAAATTATTAAATGTTTGCAAGTTACATGTTTTTATGTACCTCTGTTGCCATCTGACTTTGTCAAGTTAAAGGAAAGCATTCTTAATGCTCTGGAACAAGGACTTAGCTAAGGACTTAGCGTTGAACATTTTTTATACATTTATCAGAACCATTTCATTTCTACTCATATTGAGGCAGCATGGACTGTATTGAGGAAATTTGGTTACAATGATGAACTAAAGCTTGCTTGTCATATAATTCCACCAATTATACATACTTTTGATCATGTTTCTCTCTTTATACAATTTTCTATTTTTACTTACTTGTGTGTGTTTAAGTGGCTCTATATTATTTGTTATGCTATTATTAACACAATAGATGGGTTATTATATCATATATCACATGATATAATATATGTTCCATCTCATTATATTTACATTTCATTTAATGTCTGCAGAGTGTTGAATTGTCAGGTGTTGAAATTGCTTTCTTAGAGAGAATTTTTAATGAGTTTGATACTAATCATGTATGTCATTTTTTTCTCCAATCTTTTTCAGATATTTTCTCAACCGTCTTTATTGTCATACATACTAACTAAGGACAAATTATCCATTCATTTTCTATCAGCTAGGATGGGATTCTACAACATTTAGAACTAGTTGTATTTTTTTCTACGTTTTCTGAAAGGTAGATTGTTTTCTTTATATTTTGTGCTTAGAGACCAATTTATTTTAGCATCGACTTTTCTTCATAAGTTGGGAATGACTTAGTGATGTGGAAGATTTCTTATTTCTCATGTTGTGTAAGAAAGTGGTATATTCTTTTGACTTTTTGTTATTCAATGATCTTACAAAGCCCATGGATTGGGCTCCCATATGAGCAGACGGTTGGAGATCTATTTCAAAGATTGTTATTAGATTCTCTAGTCTATTTTACGTGATGTATGATTGTACTAGGTCTTTAGAAAAAATTATCGTTGTGATTATTTAAAAATATTTGTGTTTAGTTATTGAGAAACAATAACATGTAACAAACAATTATAATTCACAATAAACATATATCAATGTTGTACATTAACTATTAAACATGATATATTAAAACATATCAGTTTAAATTGTTTTGTTTGTTTTAGTTATGTGTAATTTTGTTTTGTTTTGCCTGTGTATTTTTATTTTGCTTGTTTTAATCAGTGATGTCTTGTAGGCCTTCTTATTGTTATTGGTTTACAACCAGCTTTAGTTTTTGTATTGAAGGCATCTTAGGGTTATGGAGGTGTATTTTTGGCGGGCTGTTAACTTTCATGTGATGTACTGATGATGCTATTTTTCATCTAGTGTGATCACATGATTTGGTGGCCTCTCAAACCCTTCATAGTAGGTGGGGGGAGTGTTCACTAAAGATGCTTCTCTAGATGTCATTAATAATGTGAATTATTTATCAATTCTTTTTTTTGTAAATTTAAAAAATAGTACAATTGTTGGCCCGTAGGACAATACTGACAGATTTGGTCCAAATGTACATTATTGAAGAAGCAAAATCTGGAGTGGATCTTACAAAACATGTTCTAATTATAAAATTAAGGCTTAATAGGTCATTTGGTCCCTTAATTAATTTCAAGTTTTCATGTTGGTCCATAATTAATAAAACTTACGTTTTGGTCCCTTAATTTCCCTTCTGTCTGTCAAAAAAACTCCTTCTGTCAAATAAACTACATTCCGTTTGTTTTGCCATCTTCATCTCTTTCCTTCATCTTCTTCCTCATCTTCATACCATCTTCATCATCAATCTTCATCAAAAAGTCCACAAGAAAAAAAAAACAAATAACAACATTCAAATCACTCAACTTCTTCAAAAACACATTCAAACTCATAAACCCATAAAAGAAAAAGAAAAACCAGATTTTCACTTATGAATTAAAGAATTCAGAAAGAGGCAACATTAATATCACCTTCATATCATCTTCACCAACATTAATAAAAAAAATCCAGAAAAAAAAAATTGATTCCATTTTACTCTTATGGAAGGGACATGTGATGCAGCAAATGATTTTCACAAATGATTATCACTAGTTCATCTTGCATTTTCGCAAATGATTCTTTATCTTCTTCATCTTCCATTTTCACAAAAGGTGCAACAAATGATTTTCACCCCAGGCCTTCATCTTCTTCAAAAAATGTAACTCAAAAAATCACCCATTTTACTAGTTTATTTTACTCTTCCATTTTAGAACAACCACTGCAACAACAATCTCAGATCTGCAACAATCTTAATATTTTCGTTCATTCATTCATTTTTAAAATGGAAGAATAAAATTAACAACAATCTTCATTCATTTTCGTTCACCCATTTTCAGATCCATTTTACTCTTCCCACCTCAAAATCAATTTCAGATTCAGGGAGAGAGAAACAGAAAACGAAATAGATCCATATCGGGTGGAAGAATAAATCCATATCGGGTTTGATCTGGTTTGCGTTTGGGTTCTTGGTTTGGTTTTACTGGGAAAGATTTTTCTTGTTTCCTCCATTGATGAACACTGTTAAGTGTGTGTTGCAATTCATTGGTCGAGATTCTTCCGAACGTTTTTTCCGTTTGCGTTTTGTGGGAAATGAAGAAACGGTGGTGGAAACGGTGTTTTTGGGGTTAGGGATTTGAAGAAACGGGGATAGTAGGAGCGATTTAGAATGCATACCGGATCGATGAAAATTGTGTTTCTGGATTTAGAATGCGTACGGAATCTATGAAAATCGATTGTAGGAACGATTTTGTGTTTCTGGATTTTTTTTCTTGGAATGTTGATGAAGATGATGATGGTGTTGATGAATGTGATGATGAAGAAGTATAGGGAAGAAGATGAAAAAAAGGAAAATTGATTACGTGTTATTGACTCACCGCATAAAATAGACCTGCGTAATTCATTGGTCCTCCTTTAAAAAAAAAATCTAACAGTGTCTATGGTGGTCACTCTTAAGGTTAGTCCACCATAGACATTTAAAGTTAAAGTTAACAGCGAGAGATTTTTTTGACAGACGGAGGGAGAATTGAGGGATCAAAACATGAGTTTTATTAATTATGGGACCAAAATGAAAACTTGAAATTAATTAAAGTACCAAATGACCTATTAAGCAAAAAATAAAAAACGAGTAGTTTACACGCATCAAATTCAAACATCTAAACCCGAGCAAAAAGAAAACTGGGAACACATCCTCTCATCCACATAGAGTTACCTTCATTAGTTACATAGCCTCAAACAACAGAAGGTACAAGATAAATGCGCGTATCAGTTAGAGTAAAACGTTTATACAGTACTCATCATTTCAGCTTCATCATTCACTCACCAATTTCCCAATTCTTCATACCCAACCATGTCTTCAACCAATTTCCCAAACTCATTCACTCCAATACCCACGTGGCACTCGAAACCGTTACAACCAACTCACGCCAAAACTCGTTCCAGAATGTTTCACAAACTTACACCTCATTAATAAACTCATATACAAAACTCGAAAACCTCGAGTTTGGTAAGTTAGTTCATACTTCCATAATTAAAAACGGATTCGAATCTGATCCTTTAATCGCACGTCACCTCATTCATTTCTACGCGAAATGCAGATGTTTGAACTCTGCTCGAACATTATTCAATTCTGTGTCGAGGTTAGAGAATCTCGACACAGCTACATTTACTGCTTTAATTGGTGGTTATGTTCGTGTTGGGATGTTTGATGACGCGCTCCAACTGTTTGATGAAATGCGGAGTGGTTTTGTTTTGGATGAGTTGGTGATTGTGACGGTTTTGAATGCGTGTGTGAATTTAGGGAAGTTGGATTACGCGTGTGAATTGTTTGATGAGATGGATGGTTGTAGTAATGTTGTTGCGTGGAATGTTATGATTTCTGGTCATGGTAAGAGCGGTTATTATAAAGAGGCGGTTGAATTTTATCGCAAAATGAGGATGAATGGTGTGATATCGTCGAGGTCTACATTGGCGAGTGTTTTGAGTGTGGTTGCTGGTTTGGGTGATTTGGGGTGTGGTTTGTTGATTCATGGTGAGGCGGTTAAATTAGGGTTTGAGTCGAGTGTTTATGTGGCGAGTTCGTTGATTAATATGTATGGGAAATGTGAAATGTTGTGTGATGCAAAGAAAGTGTTTGATGTTGTGTGTGATAGAAATGTTGTTATGTGGAATACCATTCTTGGTGTTTATGCGCAGAATGGTTGTTTAAGTGATGTTATGGAGTTGTTCTCTGAGATGATGGGGTCTGGTAATGACCCGGATGAGTTTACGTACTCTAGCATTTTGAGTTCATGTGCGTGCTTTGAATTCTTAGATATTGGTCGTCAGTTGCATTCGACTATTATCAAGAAAAGGTTTACGGATAATTTATGCGTGAACAATGCATTGGTGGATATGTATGCTAAGGCTGGGGCTTTGAAGGAAGCACGAAAACAATTTGAGCGCATGAAGTATCGAGATAATATTTCGTGGAATGCCATTCTTGTTGGATACGTACAAGAAGAAGAGGAATCTGAAGCTTTCAACATGTTTCGGAGAATGAATCGACATGGCGTAGTACCGGACGAGGTATGCATGGCCAGTATTCTCAGTGCTTGTGGAAATATTAAGGTACCAGAAGCAGGACTGCAGTTTCATGGCCTTTCAGTTAAGTTGGGTTTAGACACAAACCTTTTCGCTGGAAGCTCTCTTATTGACATGTATTCCAAGTGCGGGGGAATCGAAGACGCGCGTAAAGTTTATTCTTGCATGCCCGAGTGGAGTGTGGTCTCCATGAATGCTCTGATTGCAGGATATGCTATAAAAGATACAAAAGAAGCAATTAATCTTCTGCATGAGATGCAGATATTGGGATTGAAGCCATCTGAAATCACATTTGCGTCCCTCATAGATTGTTGTAAGGAATCTCCTAAGGTGATTTTAGGGATGCAGATTCATTGTGCTATATTAAAGAGTGGTCTTTTATGTGGTAGTGAATTCTTAGGTACCTCTTTGTTGGGCATGTATATGGATTCACAGATGTTGGCCGAAGCAAACATTCTTTTCTCAGAGTTATCTAACCTTAACAGCATTGTACTGTGGACAGCTTTAATATCTGGACATACTCAAAATGATTGCAGTGATCAGGCCTTACACTTGTACCGAGAAATGCGTGACAACAATATCTTACCAGACCAAGCAACATTTGTTACCGTTCTGCGAGCCTGTGCGCTCTTATCCTCGCTGCAAGACGGTCAAGAGATACATTCTCTGATTTTCCATACTGGTTTTGACTTAGATGAATTAACCAGCAGTGCCCTTGTAGATATGTATGCTAAATGTGGAGATGTAAAAAGTGCTGCAAAAGTTTTTGAAGAATTGCCTATCAAAAAAGATGTGATTTCTTGGAATTCAATGATTGTTGGGTTTTCGAAAAATGGTTATGCGGAAAGGGCATTGAAGGTCTTCGATGAGATGACTCTATCACCTGTTTCACCGGATGATGTCACATTCCTTGGAGTGCTCACTGCCTGTAGTCATGCAGGGCTGGTTTCTGAGGGTCGACAAATTTTTGACAACATGGTAAACTATTACGGGATTCACCCGAGAGTAGATCACTACGCTTGCATGGTTGATCTGCTTGGTCGATGTGGTTTTCTTGAAGAAGCTGAAGAGTTCATTGACAAACTAGATGTGGAACCCAATGCAATGATTTGGGCTAATTTATTGGGTGCTTGCAGTATACACGGGGATGAAAAAAGGGGACTGAGAGCAGCTGAGAAACTTATCGAGTTAGAACCGCAAAATTCTTCTCCATATGTACTACTTTATAATATGCATGCTGGATCAGGACATTGGGATGAAGCTAAATCTCTAAGGAGAACAATGGTACAGAATGAAGTTCAAAAAACACCCGGGTGTAGCTGGATTGTAGTTGACAAAACGACCAACTTGTTTGTCGCCAGTGATATGTCACATCCTAGTTCTCATGAAATTTCACATGCTTTGAAGAACCTGGCATCACTAATGAGAGACAATAGATTGCAGGAAGATGGAATTTCCCAGGCCAGTTAAATTTAGTTGCTAATGAGAGACAATATATTAAATTTGTGTTATTTTTAAAGAGTTTCCTGTTGTTTGTGGAAAGGAAAAGAAAGGAAATGAATAACCATTTGCAAAGGTTGAATAGAATGTATTCTTATAGTTTTTTTTTTTTTTTTGTAAATAGGTAGAGACATTATTTACATTATGTGATGCTTATTTGAACAGGAGATTCTGTTTCATCTTTGCTTGGACTGGTTTCTTTCAGGCTCCTGAGGTTAGCTGCTTTACATTTTGATTTTTATCATTTGTTGATATCAATGAATGGTTTTAATTATGCATTGTCTTTGAAGCTTTACATTTTGATATCTAATTGGTTGATATGATGCTATATGATAAATTTACTATTTTTATTGTCCCTGAAATGCTTTCATTTACAACAAATTCAAATTCCCTCATATCCACATACTCACGCCAAAACTTATTCCGGTAAGTTCTTCAACTTACACCTCATTAATTGAACTTGAATTTTTTTGTACAATTCGTCATTTGGTATAGTTCATGAACCATTTGAGTGCAATCATTTGGTTTCAATAGATTTTTTTTTTTACATTAAGATATTTTATGAAAAATTATAGTTAATAGACAGCTAAAATATTGTACTTATTTAGCATGTACTCCCTTTTGTCTCAATATTTGAAATTTATTGAATAATTGATGTATCTAGTTTATAATATAGATGAGATACATCAATTAAACAAATTTGAAAATATAAATTTTGCTTATAATTGAGATCGGAGTGAGTACTTTTATTAAGACGAATTAAACTTCCATTAAACAAAACATTGTGCTTATTTGGCATGCATAATTTCTATCGGCAATGCTATTGGAACACACCGTTTTAATTTTTTTGGTAGTATTACAATGTAACGAGGCAAAAAAAGAAAAAAAGAGGGAAAAACAAAATTAAGTTCCAAGCTTATCTCTTAGGATGAGAGATTCCATATCTGGCGGAGGACAGTTCCTGTGAGCAGAGCACCTTGCATTTGATCATTCCTTAGCCATAAAATCTGCACACATATTTTGTTTTCTAAGAACATGCATCAATGTTGTATTTCCATTTCCATGTAAATAATCT
>Ga0315914_1011859_pt1 | contig 10259 bp, 8 predicted proteins | sample MpolenodulesMG_FD_203920 | JGI IMG/M metagenome (GOLD analysis project Ga0315914, IMG submission 203920) | Medicago polymorpha root nodule microbial communities from Los Angeles, California, United States - elongated nodules | ecosystem: Host-associated > Plants > Roots > Nodule | place: USA... | reverse complement strand
TCAAACAACATCTTAAAAATTTCTAATGATGCTTACACACATATTTACAGTACCTTCACTCAATTTTGATTCCTAACTAACCAATAAATCATCAATAGTATAAATATAAAGTAAGGTTTTTTATGCTACATGTCACTTTCACGTTTATTCGCAATATTTTTATTATTTTTCTATTTTTTAAAACCAATATTTGATTTGGCATAAATATCTCAACAAACTTTTGATTTTATCTATTAAATATTTTACTTAATTTTTTCATTAAATTCCTAATATTTTATGTAACAGAAATATCTCAACAATTACATATGATACTCTTCAACTATAAATTTGTAACGTCCGCATTAAAAGTGTCTAGAATAATTAACATGTACGTTATAACTGATACTGGATACATTAATCATACAATACGGAAATACAACATAAGTCGCGATTCAGATACATGAGTCGTCTCAAATCATATATTACATCATTTAAGCATAGCCATTCTAATGAAACAAGTACAACAAGTTTCAATACGGTACATATAGCTAAATATAACATAACATTAGCTAGATAACATAAGCACAGATCTGATAAGCATGATCAGTCTGAAGCCTTCTCCTTACCTTTGCCTCGAACAACCTGCGAACCTGAACAATGAAGGAGTGGGATGAGACATAATGTCTCAGTGAGTTCCACCTAAGTCCTAGGCTAGAGGTAACCTCGGGGAAACCTACGGTTACCACGTGTCTACAATACAACCGATTGGTGGATTATACGTGTGTGAACTTATACTTTCCTAAGATGATCGTGCACCCTAGATCGTCGTCACTTGTAGTTAACTTGTACCATGTCATATCATGTCATTATTTTTCATAAGCATATCATATAAGGGTGTAACACAATATTATCTGAGTTCATTTTACGGAATGTATCGGGTGGAGTAACCCCGAGTACAATCCCTTACATAACCGATGAATTCCTAGCTAAGGTACATCGGACTCCCTCAGTACCGTGCAGGCCCCCCTTGCGGGGCGTAACCCTTCCCCTAACGTGAACCCCTTGGAATCCCCCTTGGCGTGGATCACAAGAGACACGACACCTACAAGTTCCTTATTATCATAAACAATCGTGAAAGCATGAACATAGTCATAGTGGGTCACTACCTAACACACCTTGGAGGCGTATTAAGGTACTCTAACCCATCAGTTAGATAAGATTCTAAGTATTCCCCACACCCAGATATCAGTCCCTATCCAGCATAATCATATATAACTCTCAGGAGCCATGGTTCATTGAATTTGTGAATGTTACTCATGCATTTTATTAAAGAATCGCACAATGTGATGCATGTTATCGACTTGATATTGAAGGTCTTTGGTATTGATGTTATAAAGTTATAATGGTTTGCAAGAAAAGTATCGGACGGCACTCTGGACCACAAAGAAGTTTTTCAAAGCATGCTGTAAAAGGGTTGTACGCTTAAGCGTGCTTGTAAGCGTGCAGTTCGCTTGCCAGTATGCTTAAGCGAACCTGTAAGCGTGCAGAGCCTGTAGTTACGACGTTTTGCACGCTTGAGTGTGCAGTGCACGCTTAAGCGAGCAGTCATCAGTCCAGAAGTGCAGAAAATCGTATTTTTGACCAAAAAGCCTAAAAAATCAAGTCTTTAATGCTCACATTACACCCATGGCACCTGAAAAACAGTTTAGAAGCATTGCATGGCAACAATTCACACAATTTCAACAGAATCATAGCAATTTAGGGCATTAAAACCGAAGTTCATAAAGTTTCTAATTGTTCATTCATCTCACACAACACTACATAATAGCCCAAGGATAATTGCTAGCTAAAGAACTCACCTGCAGATACTAAAGAACATGCACACACACACTGCTGCAGATCTGGATTCACTCTAAAAGGATGAGAAGGAAAGGAAGCTTGAGTGAGTTTAGCTTGAAATCTACATGCTCATTCAAAGCCTCTATCATGCAGCATGATTACATAAAGGAAGGAAGTTGAAAGGATTGGATTGAGGGAGAGGGAGAGTGAGCTGAGCACAAAAGAGAGAGGGAGGATGTGGCTGAAAAATAGGAAGTGAACAAATAAATCATGCAATTAAAATTTACCAGCTGTGTCTTGAAAAATTCTTGATGCTATTTTTCTAGAGAAATAGCATTTTCCATTGGAGATAAAGGGGAAGAAGAAGGGGTTTTAGTTAAGGTGCAGGTACAATAATTTTTTTTTTTAAAGAAGGTGCCAGGTACAATAATATTAGGTGGAAAGAATACTTTCTTTCTGCCCCTAAAAAAGAAGGACAGATGTACAAATGAAGGGTTTTAATATTACATGTCACACGGTGGGTTAAGGCATTCGAAAGCGGTGGGTTAAAAATAAAGGAAAAGAATTCTACAGTGAAGTCAGGAAACTGACTTTTTTGAAAAAGTTAATTTTGATTTTAATGTTTGATTCATTTTTAAATTGTTGATTACTGATTAATGATCAATAGTAATTCATCTAGTAATACTTGCAACATCTTGGACTTACATGTACTATTTTATCGTTGGAATCTTTAACATGCAAACAGAGTTGATGATATTATGTGATAGTCTTAAGTGTTACACTTTGTTGGGTGTTACGCTTATAACAAGGTAGGATAAAATAAGATTAAGTGTAGTCTTATTAATTTGATGAATTGATGATACTATGAGGACTGAACTTTTCATGTCATTGTACAAAGAGTGGGGTGTTACTCATTACATTTTTGATGTTATAGTGTTAACTTTACTAAAAAAGTCATTTTCATGACTTCACCATAGAATTTTCCAAAGAAGAAGGGGTTTAAATTTAGTCTTGATTTGTTTTATTTTAATGAGTGAAATTTAGCGCGTGCATATTGACATTTTACATGCATCCGTAAATTTTCGTACGGTAATATCCGTACCAAATAGCAATGCTGATAATATATATATATATATATATATAAAGTAAGGTTTTTTATGCCACGTGTCACTTCCACGTTTTTTCAAAATATTTTTATTATTTTTCTAATTTTTCAAAACCAATATTTCCTTTTTCCTCAAAAAACCAATATTTAATTTGGCATAAATATCTCAACAAACTTTTTATTTTATCTATTAAATATTTTACTTAACTTTTTTATTGAATTCCTGATATTTTATGTAATAGAAATATCTCAACAAATTACATGCAATACCCTTCAACTATAAATCATCAATCAATCAATAGTATATATATAAACTAAGGTTTTTTATGTCACGTGTCACTTTCAAGTTTATTCGCATTATTTTTATTATTTTTCTATTTTTTAAAACCAATATTTGATTTGGCATAAATATCTCAACAAATTTTTCATCTTATCTATTAAATATTTTACTTAACTTTTTCATTGAATTCATAATATTTTATGTAACAAAAATATCTCAACAGAAATAACACAATTTCCTAAAAGTTAATTTTATTTTATATGTGTTAATATTTTTAGTAAATCCAATTAATTTGATTTGTATGTGCATCTATAAATTTACGAGTATTTATAATATGGTATATTTTATTATATTTTTGTGTATTTATTAAGATATTCATCCTATACCAATCCATGATAAATTTTATTTGTGGATATCATACATATAATTCTTTTATCTTCTTGAATATGTCTAACCCGGGCAACGCCGGGTAAATACACTAGTTATAAATAGTAATTGTTATAAAAAAAATATTTTGATTAAAATTATTTTGGTCTTGATTAAAACTATAACTATATATTTAGCATTTTCATGTAGTAAAAAAATATACTTATCTTTTTCAATGATATTGAAAATATAGGACTTCTGCTTTCGTCAGCAAAGTGGTAAGTACATCGGTTTTAATCATAAAAATAAAATATTGAATCCATAGAGACCGCACTTAGCTATATTTATGTTTGTAATACAGATTTCTAAACAAGTGTTTATAAAAGTGTTTTAGCACACTCGTAGTCCGAACAAAGCCTCAACAGAACGACTTTAACATTTGTGTCCGAGGCAAGAGAAAGCCGAGAGTACAAAAAAGCAAGTGCCATCCCACCCCATGACCACTCGCCCAACTTGTCCAAGTCCTGAAACGTCGTCGACCATATGAGACTAATATTTTTGTTGTTCTTGTTGGCGAAAATGGTGTAGCCAACCAAGAGCAACAAAAATGTTGTAATGCAGGCGTTCCTAGCAGACCCTGCTCATCCTACTCCTCGTCATCAGCAGGCTCCTCGAACTGATTACACTTATTAAGGAGTCTTTTATAACACTCCTTCAGGTGAATTATGCTGACATACCTACCCCACTGTTTAGTCACCTCCTTCTAAGCCTCCTCTAGTGTAAAACCCAACTCCTCCTGCATCAGTTGTATGTCGTCCTCATACTCTATCTCCTCCTCAGCAATGACCCTCCCAGTGATGGGGATGTCTAGAAGACACGCCACATCATCTAGTGTGACAGTTATCTCCCCAACGGGCAGATGGAAGTTGATGGTCTCCGCATGTCATCTCTATGACAAGGCGGTGATGAGGCCATGACCGATGTTCTCGTACCCAATCTTAAGGAGCGGGGCAAGACCAGATGCATTCACCGCAGCCAGGACCATGCCTTTCCATTTCCCGGGATTGTCCAGGTATCAGGACTAAGCTTCTTCCCGTTAGAGACAATGTTCAACTTATGCTCCTTCTGAAACTAAAATATAAAAAAAAAAAAAAAAATTAAACAAACAACACACTGTTAAAAAACAATAATTAAAATAAATATTAAATATTTTAAGATAAATATAAATTCATAAAATCAAATTTAAATAAACATTTAAATTGACGCGCGTAATTTAAATGTAACGTATAATTTAAATTGACGCTGATGGCAGGTAATCTTACGTTATCCTTAGCATATTTTTCAGCCATTTTCAATAGGTTTTAGCACCAAAAAGGAGAAGTATTAGAACAATTGACTATGATTTCGGGACTTTTGTAATGTTTTCTATATTTGAGTCTGTAATTCTATTTTTCCTGAAACATAGCAATTTTAAGGGGTTTTTGAAGTAATTCACGAAGAAATCATGCAAATCGGCAAACAAGAACATATGAAGAATTGGCAAGACTTGGGTAAGACCAAGAATGAAGATTCAAGAGGCCTTAAGAGACTTTACATAGGGAGGAATTATGTTCCCAAGTTCCAAGGTAAGTTATTTGAAGACGAAGACCTAAAAACGACAAAAATCAAAGAAACTGGGCCCAAGAAGCTAATGCCATGCGCCTAGGGCATATATAATGAGCCTAGGGCATCTCAACAATTACACTAGATGTGCCTAGGGCATGCTATATGTGCCCCCGAGCATCTCAAATGTGAGGGACGCAGGCATAATTTTATTCGTTTCTGTGGGTTTCGCCTGTGTTTTAGCCCAAACCCAGTTAGAAATCTCCACTATAAATACCAGCCTTCCTCATTCATAATTTCTCGTTCCGAACTGTGGCAGTTCAAGAGGAAAGCAACTTTGGAGCTTCAGGAGATTTTCTATCTTCTCCTTGATTTTATAGGGTATGTTTTTATCTTTAGTAATTGGCTTTTAGTTACCATGTGTAACTAAATCTTTTTAGGTAAGAGTTCTAAGATGAACCTCTGTTTATTTTTGTTGGATATTTATTTAATATAATATGTCGTTTATTTTATTTATTCTTTTGTTCGAAGAATCCTAACCGCTGCTTACTTTTCTGCAACCAAAACAGGTAAACTTTCTCTGTTGCAAATAGATAAAAATTGCAAGCTTTCTAACCCTTAACTTTTATATCGTCAACTTACAAAAATAAGTAACGCGAATTGTTTGGACGAAACGACAATCCTTGTGGATATGATACTCTACTTATCACTTTATTACTTGGTAAATGATTTGATACACTTGCCTAATCCGCACATCAAAATGTCAAATCTAGTTGAAAGTTTTGTAGATATTCAGGTGTCTAAAGAAGCTTCAGAACCTAATCAGACTCCAGAGTCTGATGACATTCCTAAAAGCTTAGAAGATAACCCAAGTCCATAAGCTCATCAAGATGAAGAAGCTTATGATGAAGCTCATGATGGTTCTCATCAAGAAACTCAATCCAAAATCACTTTCAAATACAAGTCTTCACATCCAGAATATCTAATCATTGAGAATAAAGACAGTCCCAGGAAGACAAGATCACCCTTTAGACAAGAACACTTAATGTTGGGATTGCAATTTGTGATTAAACCTACTTCTATTGATGAAGCACTCTCTGATGATGGATGGATAGTTATGCAAGAAGAACTTAATCAATTCCAAAGAAATGATGTCTGGGATCTAGTTTCAAAACCATCTCTGAAGAACATTATAGGAACAAAATGGATATTTAGAAACAAGCTCAATGAGCCAGGAAAAGTAGTCTGAAACAAGCAAGACTTGTTGCTCAGGGTTACAGTCAACAAGAGGGCATTGATTACATTGAAACGTTTGCTCTAGTTGCAAGATTGGAGGCAAACAGGTTACTTCTATCCTATGCGGTTAATCATGGCATAATATTATATCAAATGGATGTTAAGAATGCATTTCTTAATGGTGTAATTTATGAAGAAGTGTATGTCAAACAACCTCCAGGTTTTGAAGATTTAAAACATCATGAATATGTCTTTAAACTTAAGAAATCACTCTATGGTCTGAAACAAGCTATGGGAGCTTGGTATGAAAGACTGAGCAATTTCTTACGTAAAAATGATTTTAAAAGAGGTCAAGTTGACACTGAACTATTCAGAAGGACGCTTGAGAAAGATATCTTAATTGTGCAAATTTATGTTGATGATATAATATTTGGTTCTACTAATGCATCTCTCTATCCAAAATGAGATTAGAACTTCCACAATTTTTCAATTGTGCCCTAAAATGAATAAACAATGTTTTTTCTTGTTAACAATTTTTTAACCTTAGCCTAAAACGAATAGACAATGATTATGTTACAGGGAACACACAAAGTGTAGAAACCTGGCAACAAGTGAAAGTTTGTTGCCTATTGCCCATTTTGACTGTGATTTTTCAGATGTTGTCAAAACTAAGGTTGTCAAAATCGGGACTTTACTTCAAGTCGAAAGATAGTAGCAAAATCGAAACTCGTAAAATCGCAATCAAAATCGAAGGATTTTACTCAAGGACTTTTGGAGAATCGATATAGGATAGCAAAATCGGGACTCATAAAATCACAATCAAAATTGAGGATTCTACCAAAACAAAAATAAAGCTAAATATATGTTTTAAATTGCATATAGTCATTTATGACTAAAGTTCAAAGTCCACAAAATACATATACATAAATGCCTCAAAGCCTATATGCAAATATTCTTTAGTAGTCATAATAATGCTAAACAACCTAGACAAAATACTTAAAGGCAAATCCTAGATGCCTAACAAAATATTTGATCACAAGTGAATTAGGCTATTAAGTTTCAAGCCAAAGACTAGATGCCTAACAAAATATTTAAAGGCGAATCCTAGGTACTAGCCTCTCTAAACAAAACAGAGACCATAAGCAGAGAGCACAATCAGTATTCAGTAACCCAGAAATGCAAAAACGTGAACAACATATCTGGAAAGTTAAAGCAGATTAAACCATTCACCATATTAAACGAATATGAAATCAATGTGAAGAAGAAATGGAAAATATGATGGATGATGGATTGAAGATGAAACAATGATGGATGATGGATTGAAGATGAAATAATCTAGTTAGGTTTAGTTTATTTTAAACTAGATGAACCATGTAATAATTGAGGAAGTGAAAGAATGAAAAAAAAATTGGCCTTTTGGGTATTTATAGAACCGGGTCATGGATTCAAATCGGGTCAATTTATGAACCTGGTCAAAATTAAAGCTCCACGTTGAGTATACTCAACAACCTCCTTTGAAACGGATTCAATAATAATTTGATTACAGAAGCTCATGGAATATTGAAAGAAGCTCAGTCGTCATAATGGTACAATCCCCCATAGGAATTGAACTATTCCTAGTATTGTTTGTTTCTAATTAGGAGTTTCTGATGATAATAGAAATTACAAGTTTGAGACTTGTGTGTGAGGTAGAAAATATCCCTCCTAGGGTTCTTGGTTGAACCATGTGAACCTTATCAAGGGGCTTTTCGAATCTCTTCTGGCGATTGCGTTTTTTTATCTTATCTTTATCATGAAAGTTGCGATCATTCATTTCCATTTCATCTTCTAGTCTATTCCGCTTTGTAAATTTCAATTTCTATCTTGATTTGCATTTTTAGGGTTAGCTCTTGAAAATTGTTTGAAAAAATTAAATTGAATTGTATAAAAGATCCTTCTTCTTGAATCTTTATCTTAGGTTCACGTCACTTATGTTACCATCTCGGTAATTGAAGGTTGTCGAAAACAAGTTTGTTCCTAACTACTCAAACACAAGTTTGTTTAGCGGCGTAACTTGTTGCAGTGAAGCACAAAGACATGTCCAATAATTGGAACCTGGTTCGATACCATGTAATTAAAGAAGGAAACTTTATGTAGTAATGATCGGTATATAGCGAGTTGCAAATGCTCAACTAAATACAAATACAAAGAGTAGGAAAATAAAAGGAGTAATGACCTACACAAATGTATAACTAGGAAAAGGAATATTAAGAGAAGAATCACCAGCAAAAAAAAATTACTAAGAGAAGAATAAAAATTGCCAATAAATTAATTGACATAATACCATTGCACATTTCTCCTTCTAGCTAGTAGCACTAAAAAAGGAATTGAAGGGACTAGTTTAATATTTGACAGTTCAAAGAGCTAGTAGTTGTTCCATATTAATGGGAGATGTGTATTTTGAAGGTCCATTATAAAGTTTATCCACAAAAGTTTTTGTGGCTGCCTCAGTAGGATGGAATTGATCCCAAAATATATGGTCTTGTCTATTAGTACAAATGATTGAAATTGGTGTACACAGAAATTGAGAATTCAATTCACCAAGTCCACAACAAGCATCTTTCACATCTGCAAATCCTGAAAAATAGATATAAAAGTCATTTATAAATTTCATCCTCCTCACAACAATCCATGAATTATTTTACCAAAATGAGAATTCTAAGAAAAAAGAATATAAAAATTGTTTCAAATGAGAAAATGTTTTGACCATCTAATATAAAAATATTTTTTTTGGTATATACTTGTAACGAGGAATGCTAGCAACACTCACTTTTCAACACTCTCTATAGCACTCACTCTTTTATTGAATGAAATCAATGTAGACCCATAATGATTTAAGCCAATAAAAAAGTGAGTATTAGAGAGGGTGTTCAAAAGTGAGTGTTACTAGCATTACTCGTAATGCAAAGAGACATAGGATTATGTGATCATAAATCATACCATAAGATGTTGGATTTTGAATGAGGTCTTGAAGGGCAGCATAAGTATCAAAGTATGAGTAACTTAAGTCCTTGTTTATCAATTTCAATTCCTTCAACATGGATTGAAGGGCTTCATTATATTTCATTGACATTAAATTGGCTTCTGAGAAGCATTCTGTTTTGTTCTTGAGCCTCAATGAAGGACAACATCCAATTGTACTAACACCAATAATCTCAAATTTTCTTGCACCATTGTTGTATAATCTCTTCCAAAAAGATACCAAACCAAAATTAAAATGCATGCACATGAAATAAATTTTGGCTCTTTTTTGCAATATGGTCTTAAGTTATTGCCACTAAATATAAACATCTAGATTACTAGATCCATTCATTAATATTTTTTTATAAATATATCATTTATTAATACTACAAATTTGTCATAAGAAAGTGATTGGGTTCAAACTGTTAATGAGTTTCATCAAAGGACGAATCGTTCGAAAGAACCTGAGTTCGATTCCTGGGTATAACTATTCTTGGACAAACTATACTTATTTCACGACCGAACTATGGATCATCAAGGCACCCTTCCCCTCAAAATCGGAGGGTTAACACTAAAAAAACTACCAATTTGTCTTAAAAGATGGTAAGTCAATATTGAATATAATTATACACAAAAATTTAACAATTGTCATACACAAAATGTATTCATTAATTACACAACTAATTTTTCTTAGTACTAGTGAAAATTGACGAAAGTGCTTATGAAAAGAAACAAAGGAGTAGAAATATGTAGCAACTTAATTACAATTTGAAACCATTGTGTTTACCTGTAGTTGCACTTTTAGTGAAGAAGCCATGGAATCTACATATTGTTGTGGAGTGTTTTTCTTTT
>Ga0315914_1011857_pt1 | contig 10261 bp, 6 predicted proteins | sample MpolenodulesMG_FD_203920 | JGI IMG/M metagenome (GOLD analysis project Ga0315914, IMG submission 203920) | Medicago polymorpha root nodule microbial communities from Los Angeles, California, United States - elongated nodules | ecosystem: Host-associated > Plants > Roots > Nodule | place: USA... | reverse complement strand
GACTCTCTATTGGTTCTGCTTTTGTTTATACAGCTATCATTGAGGAGTTAATAGTTTTAACAATAGTGTTCTTCCAAATATTACATATACCTTTTTTTGGTTGCTAATTATTGAACAGGGAAGTGAGAACATATAAAATATAGGTGCTTCATTTTCATATTAAACCGTGTCTCTGTCATATTTATTTTGTTAAGTTGCAATTTTGGATGGGTATTTATTTTGTCATGTTGATTGTCGAAGTTCACTACTTATTTCGTTTGCAGGTTGTTCCAGTTGAAGTTGTTTATACATTTTCAATGGTAAAATACTTCTCACTTTTATTTTCTAGACTCATTTTTTAAATCTTTGTCAAGTTGTGTTTTTTTTCCTTCATAGAGGAATACACTAAAACACGATTAGAATGAATTGTATTGCGTATGTTGTTTTGTTTGTTTTGGTTTGTGGTGTTTTTGACATGGTTTATGATATGGTTTGTAGCAATATTACTCATGGTTGTTACAAATGTTCATATCCGGTATGGTTTTGGATGCATTTGGATTTATAAATTTATCCTTTACGGGTATATTTCCAAGCTTAGCTCAACTTGGTGTTGTATCACAATATTTGGGATAAGGAGAAGATAAAGGAAAAGAATGATAACTGATCCATAGCATAGAGGATCATATATTTAAAACCATGCATTCAATTTGTTGACTCTATGTTTGTAGAGGAACATCCTCAATGTTGTTAAATGATATGGTTTCTTCATTTTCGCATTTGTGCTTTGAAACGCTATGCTTAACAAGTTATAACTAGAGAGAAAACCACTGAATTTTTTCAAAATGTGTAACTCAAACACTGAATTATGTCATATGTAGCACCTGTTATGCAATGATTGAAACTTAGCTTTAGTAACATTTGCATCATTGGTAATGAGTATTTAATGATAGTCCATTGTTGGTTCAATATATCTCTTATACTAATTGTGTTGCTATTTGGTTTACCTCCATAGTGATCTTATTCTTCTACTATTCTCATATCATTTGAAGATGGGGTAGCCACACCTGAAGTTCTTCTGCCATTTTTCGTAAGTTGTCAAACCTTGCAAATATACATTTTAATTTGGAGATAGAATTGCATTTTTGGTGTTGGCAATAAGTTTGATAGGATTTGATATCTTTTATCATTAATTTACAATGAACATGAATCATTCAATATAATTATTGTTATTTATTTATTTTTTGTCTAGATTCTATTCTTTTGGAGTCAAAACATGATGAATCGGAATGTTCTTTACAATAGTTATATCAAAGGTTGCCACTTGATTCTTTTCTTTGTCATCACCCTCACTGTTCTAGGTAAACATTCTATGTCTTATTGCTTTCTACTCATGGTTTTACAATGCGGTTGTGATGTAGTTACACTATGAACTATTAAATTGCGGCTGATGCGGTCGTAATTGTAGTTCTGACGCTAGAAAACTCTAAAATTGTTATGTTTCAGTTTCAATTGCAATTTGAGACCAAAAGTTAGAACTAAATCTAAGAAAATAACATCATAACTTATTATATTTATCTTTTTTTATTTTATTTTGTATTTACATATGGAGGCACGAAGCAGGAGTGAAAGCTATCATTGACAATGATTTTTTTGTTACTCCTCTTTTGATTTGACTGATATTATGTAGTGGATATATCCAAAATTGTCGTTATGTAATATTTGTGATTTTCAACATTAATATGTAAGAGATTGTTCCCCTTTTCCAACTGAACTCCAGATTACCAGATCCCCTTTTCTCTCTGAACCAAAGCGTTAATACAAAAAAAAATGATATAGTTTCATATGTTAATTACAAACTATAATCCTTCATCTTTAAAAAAAAATCTATTTCAATTGTAGAAAATATACTAGGGTTTTTAATTCTAAATGACCCGTGCGGCGCATGGGTCGGCAATCTAGTAGTTCTTAATTACATACATCGCAAATTAAACAAACTTTGAGCACTTTAATATAAAAGTACATACATATTCCATATAGCTTGATGAGAGTGACATCGGGAACGGATTCTTTCACGTGAAATTTTTCCACAGATAAATTCTCACACCCACTCATTTATCTCCACCATATGTGATCAACATCAAGGAGATTTTTTTTTTTTTTAAAACCAACATCAGTGAAGGAGGATTGATGGTGAGAATTTTCACTAGACACCCTTCAGTAAAAACCCCACGTGAGAGAATCTCATCTCACGTGATCAACACCAAAACTCTAATATTAGAAGAGAAAATTACACATAATAGTAGAGCAATTAACTAGAAATTAACTTAACTACCCATATGCATGATGCATATAGAGCTTTAGAGAGGTGGACAAACAAAACCAGGAGGAGGAGTCTTCCCACAAGTGATTAAAACTTGAAGAGCAAGAGGAAGGAAAATATTAAGATTAAGAACCTTAGCCCTAATAGCAGTACAAAGACAAATTGCAGCTTCAAGATCAACCAATCCTTGAATAACTGGACAACACACATTCTTAAGAGGGTTTCCAATTACAACATGAACAAGTCCTCCAAGAACATCCAAACAAAGTCCAAGCTTGAGTGCATCAATTGGACAAGTCCTTGGACTCGGAGGAGGAAAAACAGGAGGGGTTGTTGGCGGTGGATATATGATCGTCGGAGGTGGTTGCAATGGTGGAGTGACGATAATGGGCGGCACAACAACCACCGGAGGAGGTAACACTATTGGCCTTCCTCCTCCGCCGTGATGATGCGGTGGATGTTTTGGTTTCGGATGGCTCGGTGGTTTGTGGTAAGGTGGTGGATTTGGCTGAGTGCATGGACCACATGCATGTATCATTGGTGTTATGAAATTCAACATCAATATTTTAAAGATGAAGAATAGAGCTTTTGATTTTGATAATGACATGGTGAATAGAGTGAACCTGACACACACTTTCGTAGTTTTTCTTTGATTTACAATGATATACTAGTATGTTGCTTATATATATAGTCGTTACTTGTGAGGAACAATGAAGCGGTGACGGTTTTGAATATTAGCATTTTTATTTTTATTTTTGAGAGAATATGAGCATTTTTAATTGTACACATTTTTCTTTTATACATCCATTCAAAAAAATTATATCTTTATCTTCTTATCACATCACCTATCTATTACACCTATCATAATGTTCTCTTTAAATCTTTCATTCTCTCGTGATAGACTGAGTTGAGATGTCTTAAAATTATTTTCCTTTGAATATATTGAGTTTTGAATCTTTTGATTTACAATGATACTCCCTCCCGTCACATGTATGAGCAAACATTGTTTTCTCCTATTCTCTTTTTTTTTTTTTTTTTTACGTTTTCTCATATTCATTAACACTTATAATATTGTTTTCATACATCAATTATTTAATAAATCTGAAGAAAAAAAATAGTTGCATATATAAATGTGACAAGAGGAAACACATTTGTACACCCCTAACTCTCTAATTTCAATCTAACACTCACTTTTATTTCTTTATTGCTCTACCTATCACATCAATGGGGTCTTGACAAGTATTCTTAGGACATTGTTCATAGATCTCAAATTTAAAAGTTATTCATTTAAGAAGTCAAACATTACTAACATCAATATATTGAATACATAGATTTTGATTTAAAAAAATTATTAAAGGTAATTTTTTTTTTTTTTTAAGAAAAGTAATTTTTCTATCAATTAACATGACACTAATAATTCGATCAAAGTATATTGAACTACAATGCTAAGCTCGTGCTGATTAAACATTTTTCTTTTGATTTATTACCTTAATTTTTTGGTGGAAACTCCTTAACTTGGAGTTGTTACGTATCCAATATTCAATTATTATGATATATAATTTTTTTACATTTAATCATTTCAAAATGAATTTAAACTTTGAAATAAATTTGTACCAACACCTGACAAAATTCCAAATTATCGAACAGGAAAAAAAAAATCATATTTATTCATAATGGAAAAGCTAAAATCAAATTTTCAACTTGGTAACATATCCCTAGGCTTCTAAGTGGCAGAGATATAATTAGAGATTTTGGAATTTTGTTAGTCGATTTCTGATTTCAAGAGTGAATCCGTGACTTTTCTTCAGAATAATCCGTGAACACTACTTGCATGGTGTCCTGAAACTAGATGAACATGGTGTAATAATATCAAAGATTTCGTTTGCACTATATCTATTTGATTTTTTCCACATAATTGCAATATTCTGCTTTTGACACTTCTCGATTCCTTTTTGACACGTTAATGAGAATGAAAGAAACGTATAAGCCAAGAGGAGACAGGATGTGTTTGGACAATATAAACAAGATAAATGTCATTGCAGATGTTGAAATAACTTTGCTCTATAAACAATGTTACATTGTATTAGATGTTGCTTACACAAGAAACCATAATTTTTGTTTAAAGGGTGAAAATAGGTGGCGTCGAGTTAAGCTTTGCAAGATTTGAATCATTAAAAAATTTGATGCTCAAGTATGATTTGTTACCTCTAGTAAGCTTGTTTTCGAGCTTGTTAGGTGAGAGTTCACGCAAAAATTTCTTCATTCTAAAAGTCTTGCTATGGACGGTAAACCTACTTAAAGACCAAGTTCATATTAACATAGTCCAATAAAGTAATCAGAAATATATTTTAATATACTAACGAGCTAATTAATAATTAAATGAGATTAAACAATATTTTAAGATTTAACACAATATTTAGAAAGTATGATTTTATATGACAAAAGAAACTCATTCAAATTTATTTTGTATGGTTTGGGTTAGGTCAAAAACCCTTATTTTTTTATTTTTTGTTTACAAAACCCTTATTTATTTTCAACCAAATACATAATCCCATGAATTGTTTTCTCCTATACTCGACCTCTTTTCTAGAAACACAATGGCCTCACTTTTCAAATATATCGGTAAGATATTTGGATGGGACATTCTATCTTAGTTTTTAAACTTCCTTTGAAACACTCTAAAATTTCATTTCAGTGTTCTTGAAATTGTGGTGAAGGATGTTTAGACCCTGACGAGTAAAATTACCCTTGAGATCCTTAGAATTAGTAATTAGAGGATTAAGAACTCTTGAGGTACCTTAATCTAAGAAAGTTCTTTTTTTTTCCTAATCCACTCATGTGCACGAATCGTGAACTCGCATATTCGGAGTTTATGTGTTTTGTGCATCCACACAAAGTTTCTTGTTTCAAAAAACCCCGCAGTTTAGTTAAAAACCCGCGTGCACAAAATTAGTGTTTATCTAAACCCTTTGTTAAGTGACTTTGCATGCACGAAATCGAAGATCTACATACACGAAGGAATCAAAATTGAGTTTTATGAAGTTCTAGGACATATTCAACCCTATTCTCTTACACATTAATTTATGTATGAATTTCTCCATCCACTACAAGAAAATTGTATTTTAGATTCAACAGGAAAATGGATGCTAAAAGACAAATTGTGGATGCTAATAGCCTTTTAGAGTCGGTATAGAGTCCAAAAATTTGACGACAATAAAAGCTTGGATGCTAAACACTAGCTTCCTACTGACGCTAAAATAGCATCTTCAAAATTGGACGCTAAAATTGAAGCTAATGCCTATTAAAAGTGTATATAAATGTAGACGCTACTTAGCATTCACTAGTTATGGACGCTAAAACAATGACACTGGTTACATTTTTAATCAACTTAAAAAGTTATTTTATAAAAAAAAATAAAAAATATGAATTTCCCATATATACTAGTGATCAAATAAATGATAAACATTTTACTAAAAGTCATCACTTATAGTTTCACATCAATTGAAATAACAAACATACAAAAATCAGTGACTTAATAGTTGTTAATTACTTATCACCTCATAAGAAGCTAAATTGCAATTTTCTTGTAGTGATCAAACCCTAAGTGCTAATCTCTCATTTTCACACATTTCATAAACCTTGAAACAACCATTGTTCTTTATTGATCTTTGATCGTGGAAAATACTTTAATGGTGATATACACCAATCTCAACATCTATTCCACCTTATAGTTTCCATTGCTAAGATTTATTACATTTTCTTTGAATTTCAAGTTCTTGAACAATATTCGTTAAACCTAAAACTTTTAAGGTTTTTTTCTTTTTAAAATTTGTGATTCCCCTTCAGCTAATATTCCCATTATGTTTAGCTGTGAAATATCCTTTAAGATTATACCCTATGTATTTGTGTCTATCTTTGACCTTTTAATTTTTCCTTTAAAAAGGAAAATATTGAATTGAAAAAAAATTGATCGAGCAATGAAATTAAACAAAAAGGATTTGTCTGAACCACATACAAAGAAATCAAGTCATATAGAGTCTAGAAAAAGGTAAACCTAGCTTATCTCTATCAAGAAGAGACAGCATAAAAGAAGGTGGTGCAGTCCAACATTGTGAAGAGTGCATAGGTAATCCATGACCATTTTTCGCTAATTCATCCGCATTCATGTTTCCTTCTCTAGGAATGTGAGAGAAATTGAACCTAAGTTGCATGATTGATTGCATACAGTTAAACCATCTGCATTGCATTCTCCAAGGGACTCCTTCATCCAGGCAATGGTCAAGAAGAATAATAACGACAACAACTTGTCTTGTAACCACAACCCGTTCTTATAAAACTCTTGATTTACATTTTGTCTCGAAAACTCTTTTATCATTTTTGTCTTCAGTTATAGTGTTCCTTCCATTGGTTATTTTACATTATTTTAGTGGCCTAGACTTGCACGGGTGCCACTCTCATGTTTTCCACAAGAAATTACAATTAGTTTTCAGATTACTTTAGTGCCTAAGGGAAAAATGCAAAAACTAATTATAGGAAGTTAAACAATTTATATTCGTATGAAACTATTTTAATTAGCTAAGAGACAACCTATATCGGTATCAAAACATTGATAACCAAAAATTTGTTATTCAATGAACCTAAAAACTTTTTATTTTGCTTATAAAAATGACCGGATGAAGTATTAAGATAAAAAGACAGTCTTAACGTATCCACATGTACCCTTTTTTTTTTGTTAATAGGAGTAGTTTTTTTAAATAAGTATTTGTTTTTATAAGCAATTCCAATTTATTATGGGGGAGTACAAGGAATACTCAACCCGAAAGAAAGTAATTACATTTGTTAAACATTGGAGTTGTTACAAGACGTGGTTGTTATTCGTATTCTCTTGACCATTGCCCGGATTTACAAGAACATAAGAGTTGTTACGTTAGCGGCGGCTAATCTACTAATTCCGTCGCCCCAAGAGGAGTGGGAGGCGGTGTCAGGTCCGCAATCTTCGGTCTCGTTTGAGGAGACTAGGTTGAACCCACTTGCTCAACAAAGTTACTTTCGGTTAGGGGTGGCAATGAATTGAGCCCACTCGGGCAAAGTTTGAAATTCGACTCGAGAATTAACCCGTTGAACTTAAAGCATGAACCAAATGAGTAGAAAATTAAGTTTGTTAAATAAATGAGTTGAAACTAAACTATATATAGTTTGATTTGTTTGGTTCATAAATTGGCTCAATATGTGTGTGTTACATCTACTAGTTTTAGTTTTAGTGTGCTTTTTCGCATATTTAGTTTGTTGTATCTTGTTTTTCTATATTTATTTCATATTTATGCGTGTATAAACTTTGTATTTGTGTATACGATATATGTTTGCGTCTGGGTGGCCAAACGGGTATGACCCGTTGGACAAGCTCGTTTAGCCCACTATTTTTTACGAGTTGAACTGAAGTTTTGAACTCATCCTCTCTAGTTGATTCGCCCCGCAGAACTTGCTAAAAAAACATAACGAGTGTGGGGCGGGGGGCCCATTTAGCCTACAATTTTTAGGTTGATTCACTTGGTTGATTGATGACTTACTAGAAAAATTATGTATTTGATTTATTTAGATACTTATTTTATGTTTTTGGGTTTATTTTGGTTGTTGGATTTATTTTGAGATTTGTTTTATGTTGGCGGGTTTCTATTTTTTTTTTAGATGTGTTTAATGTTGTTGGATTTATAGCAGTGGCATTGTTGTTATTAATTATGATGTTGAATTTTTTAACTATGTAGTTTAATTTGTTGATGGTGTTGGATTTGTCCCATAAGCTTGTTTTAAACACAATTTATTGTTGCCAATTTTTTTAATGACAACTACATAGTTTTTTTTATAATAAAAAAATTGTCAAACAAAATGCATAAAAAAAAATATATTGTTTGACAGGTCGGTCCTCCAACTTGTCAATCTACCCTTAAGTGGATCGAGATGAGATTTTGGACTCGGTGAACCAAACTGACTCAGCCAATCTCGTTCCATTTTTAGGTGGGGTGAGCTAGCCTAAACTGAGCAGGTCGGCTTACTTTATCATCCCTAATCAAGACATGGTCTTGACTGCTAAAATAATATGCAAAAATGACTCCTAAAAATCAAAGGAGATCCCTTCCATTTATATATAAAATATTTAGCATGGCTGCCATCTCGTATCATTTCATCGATCAGGAAAAGATTAAATTTACATATAAAATTACTTTGCAAACAATGGGTGGATGTCCATTCAGCTATGACATGCCCCAACGCGGCCCTGTTTTCTCAGTGGGTTGTACAGGTCAGCCAACTTGAATGGTTGAATTCAAAACTTCAACTTACTTTGTCTCAAACAACAGGATAAGTACGTAGGTCGATTCGTTAGGCCTGGTTTGTTTTGTCACCCCGAAAATATATATAGTGAGAGAGTCTTGGAGTAAATTTTAAAAGTTTTCTTAGTATATGTTAAATATGTCTCTAAGGGCTAGTTCAATTGTCAATACCAAAATTGTTAGCCTTGACATATTGTGTGGTTACCCATATTCAAACATGAAATTCAACTTTTGTGTGTATGAGTTTTGAGGTGGTGTTTATTGTTCCTTCTACCGGTTATTTACCAAACAAATGTTGAATCTTTTTGTCACTGTATAGCTCTTAAACTTCACAAAAACTAGTGGCGAGAATTTATTTTTTTGAGGTAAACCTAAAGTTTTTTTCCCTAACAAACAGAGAACTTAATTCTAAAAAGGAGTACAAGGCATATAATAGGCCAAAAGACACCCCAATTTAGATTGTATAGAGACAACAATCTAGAGAATCAACACACCATAGAATTTTCGCTTAAACATAGATTTTTTATTAATACAAGAAATTACACTTAGATGGAATACAAATTACTTGTCACTATAGTGAGAATATGAAAAAGAAGACAAATATGCTTCAATTTCAAACCATCACAATAATAATGATAATAATAAATAATAACAATCAAGCATGAACGAAATGTTCATTGGCAAAAACAAATAACAAGTGCTAGAGAGAATATACCAAAAAGTACAAAATCCACACACCACATGAAGAATAAAAAATAGTGTGACACAACCATATTAAGTAGTAGTGTCTTTTTAAGCACACACGAAACCCTTTGGAACTCCCTTTCCACAATAGTTAAGCACCAAGCTCAAATTAATTGGAAGATTAAGGTTAATGCCTAGGACATTAGCCTTAAGAGCAGTGCAAAGGCACACAGCAGCTTCAAGATTAGCAAGACCATCAATGAGAGAGCAGCATGGTGTCTTTGGTGGCTTACCAAGCTGAACATTAACCAAACCCAATAGATCAGCACACACACCAAACTTGATTGTGTCTCTAGGGCATGTTGGGTTTTTTGAGGAAGGTGGATGATGAGGGTGTGAGTGGCCGTGATCTTTGTGAGGTGGTGGGGGACATGGAACATATGTGGAGCTTACCACAGTGAAAAATATGATGTTAAGGCAAAGGAGCATAGCAACCTTGGAAGCCATTTGGAATGATTAAGGTGCTAATACTCTTAGTTTGATTTGGTGTGTGAGTGAGTGAGTGAGTGATGATGTTTGAGAGGAATAAGAGGGGGTTTTATAGGGAAGGATTGATGAATTTGTTGATTAAAATAAGTTGTTTATTTGGAGGCCCATGTGAGTTACTGAGGGAGCCCATTGGGTGGAAACTTGATTAGTCACCAGCACAAGCTGGCAGATCAACATGTACGAAGGAAATATGCTCTTAATTTGAGGGAGTATGATATATATTATAGGGTTAAATAAGTTTTTCGTCCTTATAAATATAACAAATTTTGATTTCAATCCCTATAAAATTAAACTGAATGTTTTCATCCTCACAAAAAAATTTATTTTGTTTTTGGTCCTTAATGGATATAATTTTAACGTGTTTTTGACATTTTTTGAACATAATATGAATATATAAATGTCG
>Ga0315914_1011854_pt1 | contig 10265 bp, 5 predicted proteins | sample MpolenodulesMG_FD_203920 | JGI IMG/M metagenome (GOLD analysis project Ga0315914, IMG submission 203920) | Medicago polymorpha root nodule microbial communities from Los Angeles, California, United States - elongated nodules | ecosystem: Host-associated > Plants > Roots > Nodule | place: USA... | reverse complement strand
CACAATTATCAAAGACTTATGTACTTTATGACTGCATACTCGAACATAATTACCAACTTGTGTAAAAAAAGTCTTCTATATATTATATATTTAAAACACATGAGAAACATACCTTCCATAAAGATTTATATGACCAATAGCTGCATAAACATACATTCCATAAAGATTCATATGATCAATAATTGTTAATTGTTTGCCTTTCATATGTTTTGAGTCAATGTTAAAAAAAAAAGGCTTAATTGCAGTAGCCCCCTAAGTTTTGCAACTGTAGCAATTTTGGCCCCCCCAAGGCAAAAAAAACAAAAAAAAACACGTGGCACCTCACTTAGGGTGCCACGTCAGCGTAGACCGAGTCAATATCAGCCTTGGGGACCAAAACTACCACAGGTGCAAAACTTAGGGGGCAAAAATTGCAACTTTGAGAAAGTTAGGGTGCTAAAACTGCAATTAAGCCTAAAAATAAATAAATATAAATTTTCAAGTTTAGGGGGCATTTTGCACATAAGTGCAAAATTTCAGGGGGGTATTTGATCATAACCGTAAACAATTAACAGAAAAATTTGACGGAGGGGGTAAATTGATTAACGTTATGCAATTTCGGGGGGGGGGGGTAATTGAAGTTTTGTTAATTTCAGGGGGGTAATTGACGAAACTTACAATTTCAGGGGGAAATTGCCTATTTAATTGTACATATCTTTAATATTTTGCATCTAGTACTGTATCTCACACATATAGAGATATTCTTAAAATTTTAGTATATTCTAAAACACTATCCATTTATCTTTTTTATTATATAAAATTCATCATGTTGATAAAAATTGTAAGATAAGCAAATATTAAACTTTTTTCAAGAGGTTCATATTAGACGAACTCAAATATTAAACTTTTTTTTTTAAGGATGAATGTGGAAAATATTTTATTATCCTATTATTGATTTTTAATCCAGCCTTCATCTAAGATAAGCATTTTACGAAACAAACATGACAAGATAGAGTGGTCGGATTGATTTATCTTATTCTTGGTTCTTCAATCATTAGATTAAGATATGGTATACTTATCATATTTTGTGTCTCTTATCTTGATGAATGAACTTCGATATTCTTTAATTTCTTAAAAAAGAGTTATGATATACTTATCATATTTTGTTTCTCTTATCTTGATCAATGAACTTCGATATTCTTTAATTTCTCAAACAAAATAATACTATAATATTGGTTATACAGTTCGTAGTGCTTATTAGTTATTGACTACTCAGGACACCTCTCAGGTGGAAGGTGCTGCTGCCCTAGTTTGGCATAAACATGTTCCGCTCAAGGTCTCAATTTTCGCTTGGAGGTTGGTAAAGAATAGGCTACCTACATGGGCAAACTTGGTGCATCGTGGTATCCTGTCAGACGCGGGTGCTGGTTGTTTATGTGGGTGCGGCGATACCGAGACATCTTAGCATTTATTCATCTCTTGTGATTTTTATGGTACCTTGTGGTCTTAGGTTCGATCTTGGCTTGGTGTGTCAGGTCCAGACTCCTTTACAGTACCAGATCATTTCTATCAGCTTACTCATTCAGCAGGTGGCAGAGGAGCAAAATGCTCTTTCATGCAACTTGTGTGGTTGATTAGTGCGTGGATAATCTGGAATGACCGTAATCAGAGATTGTTTAACAATTTGGGAAGCTCTATTGACCAGTTGTTGAACAAAGTAAAACGGTGCTCTCTTTGGTGGCTAAAAGCTAACAATGTTGTATTTGTTTTTGGTTTCCATTTGTGGTGGTCAAGTCCTTTGGCTTGTTTGGGACTTGACTACTTTTGATTGACATTGACATTATTCTTTTGTAATTATTTGGGAGCTCCTTCGCACGCCTTGTGCTTGGACGAGCACCCTCCTTGTTAATATATAAGTTCCATTTTTGATTGTCCAAAAAAAACTATAATATTCATATTTTTTAGTTTAATATTTAGTTCTGCATTTATATCTAGAACTTTTTACAGATGATTAAATATTGATTATTCAGACATTAAAAAAATATTGATTATTCAAATACTAACCCAAACCCATTTAATTAATAAAAATCGTAGACGTATCTATAGATAAATTTAGAAAAAAAATTAATCCATTTGAATATGGATTCTAATAGTCTCCCCTACACATTATTTGGATGGAAGCAACCCCACACAACGATTAAAGTAAGACTTGTTCAGCTACACATCTATCCAATTGAAATGCAACCATCACATTATTATTTTTGGTACTGCAGAATTAAATTATTGGGTTGCTCTTTTTCTATATAAGCCAAGGGTTATTGTCTTTTATCTCATCCCATATGAGGATTCATATGGCAAGGAACAGCCTAATATATTATAATACTATATTAAGTATCAAATAACACTTACTAGTATAAAATATTATGGTGCCCAGCTGTATAGAATCGACCATCGTCACATGAATAGGTCAAACTCTAGTTTACTTTCAAATAATTTCATTATCGTATATAAGAAAGATTCAAATTTGTTTACTCTTCCTTGATATATACGTGTACTGATTTCCTTCAAGGTTTTAACCACATATAGGTGTGCATTGCAATCTTTGATATTATAATAACTTGTCAATTTTGTCCATAATAAGTAGTTTATATGATATATGTAATCCGTCAATTTAATTCTAAAGTGTGTGAAAATCTCGCGATTTAATTTTTATTATATCTTAATAGCAAGTAAAGACTAAATTGAAGATTTTTTTTAGGGGTAAATTGAAGAACTTTATATATTTTAGAGACTGCTTAGTATATTTCTATGGTTTGGAGACTAAATTGAAGAGGAAATGATAGTTTAAGAAAATAAATTGATGATTTATTCTTGATATTAAAGAGAATTGTAGTGAAATAAAACTTATGCACTCTCGGTTATAACACATTGTAGTTGCGAGCAGTTATATTACATACTTTTTCTTTTTTACGAACTTAGATTCTCTCCCACAAAATTTATCTACATCCCTCTACCACATCTCATTTCTATCCATTTTTCACTCATTTACTCTCTCCCTCCCTCCCTCCCTGGCCTCCCCTAATCACCTCATCATGTGTCACACCTATGTTTTGAGGGCAGAAGAGAGTTTGTTTTTCATTTTTAAATTAAATCTATAAAATGTATCTAATAATGAATGAAGTGTGATTTAAATTGTTATATGATCCTCATGATCATGTATCATGATGTTCTTTCATTTTTTTTTAAATCTCAAATATATTTATTCATGTATAGATTTCCCCTTCCAAATATAGACTTTTCCCTCCAAAATCCTCCCACTAAAACCCAACCCAATTTGTTTCGGAAGTGGAATATATAAGAAAAAATGAAGGAAAAAAATTCACATTTTTTTGAAAGAGTATTTTTTTAGTGAATGATAAATTATGCTTATGATTAAAATATTTTAAATTTAAAAAATATTACATTATAACAACATAGATTGAATTTGAAGAATTTATATAAATCTTCCAAAAACTCTCCTTCAATACAACTTTTGAGTTCCTCAAAATTAAGAGAATTTTGTATCATGAAAATAACGAACCATCAAATCCTCTCTTCTCAAAATCTTCTATTTCTTTCAATTTTTTTTTTTTTTAAACACTTTCTTCCATTCCTCTCCAAGCTGGCAAACAAAGTTTTTATCCTTCTAAAGTTCAATTATTTCTGATTAGTTATGGAAACCATGAGCCACATATGATTAAACCGCGTGCAATATATTAGAAGCACAACTTAATTTACTAAGAAAAGTAGTACACTATTAGTTTATTATTACTTACCTATAATGGCCCAGTTGAATGTCAGTAACCTTAATTTGAACACTAGTCCAAATTCTTAAAGTGCTGAATTTGGGGCAGCCCCTGTAACTTACCCTATTTTTACCTCTCAATCAAAAAAATTCCCAACTTGCACAAGAAACTTTGTGGAAGTTGGAAATGTATAATTCAAGTAAGGCTCCTTCCCCAGCTCTCACTCGAATATTTCTTGATTTGACAAAGCTCAAATTAACCAAGGCGGCTATAGACATATCATACCCTACAATTTGTCCATTTCGTAACCAACCATTTTTACTAGTACAATTATTTAAAGAATAATTACTTTATTGCTGTAAAAGTCATTTTCAAAAAAATAAAGTTTTTTCGATACAAGTGGCTCGTGGGTCGTGACCACAACAACTTCATATCTCTTATATAAATACCCCCTCATCACATTTTTGAACTTACCAAGCATATTTGATACCAAATATCTATTCATATATTCTAGTACCCTTTTGAAAATGGGTCGTTATAATGTTATACTTGTGTGGTCACTGGCATTAACGTTGTGTCTTATTCCATATACAACTTTTGCTCAACTTAGTCCAAACCATTATGCTAACATTTGTCCTAATGTTCAAAGCATTGTAAGATCAGCAGTTCAAAAGAAATTTCAACAAACATTTGTTACTGTTCCTGCTACCCTTCGTCTCTTTTTTCATGATTGTTTTGTTCAGGTAATTAATTAATTAATTGCATTAATATTACTATAGTGTATTAAATTTTTTTATTTGTGATATGATTATTATTTTGTTATAGGGTTGTGATGCTTCAGTTTTGGTTGCATCAAGTGGAAATAACAAAGCTGAAAAGGATCATCCTGAGAATTTGTCATTGGCTGGTGATGGTTTTGACACAGTGATTAAAGCAAAAGCTGCATTAGATGCTGTTCCACAGTGCAGAAACAAAGTTTCTTGTGCTGATATTCTTGCTTTGGCTACTCGTGATGTTATTAATCTGGTTTGTTCTTCAACTACTACTCATTAATTTCTCTTTGAAACAAAGTTTATATTAATATGGTTTTTCACATTTGAAATTTTTTACGTAACGATTTTACTTTTATATTTATTATTTTTTTCTCTCTAGGTTCCAACACCACACATATTTGAATTGTATTGTTAATGTGTCAAATACGATGTTGGAGTTTTGTGCACTCAAATAATGTGTACAATTGCTTATGACACGTGATATGATATCAAAATCTACGTATTGATAAGAAAAATATCTTTGATTTATCATTGTCAATTTCGTACACTACAGGCTGGTGGTCCATCCTATACAGTAGAATTGGGAAGGTTTGATGGTCTAGTTTCAAGATCTTCAGATGTAAATGGAAGGCTCCCTCAGCCAAGTTTCAATTTGAATCAGCTGAATACTCTCTTTGCAAACAATGGACTCACTCAAACAGACATGATTGCCCTATCAGGTAATTGTCGAATGCCACCATTTTAATTAAATGGGTCCCATTAGCATTTAGAAATTTCATTCCAAAACATATTTCAGAAACTCTTTATATTCAAATTTTATTATTTTATAAGTATAAGCTACATATTTCTTACTATGTGTCAAGATTCAAGAGAGTTTGTCTTCGTGAGTTTAGGTCAGTCAGTAGGGATAATGTATAACATATGCAAGATCTGAGGTTCGAACCCCAGCCACCACCAAAAAAGAGATTCAAGAGAGTTTTTAAATGGCGGTAAAAATAAATAGTTTTGAAAAACCTTTACAAAAAAGATAGTGTTATTTTTTTAGGAGAAAACGAGAGTTCCAACTTCTAAGTACATAATTAAATTATAAAGATGACGTATCACATAAGAAAGAGATTCCTCTTTGACAAATGATCGGTTAAGTTTAGATAAAATAAAAAAAAGGACCACTTGAGAATATTTTGGTTACCAGAACTTTTTTTGTGTGTATAATTTTAAGGAAATTAAATTTTTAATATTTTGACATATTGACAAATGCATATACAAATAATTATCATTGGTCAGTTGTGATTACTTAATTTAATGTGGTCACTAGAAATTATTGAGTGGTCACCACAAATTATTGAGTTTACTTTTATAGTTTAATTTTCGTATAGTCTCTATTATTTAATTTTTGCTTTGGAGTTCAATATTGTGTGGATATTTAGATAAATGTTAGTATCATTAGTTATATCAAATGTCAACTTAATTAAATGATTCTTGAAGAAAAAAACTTAATTAAATGATGTCACAATAGTTTGGTTGTACGTCTCTTTCTACTCTTTACAACTTTGCATATATGTATAATTTTTTTAACAACAATAATACACTACAATCAAATTATAATTTTAATATACATAATCATGGTTCCCTCAAAAAAATATACATAATCATGGTAGATAGGTTTTACATAATCACTAACAAATTATTTTAAATTTAATTATGTCAACAGACTCATCAAATAATATATCAAATAGTGAATCAAAATTAAATTTATCTATATGCATTATTTAATTTTTTTTACTTGTTGAATCTCAATAAAACATGTTGTATAATGTTCTCTAGGAGTGAATTATTCATAGACACCAGCTTGAACTGTGTAAAAAATTATTGATAGACTCCATCTTTCAAATAATTCGTGTATTAAATTAAATATAACAAAACCACAATCATTAGTCAATTTTAATCGAAATCTTATCAAATAATTGATGTCTATTATTAGTTTGGTGTACAAAATAAAATAAGTAATTTTTTTTTTTTGAAATATCTTAAAAGCTATTATAGTAAGAGCGAGCATCCAATCCAAATCACTAAAATAACATTAAGAAAAGAATCTAATCTTGAAGCAAAAGCCAACAAGTAAACAAAACAACAAAACTGAACCAGACAGTGCATACTTTTGTAGTATTCACATTTTGTTCCCTCTATGAACGTGCTTATTTTCTTTTTCATTTTACAGGTGCACACACTCTTGGATTCTCTCACTGTGACAGGTTCTCCAATAGAATTCAAACTCCAGTGGACCCCACATTGAACAAACAATACGCTGCCCAGTTGCAACAAATGTGCCCTAGGAATGTTGATCCAAGAATAGCCATCAACATGGACCCAACAACCCCTCGAACATTTGACAATGTTTACTACAAAAACCTTCAACAAGGAAAAGGTTTATTTACTTCTGATCAAATCCTCTTCACTGATACAAGATCTAGGAACACTGTTAACTCTTTTGCAACCAATGGTAACGTTTTCAATGCCAATTTCATCACTGCCATGACCAAATTAGGTCGTGTCGGAGTTAAAACTGCAAGAAATGGGAAAATTCGTACCGATTGTTCTGTGCTTTAATCAAGTGTATAATGCAAGCTGGGGAAGTCACAAAGGGTGACTATAGATTATTTGTTTATTATTGTTAATAAATTTGCTTGCCAACAAATTAAGAGTGGTTTGGATATTGAGAAAAGAAAGTTAAGGGGAGAGAAAAAAGTTGAGTTTTTCTTTGATGTAATGTAAGTTCCAAATAATTCAGTGTCCCCTATATTTATGAACTTTGAATTGTTTATTGGAAATGAATAAGAGTACTGCCAAAATGTTTATGATTTGTTTTAATTTTGTATATGAACTTAAATAATATTGAGCATTTTACTTCATTGCATTAATTAAGGATTAAAATAGACTAGACAAGTTTGAGATAAAAGTTATGTGTTAATGAAGTTTGACAGTAAGGAATTGACTTACCACAAAATCATAAGTTCAGCTCTTTTTGATGGATGATATGAACTTCTATTAGTGATCATTGGATCTTTATGACTACATTAACCTTAATGAGCCTCTAAAGTTCAACTCGCTTAAACATTTGTTTTTCTATAAAAGAAAGGAGTGATATGTATATCATAGTTAAATATAGAAACACCCTTCCTCCTCCTCTTCTTGTTTAGGCATATGCAATTTATTTTTATTTATAAAAAGATAAATATATTTTTTTTGTAAAAAAAACTATCATGTAAACCAAAAAAAATTAAATAAAGAAAAACAACGACATTAATTAGTGTAACATTCATAATATAAAGGACTACATTTAAATGAAAATAAAATATCATCGATGAATCATAACCCTTTAAAATTAAGTGACCAATTTAAAACCACAAAGTAAGATCAAAAAACAAATTGTGGGCTTTACAATGTGAAATTGTGAAACATTCTTTAAAAAAAAAAAGTGAAATTGTGACGCATGGTTTCAATCTGCTGCATGCATTATTGAAACATATATAAAGTGCATTGCATTGACCACTTCATGTCTTTAGAACCTTATTGGATTAAATGACCTCTATTATGCTAGCTACATCTTGTATATTAAGGAAGATCAATTTCCAGTAACTGATTTGTTCAGTTGTAGAACACACATCTAAACAAATAAAATAATACTACTTCTCATTTTTTAGATGCCTTTGTAACTGTCTGAATTTGGAGGTGTCTTTGCTTATTTCTTTGTGGAGCACCTTTCATAATAACAACTCAAGTTTACTTTACAATATACTACATAACAGGATGGAAGGTCTATGAGTCGTATTGATCGGTTTCTGCTGTCTGAAAATTGGTGTTTGACTTGGCCTAACTGCTATCAGGTCGCTATGTCTCGTGGCTTGTCAGATCATTGTCCTTTGGTGCTTACTATTGATGTTGAAAATTGGGGGCCGAAACCGTTGCGGATGTTGAAATGTTGGGAGTCTCTTTCTGGCTATAATAATTTTGTTCGCGATCGATGGTAGTCTTTTCAGGTAGACGGATGGGGAGGCTATGTTCTAAAAGAAAAATTGAAGCTTTTAAAATTGGCTTTAAAAGAATGGCATCAAACTCATGTTCAGAACTTACCTGCAAGAATTTCGAACCTGAAGGATCAAATTGCTAATCTTGATCTGAAAGGGGAGATGGTTGATTTATGTGATGAGAAGATTGAGGAGCTCCATGATTTTTCCGAAGAATTGTTTTCTTTATCACGGCTACATTCTAGTATTTCTTGGCAACAGTCACAGATCCAATGGTTACAAGAAGGGGATGCAAACTCAAAATTCTTTCATGGTATTATGTCAAACAAGCGCAGAAGGAATTCAATCTCGTTCTTTTTTGTAAATGGTGTTCAGATCGATGGGGTCCAAAATGTGCGGAGTACTGTGTTTTCTCACTTCTCATTACATTTCCAGAAACAACATGTACAGCGCCCCACCATGGAGGGTCTCAATTTTCGTAAGTTGCCTGCTAGGGAGGGGGCGGTTTTAACTAGGCCATTCTCGGTGGAGGAAGTGAAGGCGGCAGTGTGGGAATGTGAGAATTACAAATGTCCGGGTCCTGATGGGATTAGTTTTGGTTTCATAAAATAATTTTGGGATATGTTGAAGGAAGACATTATGCGATTTTTGACGGAGTTTCATCGGAACGGCAGGTTGGCAAAAGGAATTAATAGCACTTTTATTGCTCTGATCCCTAAGGTTGATAGTCCTCAGCGCCTAAATGATTTCAGACCAATTTCGTTGGTGGGAAGTATGTATAAAATTTTGGTGAAGGTATTGGCGTGTAGACTCCGTTCATTGATTGGTTCTGTCGTCTCAGACACTCAGTCCGCTTTTATTAAGGGTTGTCAGATTATGGATGGCATTTTGGTGGCTAATGAAATTGTTGATGACGCATACAGATGCAAGAAAGAATTGATTCTGTTTAAGGTGGATTTCGAGAAAGCATATGATTCAATTGACTGGGGTTACTTGCAGACAGTGATGTTAAAAATGGGCTTTCCGACTCTTTGGCGTAAATGGATTAAGGAGTGTATAAGTACAGCCACGACATCAGTTTTGGTTAATGGTTCTCCAACGGATGAGTTCTCCTTGGGGAGGGGGTTGAGGCAAGGTGACCCTCTTTCCCCTTTTCTGTTTCTTTTAGCCGCAGAAGGGTTTAATGCTTTGATGGAATCTTTGCTGGTTAATAATCTTTACACTGGGTATAAGGTGGGAAGCAGAGACGTGACGGTTGTATCTCACCTTCAATATGCCGATGACACTTTGATTTTGGGTGAAAAATCGTGGGCTAATATTCAAGGTATGCGTGCTATTCTTCTCCTCTTTGAAAGTTTGTCGGGTCTCAAAGTGAATTTCTCAAAAAGCTGTCTAGTAGGTGTTAATGTCGCTACTTCCTGGTTATCGGAAGCGGCTATGGTGCTGAACTGTAGGGTGGGTTCCATCCCCTTTTTGTATCTGGGTTTGTAAATTGGTGGTAATGCACGGCGTTTATCTTTTTGGGAACCACTTATTAGCCGTCTTAAATCAAGACTATCTGGTTGGAAATCGAGGCATTTGTCTATGGGCGGTCGTTTGGTGCTTTTGAAGTCTGTCTTGTCGTTGCTGCCTGTTTATGCTCTTTCCTTCTTCAAGGCTCCATCAGGTATCATCTCCACTATTGAATCTATTTTTTATGGGGG
>Ga0315914_1011850_pt1 | contig 10267 bp, 7 predicted proteins | sample MpolenodulesMG_FD_203920 | JGI IMG/M metagenome (GOLD analysis project Ga0315914, IMG submission 203920) | Medicago polymorpha root nodule microbial communities from Los Angeles, California, United States - elongated nodules | ecosystem: Host-associated > Plants > Roots > Nodule | place: USA... | reverse complement strand
AAATCAAAGTTTTATTTTATTTACTAGAGTATTTATTATTTAAAAGTTGTTGCAATGTGAAATTAATAAAAATTCATAAAATAAAGCAAGGGTAAGTCAACTTTTTTTTTTTGAAAGAGAGGAGTAAGTCAACTTGTCAACCTGGAGTATTGGATCCATCAAAGAATGGCATTGGGAGAAAAATTCTAGCATCCAAATCTTCTATAATGTGTGTCTGCTTAAACACTATTCATTTATATTTGTGTTCATAGTAGAATTCCTCTCCAAATTCGAGGTTCACGAGCCAAAGCGTGCTTATGTTTGGTTTATGTCCTCACTCCATTTCGTTTTCTTCTTAATTTTTAATCATTCTTTTTTCTTTTTTATCATCTTCTTAATTTTTAAGTACAATTTTTTTTATCATTTTTTTTCTAAATTTTAAAAAGATAACGCCCCATTTTTAAAAATAAAAAATTATCACAATTAATTTTTTAGCTTATTTTTCTGATTTTTGAAAAAACTAGCGGATGATTGATAAACCGGCTTATAACGGATGAATTTATAGCAGATGACTTAGAAACTAGCTTCTAGATGATATGAATAAGCTAGTTGATTGAATTTGTAATGTATGATAAATTTAGTGGTTGGAATAGCTTATAAATATGAAATGACATAAAATAAATTTATTTAATTAATATTTTTTCAATTAATATTGCAAATGTAAAATTGAGATAAAAAGTGATAAGCTACAAGCAATTTGAATTAGCTTATCAAAAAATACTAAAAGCTCATAAAACTAAGTTATAAGCTTGGGAAAAAAAATGACAGCCACTACTAAAAAATATACAAATATTTATCTTATAAAATATACCCTAAGAGTCTCTTTGGTGTGCAGGATAACAAGATAAAATATGATAAAATTATCATATCCTAATTAAATTCATTGTTTGGTGCACTAATAAAAAAAGATAAATTAATTCTTTTTTTAAATCCTATCATACTCAACCTTCCTTAAATGTCTAACTCACTTCATTAAAATGTTGCATATGTATTAAATGTATTGGAGCTTACTTTTTTATTGTTCGACAATCTCATATTGTTCGACAATCTCATACTAAGACCATCCACAACATACCACCTTAAATTGGATGCTTAAATGGGTCATCTATGTCTACATCACTCATTATACGGTACTACTTAATAAGCACCAGTTTTCTTCAACCCAACACTTCAAAAGAAATCATTAAATAGGTCCGACAAATAATTCTAAATCATTACATTTCAACATAATTTGTTAAATGGGACCTGCGAAAAATGAAGAGAGAGATGATGTTTCCTTAGCCACTCTTCTCCATAAGAACTCATATATTATACTCTATAATGGAGGTGTATGTTTAATGTGGTACTAAATAAATGAAGCACTCACCATTGTGGATGGTCTAAATATTCATTGGTTAATGTTGTTTATAGATTCCTGTCAAAGTGCCATATATTACAAAAAAAGGTGACTCAGCATGTCACCTCAGCGAAAATGCACAGTCAGCTAGCCTGGGGGGTATTCTAAAACAAAAAAAAATTACAAGGACCAAATCCAAAAAAAATAATTTACAGGGGGCAAAACAAAAGTATCCTATATTACAGGGGGGTAAAGGTCTATTAACCCTAATTTAAAAGTTCCTTAAACTTAGTTTGTTTCATATTTTCCGAACCAACTCAGAGAAAAAAATAGGTCGCGTAAGAAACGTATAGGATGAAAAAATAAAGGGCATTGCTAACCAGTGCTTCTCAGGGCAATGGTTAAGAAATTTACAAATAGAAATTTTATCTTGAAAATATAAGATGTTACTTTTGATAAAATAATGATTACACAACTTTTCATAAAAATTTACTTATTTTAAATGCTTAACCATTGTCCTTAGGGCACTAGTTAGCATTCTCCAAAAATAAATAGTCTTGTATTTCCTCTCAACCCGATTTTCAAATCTTTGGTCCCTCACTCAATTGCAGATGAATCTAAAATTTGAAAATTTAAAAATTCATATATAAACAAAACCAATATAACGTGAGAAAAAAAATGTCAAATCATTATCTAAAATTAAGAAACTTTTGCCTTATGAATATAAAAGATACAAAGGAACATCCTTTAAATTTTCTAAAGTATATAATCTTTTTTTTAAATACTAAAATATGGAGTATAAAATTTGTTAATTTAGTGTTTGCAATTAAGACATTAGAGACTTTTTTGTTTTTGGAATAAAGACATCATAAATTTATTAACTATTCCTAATGGTGAGGTCTTCACTATTTAAGATCCTGTACCTAATAGGTACACCCTATTGGGGAATTTTTTTTTGGTCTTCTAAAACCTAGGGTCTCACTTAAGACCATCATTCTTTAGTGGATTTCACGCTACTTTGCATTAAAATAATCATTGTATTGATGAAATGTAAATGTTGAAGAGTTAGTGGTGGGATTGATTTAGACATTTTTTCGAGTTAGTGATGTGTAGTGTACACATGAGAACCGTTTAATAACTTCAAATTGAGAGTCTCCATCGTAGATGCTTAGAAAATACGTTGACAAGTTTTACACATTTTTAGGGCTATTTATTACTCCCGCGATCCCAAATTATATGTCGCCTGGGAAATAAAATTTATCCAAAATTATATGTCGTTTTACAATATTAATGAAACATTAATATTACTTTTGTTATTATATCCTCAACTCTTTGTTACTCTCTTTTATTTTAATTATCTTTTTCATATCATTAATTAAAGACAATTTTGTAAAACAACTTATAATATTTTTTTCCCATACAAAATTGATTATATTTCTTAATGCATATGAAATGGTCAAAACGTCATATAATTTAGGACGAATGGAGTATATATTTATTTATATAATTAAAGACTAATTTTTTTTTTGTCATTAAAAAAGAGAGTGATAGTTTAAAAAATAAATTGTTATTAATTTCGCTTTTGAACAAAATTGAAAGTAAGAACATTCCCCTCCAAAAAAAGTTGAAAGTTAGAATATTGAAATTTACATTACTTAGAGGAATATTGAAATTGACTACTTTTTGTTTTGACAGATTAAATTTACTACTTAGATTGTACTATTCCGTGGGAATTTAGAAGATGAAGGTTTATGAATAATGTTTAGGCGGGATAAAATGGATTTAGCGGCAATATTTGGTTAACAAATTACCCTTTTGATTACTCAAACATAAAATAAAAATGATCCTTATATTTAATAAAAAGTAAAAGTATAATAGGATTAGTATTTTATTTTATTTTTCAATTTTTTAGGGAAGGATTAGATAATGTTATCTGTAATGCATGGTTGGTAGGTAGTCTTTTGTGGAAATAGCGCGCTCCATTCAACTCACCACAAGTGCTTGTTTATATATATCCATAGAGTTAGTCAGTCAGTGCTGGTCACCCATTTTCTTAGCAATGTATATGCAACCTCCTCGATCGAAACCCCAAAGCCAATGGATATACGATGTGTTCATCAATTTCAGGGGAGCAGACACTCGTGGCAACTTCGTTTCTCACCTCTATGCTGCTCTCACAAATGCTGGAATCAACACTTTTCTTGACGATGAGAATCTTGAAAAGGGAAAGGTGCTGGGACCAGAATTAATGCGAGCAATAGAAGGTTCTCAGATAGCCATCGTTGTTTTCTCCGAGAATTACGTTCGTTCTGGTTGGTGTCTTGACGAACTGGTACTAATCATGCAATGCCACGCATATAACGGTCAAGTTGTTATGCCCGTATTTAACGGTACAACCCCTTCGAAAATACGTCAATATACGTTTGAAAAACCGGTCCTATACATAGATGAGTTAGATCAACGTATTAATACGGCACTCCACGATGCTTCCAATTTGGCTGGTTGGGATATGAGTAATTACAGGTGAATATGTTTATTCAGTTTTGGTTTTATTTTATTTTTGCTAATTAGTAATCATATTGCAATTTACGATTTTGTTGTTGTTGCGCCACTAAAATTAAAGATTTAGTGAAGTACAAGGGAGTTTATACCACCGTCTAAAGCTCTATGCTATACATATAGAGTATTTGAACTTGATTAAGTGTGTGTTTGATCTGATAAAAAATAAGGGACATGACACCACAACTTAAGTTGTAATCTGTTTGATTGTAAAACTGTTCACAATACAACTTTTTCTCTCAAGTACAAGTTGTCTAAACTACCAAAGTAACATTTTGTCCGCCCAACATCGTATAAGACAAAATTGTTCGATATCGTAAAAGTTGTCCTATGTTGTTCTGCTTTGGGTTGTGATGTTTAGTGTTGTTTTGTCCAATACCTACCTTTTAGCAGATATAGCACACCCTTATGAAATTGAGTTGACTTTTTACGAAATTAAGTTGATTTTTTTGGAAATTGAGTCAAATGTATATATTTTATGCTTCTAATCCTTCATTTTTATGACCGTTTTTGTTTTTGGTAATATTTATTGTTGCAGTGATGAAAGCAAAGTTGTGAAGGAAATTGTCTCCCAAGTTTTGAAAAATCTAGACAATAAATACTTACCTCTGCCAGATTTTCAAGTTGGATTAAAACCCCGTGCAGAAAAGTTGATTCGATTTTTAAGACAAAATACAAGAGGAGTTTGTTTAGTAGGGATTTGGGGGATGGGGGGGATTGGCAAAAGCACTATTGCCAAAGTCATCTACAATGATCTTTGTTATGAATTTGAAGATCAAAGCTTCGTTGCTAATATTAGAGAAGTTTGGGAGAAAGATAGGGGCAGAATCGATTTACAAAAACAACTTCTTTCAGATATCCTCAAAACAAGAAAGATAAAGGTGCTTAGTGTTGAACAAGGAAAAGCTATGATCAAACAACGACTTCGCACAAAACGCATACTTGCTATACTTGATGATGTTAGTGAGCTTGAGCAATTTAATGCACTATGCAAACGAAATAGTGTTGGTCCGGGAAGTATAATAATCATCACAACCCGAGATCTGCGTGTACTTAATATCCTTGAAGTTGATTTTATCCATGAAGCAAAGGAATTGAATGCTAGTGAGTCCCTTGAGCTTTTCTGTGAACATGCTTTTCGGAAGGCGATTCCAACAGAAGACTTCCTTATTCTCTCAAGAGATGTAGTTGCCTATTGTGGTGGAATACCACTAGCTCTTGAAGTCCTTGGATCTTACTTATTGAAGAGGAGAAAATATGAGTGGCAGAGTGTATTATCAAAGCTAAAAAAAATACCCAATGATCAAATAAATGAGATACTAAAAATAAGCTTTGATGGTTTAAAGGATCGTATGGAAAAGAATATATTTCTTGATGTCTGCTGTTTCTTTATCGGTAAGGATAGAGCTTATGTTACAAAGATACTAAATGGTTGTGGACTTCATGCTGATATTGGAATAACAGTGTTGATAGAGAGAAGCCTCATAAAAGTTGAAAAGAATAAAAAGCTTGGGATGCATGCTTTACTACGAGACATGGGAAGGGAAATTGTTCGTGAAAGTTCACCGGAGGAGCCTGAGAAGCGTACCCGATTGTGGTGTCATGAGGACGTATTTAATGTACTGGCAGACCATACTGTAAGAATTTCTCTACATTGCATTTTGAACTTTTGTCATTTTTCACTATCTTTAAAGATAACAAAAACTATGTTTCAGAAATGTTTTTAATTTTCCAATCTATTGGCTGAAAAATGTGGGATTCATTATCTCACAAGTGTCTGTCCATACACAGGTCTTCATGTAACAACTCAAGTTTTTGGAGAGTTAGTTCATGAGAATCATGTCATTTTATATATAATTGGGCTTAGGCTGCAGATTTTTCTGTTGCTTTTTAGTCACCAAACAACAAATTAAGATTTCCTTTTTATTTTATTTTTCTACGGTCTTTCTTTGTGTCACAGGGAACAAAAGCCATCGAGGGATTGGTTATGAAGTTGCCAAAGACCAATAGAGTTTGCTTTGATACAATTGCTTTTGAGAAAATGAATAGATTGAGATTGTTGCAACTTGATAATGTACAAGTCATCGGAGATTACAAGTGTTTTCCAAAGCACCTGAAATGGCTTTCTTGGCAAGGATTTCCATTAAAATACACACCAGAAAACTTTTATCAGAAAAATGTAGTTGCTATGGACTTAAAACACAGTAATCTCACACAAGTTTGGAAGAAGCCTCAGGTACATATGGGAATAGATTTTCCTTTTAAAATAAATGGTTAATGGAAACAGATGTTTTGCCACGGTTTCATTTTATTCTCTTAACTTTTATTTAAAACATTTATTTTCTTGTAGTTGATAGAGGGACTGAAGATCCTAAATCTCAGTCATTCTAAGAACTTGAAAAGAACCCCTGACTTTTCAAAATTACCAAACCTAGAAAAGTTAATTATGAAGGATTGTCAAAGTTTGTTGGAGGTACACCCGTCCATTGGAGATCTCGAGAATCTTCTTATGTTAAATTTGAAGGACTGCACTAGTCTTGGCAATCTCCCAAGAGAGATCTATCAATTGAGAACAGTGGAAACTCTCATCCTTTCTGGTTGTTCAAAGATTGACAAATTGGAAGAAGATATAGGGCAAATGGAATCCTTGACTACTCTAATGGCAGCAAATACTGGAGTCAAACAAGTGCCCTATTCAATAACAAGATCAAAAAGCATTGGATATATATCTCTATGTGGATATGAAGGATTATCACGTGATGTTTTTCCTTCTCTCATTAGGTCTTGGATGTCGCCAACAATGAATTCCTTACCACGCATTCCCCCTTTTGGTGGCATGTCAAAGTCCCTTGCTTCCTTAGATATAAAGAGCAATAATCTGGCTTTGGTCTCTCAATCACAAATACTTAGCAGCTGTTCAAAACTTAGAAGTGTTTTGGTACAATGTGACTCGGAGATTCAACTGAAACAAGAATTCAGCAGATTTCTTGATGATCTATATGGTGCAGGTCTTACTGAACTGGGAACATCACATGCATCCCAAATTTTGGATCTTTCCTTGAGATCTCTTTTGATTGGAATGGGAAGTTTCCACATAGTCATTAATACTCTTGAGAAGAGCTTATCACAGGTTCCTTCTCTATCCCTCTCACATAATATTTTATCATTACTTAAGAGAATATGGAATTATTTTCCATTTGCATGTTTTTGTTTAAATGGTTAAAGATTCATAAATATACACATTTATTCAAGTACCTATCAGAAACTAATATGGATGCTAAGATCAGACGTTTAACATATAAATGAAGTAAATAGTTAGATAATTATAATATCCTTTTTTCCTCTTTCTACATATCATTTTTTTTAACTTTATCTTCATTACGTTTATTTGCTAATGTCTATTTTTGTTACATTGTTTTAGCTTATTTATGTTCAAGTATAGTTGAATAACTATTGAAGTTATTAACAGGTTGAGTCCTTTAGACATAGAAGGAGAGAGAGTAACAGAAAAATAAAATTATATTTTTGTTGCTGTTAATGATATATAGGATCTTCTTACTACACAATACTAATAACTAGTTCAACAATTGTTGTTTAAGTAGTTTTAGTATATAACTACAATCTAACAAGAATTAGTTAAGTAGATAATTTTTTTCAAATACAGAGTTTTAAAAGGTATATAGTGAAGATGTTAACCTCTTTCACATTATTGCATTCTCTAGTCACTAAACTTAATTATTCAAACCTATCTTTCCCTTCTACCATTTAGGGCTATTTGAAGAAATTTTAAAAATAACTTCTACTTACTAACTCTTTACTATTCTTATCAATATTCTATATCCTAGCATTTACTTTCTAGAACCGACTGTGCGTGAAAAGGAACAAATTATTCTACATAATTGAAAAGAATATTCCTTATGTTTTGAAGAGAAAGTATCTGGAAGACATAAAATGGTTGGATTTTCTAAGATAACTATGCATATGTTCATGATACAGGGATTGGCAACCAATTCTGGTGATTCTTTCCTTCCGGGTGACAATTATCCTTCTTGGTTAGCCTATAGAGGTGAAGGACCTTCTGTACTATTTCAAGTTCCGGAGGATACCAATTACTGCATGAAGGGAATGACTTTATGTGTTCTTTATTCATCAACACCTGAAAATCTGGCAACTGAATGTCTCACTAGTGTTATGATCATTAATTACACAAAATTCACTATCCATATTTACAAACGAGACACAATAATGTCGTTTAATGATGAAGATTGGCAAGGTGTGGTATCAAATTTAGGAGCTGGTGACAACGTGGAGATTTTTGTAGCTATTGGGCATGGATTGACCGTTAAGGAAACTGCTATCTATCTAATATATGATCAGTCTAATGCTACGGAAGTTGAGCCATTAACTAGCACAAAGATTGAGCCATTACGTGAAGTGGAAGTGCAACCATCACGTAGTGTGAAAACAGAGGCATCAGCTGAAGAGGATGTACAATCATCACCTAATGTGAAAACAGAGTCATCATCAGAAGAACCATCACCTGATGTGAAAATGGAACCATCACTTGTTGTCAGTAATGAACCATCACCGAAGAAAAATATAAAAATCTTTACAAGACTTGCAAAGAGAGTGGGAGAATGTTTATGCTTAAACCAGAATTGAGTCACAATTTTTTACTGGGCATGCCTATTGTCCTAATATGGAATTCCCTTGTCTGTGATTGATTGCAGGATCATGATTTTCTTTTCTCCTATGGTGTTGGATGTCATCCATAGTGAATCCCATGTCATTTATTCACTCATTTTGGCGAATGTCATCAACGTCTCTACAAATACTTGGTAGCTTTGAAAAGCTTCAAAGTTTTTGGGTGCAATCTGACACAGAATCTCAACTATCTCAAGAATTGAAAAGAATTCTGGATGGAATACCAATTACATGTATGTCATTCTTTGGTGAATTGGTTCATTTGATTCATTTATTGTGTTTCCTTCTTTTTATTGGTTCTTATTTTTCATTTCTTTTTCTACTGGTAGCGTGTGTTGAATCAAATTTAGATTCTCAGCATAGTTGAAAATCCATGGAGGGTAACCTTAAAAATAGACTCCTACAATCACCCTTACCCAATCCGATAGGATGCTCAACGCGAGGCAAAGGATCCATAATAAAGAGTTTGGTCAATGACTTCTATAATAACAGTTTTAACAATTTTTAGTTTGGTTTAATTTAAACACCACTACTAGAAAAAAGATTTTTTAACATCATGGTTTTGTTGAAGCAATGTAGTGGCTATAGCTTGACATTTAAGAAAGGTTGAGTATGATAGGATTAAAAAAAAATTAATTTATTTTTTTCTATTAGTGCACCAAACAATGGATTTAATTAGGATAGGATAATTTTATCATATCTTATCTTGTTATCATGCACATCAAACAGACTCTTAGGGTATATTTTATAAGATAAATATTTATGTATTTTCTAGTAGTGATTGTCATTTTTTTTCCGAGCTTATAACTTAGTTTAATGAGCTTGTAGCATTTTTCGATAAGCTAATTCAAATTGCTTGTAGCTTATCACTTTTTATCTCAATTTTACATTTGCAATCTTAATTGAAAAAATATTAATTAAATATATTTATTTTATGCCATTTCATATTTATAAGCTATTCCAACCACTAAATTTATCATACATTACAAATTCAATCAACTAGCTTATTCCAATCATCTAGAAGCTAGTTTCTAAGTCATCTGCCATAAATTCATCCGTTATAAGCCGGGTTATCAATCATCTGCTAGTTTTTTCAAAAATCAGAAAAATAAGCTAAAAAATTAATTGCGATACTTTTTTATTTTTAAAAATGGGGTGTTATCTTTTTAAAATTTAGAAATAAAATGATAAAAAAAATTGTACTTAAAAATTAAGGAGATGATAAAAAAGAAAAAAGAATGATTAAAAATTAAGAAGAAAACGAAATGGAATGAGGACATAAACCAAACATAAGCACACTTTGGCTCGTGAACCTCAAATTTGGAGAAAAATTCTACTATGGGTACAAATATAAATGAATAGTGTTTGAGCGCACACATTATAAAAGATTTGGATGCTAGAATTTTTCTCCCAATGCCATTCTTTGATGGATCCAATGCTCCAGGTTGACAAGTTGACTTACTCCTTTCTTTCAAAAAAAAAAAAAAAGTTGACTTACCCTTGCTTTATTTTATGAATTTTTATTAATTTCACATTGCAACAACTTTTAAATAATAAATACTCTAGTAAATAAAATAAAACTTTGATTTTAGAGTGTGATTCTCTTAAGTCTCAGGTTAGATTCTCTCC
>Ga0315914_1011849_pt1 | contig 10267 bp, 6 predicted proteins | sample MpolenodulesMG_FD_203920 | JGI IMG/M metagenome (GOLD analysis project Ga0315914, IMG submission 203920) | Medicago polymorpha root nodule microbial communities from Los Angeles, California, United States - elongated nodules | ecosystem: Host-associated > Plants > Roots > Nodule | place: USA... | reverse complement strand
TGTCCTCTCTGTTAAAATAAAACATAAGTATAGATCACTTTGATAAATGGTTCATAGTTGACCATTATTTTAAAACCATTTGAAACTCTAAACGCTAATGTCTTCTTAATTTGTCGTATTAATTGTGGTTAATTTATTCATTGAATTAACCACAATTTCGGTTTAAATTTAATTAATCGTCTAATCAACTGAATTAATCACAATTTTGAAACGTGATTAACCATATATCATGTGGGCGTACGAAAAATGATGTCCATTTGTAATTATTGTAATTGATATTAATGGATGAGCCCAAAACAAAGACTTGACATAACTACCACAATGACACAGAGATTGTTCAATAAACCCTTCAAACTATTCACATTTTCTAGAGAGAGAATAAACCAATCAGACGCTATGACTTGATCGGATTTTACACACAAAAAAACAAAACAAAAAAACACTTTCGGAGGTTACGACCTAATCGGTTGAGAGACCTTTGAGCGATCTAAGAGACCTATCGAACAACCATCCAATGACATAGCCAAATAGGGTGTCCAATAATAATCATAATTTTGTGAATAGTTATTTGAGTAAGGCCACTTCTTTCAATTATGTGCGGTTAATATCTTTAAATGATCATATTTGAAAATTGAAAAAGTTTAGACCAATATTTTATTTTACAAAAAAGTTTAAAACGATATGTTAGTACATGTAACAAATAATTGATTGACCGTGGATGTTCACATAACAAAAGAACATGAAATTCTGCTGTGGAAGCAAGACATTAATATTTTGACGTGTAATTTGCTCTTGAAATTTCAATTTTTGTTTCAACCATCTAAGGAAAAAATTAGGGAAAAGCATTTCTTGAGAATTTTATGTGATATAAAACCTAATGAAGCATAGCATACGAGGTACTGATTGCATATTGGAAGCTTGCTGAATGTAGGTATTGATTATTGCTTGAATATACTTTTGAAACAATATATACATTTTCGTTAAGATAATTCAACAGTTGAATCGATAAAATTAAAATCTATAGAGCTATAAAACGGAGGAACTGACGAGAGTTACTCATAGAGTGAGTGGAGGATCGCGACCATACCCCCGACATGATTACTTTCAAAGCAAACATTCCAAAGAGAGAAGATCCTTTAAGGGAACAGTCCACAAAAGAAAATTCCAAAAATCAAAATAATGATACCAGCAAGATAAACATCTGCAGCAGCAAGATTCATTTATTTTATCGTCATAAAGAAGGCTAAATGTAAGTAAAACTAAATCTTATCATAAATTTGGACAGAAACCGAAGTAAAGTTAAAACTTCCAAATGAAAAGAGAAAAAGAAAAAAGCTATTTTCATGTTCTTTGTTTGGAAACATGCAGGTAAGATATGATCTAGAATGTTCTGTGGACGCTTGATGTTTTTCAAATGGACAAACAGGATGGGGGCTGATTCTGAAAAACCAGACACAGACAGGAATAGTTACTCATAGCAAGTGCAAATTGGAATCGGTGGAGGTAGACCCTTGCTTGGCCGAAGCACTAGGAGTGAGATGGGCGCTTCAAGAGGCAGTGAGGTTAGGCATCCAAAGCTTGAATCTCTCCTGTGAAGCTCTCATTGTGGTGAATTGTGTCAACAGAGCTGGTGTAGTGTAGTAGCATCCATTGAACCTGTCATTGTTGATTGTTGGAATTTAATAGAGCAAATCCCATTTGTAATGGTTACTCATGTTAGTAGAGAACTGGCAGGGGAATGCCCCTCCAAGTCTGTTCACTTCTCCTTTTTGTAACATTGTTGTAAGCCGTGTTCAGGCTCCTTCGTTTGCTTAATCAAAAAGTTGGAACTTCGTTTGTTAACATGAGAGAACTCATTCCCATGTTTACTGACATTTGGACCATGTGACCGTATGATTCAAGGGTTGAATTTGTGTTGTGGAATGAGTAACATGCAAATACAATACAAAACTACCGACTATAGAGTACAGACCAACAAAATGGGTTTCGTAGTTTTCATTTAAGATAAAAGTTGTTTTCATAAGCCATCTTAGAGAGCTTACAGAAATACATTTCATAAGTTGTTCCCATCAGCTCTTTCCAATAGTCTGACAAATGCATAAGCCAGTAGATAATGACATTATCGAAACAAGCCCATGATGTTTCTATGGAAACATAAAAACAACAGTATAGCACCTTTCTGATCTTTTATTAAAGGTGTTGAGAAACTATGCATACATACATTAAGAAAGTCGAAAACGACATGATCACACAATCAAAAAGCTTTTAATCAGAAAACGGATTAGATTATTTGTTTAGAATAATGAAGATGAAAAAATCAAGTTCATATCATAAAAAAAAAAAATGTGACTTACTCATGTTTCAAAATACTTTGATCACTATGAACTCAATTGGCATAAAGTCTTTTATTAAAAATTTGGATATGGTAACAAATAAATTTTTAGTGGAAATATTTGTAGAGCAATATAGTACCTTTTGCCGTTAAGAAAAGCTCTGTACTTGAATAAGCTTCAGAAGTTAAAGTCAAATGTGTATAGCTAACTGTTGTATATTTCAGTAAACTCACTCTGCTTATAGATTTTCACATAGCAACCAATCCTTCAGTTTCTCCAAAGGTCTACAGCACAAGGAGGAGTAATAAAGTATAAATAGTTTTCAATTTATTAGATACTACCTCAAAAAGAAAAGGTTACCTGAAACTCCAATTTCTGAGAAAAATTTGAACTATTATTATAAACTATTGTATTTGAACCTTTGTGTCTAAGCATGTAAGTCATTTATTTGATTGAATGAACTTGTAGACACAACAAGACATAAATATGAATTTGAATAAGGAAAATGAAAAATTTTATGATTGGAGTCCTGCTCAAGAAAACTTGGATGATTGGAATTCTATTCTACACAAAAAAAAAGATTATGGTAAGGTAATTAATTTGTATTTCACATATAGTTTTGGAAAATTTGTCAACACGTGAGCAGGAACTCAAACAAAGAATGTCTAAGATGGAGAGATCTTTGGAAGAAATTAAAGAGGCAATAGTGAACTACATGCGCCAATAAGTTGTGTTGTATGATGTCAATGCCGCTACTCCTACTATGGAAAATCTATTACAAACCAATTGGTGCGTAACAACATTCCTTTTGAAAGAATGTGATTTCAAAGGGAATGTTATTATGCGACAATTGAATTATAATAGATTATCCACAGTATGGGTAGCGGCATTGACATCAGCCACAACTGGACGCATGCAGTTCACTATAGTCTCTTTAATTTCATCCAAAGACCTCTCCGACATAGAAATTCTTTGTTTGACTTCCTGCTCACATGTTGACAAATTTTCAAAAACTATATGTGAAATACATGTAAGAAAGTATTACTTATAAACTATATGAATTGACATTACAAATTAATTACCTTATCATAATCTTTTTTTGTGTAGAAATTAGAATAGACCATGATTCCAACCGTCGAAGTTTTCTTGATTAGGACCCCAATCATCAAAAGTTTCTTGTCCCTTATTCAAATTCATATTTGTCTTGTTGTCTATAAGTTCATTTAATCGAATAAATGACTTAGATGCTTAGACACAAAAGTTCAACGCAACAGTATACAATAATACTTGGGAATAAGTTTGTGATACTATTTTTCTAGTTTTATAGAACTTGCACTTTTTTTGAAAAAGAAGCATAATGTAACATCCAAAAAATTTAACCATGATTTTACAAATTAAATAGTTTTACACAGCAGGAAAATCAATTTAAATGAACGAAAAATATTGAAATCAAAATCAAATTATTTACTACCCCATTGAGATGAAAAATAAATAGAATTTATAAAATATTTGAAACTATAGAGTGTGAACTTAGAGAACCCTTATCCGATGAAAACCCATCGGGTGGAATCAAACTCTTTCCTGGATAACCCTCACAAATTATTATTATGTTATACTTTTTAGTTTTTACTACAATACATAAAGTATAAGTACTAACTAATCACATCAGTGATAATCTAGATCAAGATTCATAAACAAGATCATTTCAAGATTATAAATAAATTTTATGACTTATTTATCAATTAATAACAAAACATACTCATTGATTACTATTAAGACATGTAGACACATGGTAAAATTATGAAACTTAATATGGAAATAGGGATAAAAGAGTCACAGCAGCCAAATTGATCTTTGTATTCTTCCCTTTCTTTTTTCTTTCTTTCTCACGGTTCCCTTATTAGATGAATGAGTTCCAATTACTAATTTACCCTTATTATATGGTCAGAGATAAATGAAAGTTGAGAAAAATAAGGTTTATACGAAGCTAATAAAAAGGTACACTTAAGATTTTTTGAGAAAATACCAAGTCAAAATTAACTTAACAAAAATAAAGGTGCATGTGGGTTAAAGTATCAAGAGATGTTTATTTACCAAAATAAAAATCAGTCAAATAAATAATGATAATTTCTTCGAAAATATTTTTCCATTTACTTAAAAAAATACCTTTTCACATAACTCAGTCAGAAAAAATGAGATCCAATTGATATAAAACTTTTTGATATGCACAAATTTGTCCCTCAAATAAAAAGATATACAGAAGTATATCATGCATCCTATGGAGGTCAAGAGGATGAAAGGAAAGTTAATTATAGTGATATGGTGAGAGATATCAACATTTAGCAACCAAAATATTACTGATAATTAACTAATTATAGTGATAGCAGTGCTACACAGATGTCAACAGTGTCTTTGTATATTACTAATAACTAATTATGTGTGTAGCAGTATTATCAAAACAATATATTCTGTAGCACTAATCCAATCTTCACTAACAATGGAGATTTATTGATTGTTGCTGCTTTGCAGTTTTTCAGCAGCAGACAATCTAGGTCCTTGTCAGATGCATGCTATATTACATGCCTTTATGATATTTATGTTCACTCTTTTTCAATATGGGAAGCAATTTCCAATTGATATGGCATGGAAACAATATCATGGCTATTGTTTCTAATTTATTTTTTAACAATTAATGAATACTGGCTGATTAGAGCTATCTTCCTTTTTCTGATGTTGTATAACATGATTTGTATAGATAGGAATGCCATATTTTAAGTTTTAATTATATTCAATTTGATTACTTGCAAAAGGAACATCATAAGATCTTCATATATTTTCAGGTTAATAAATACTATGATCTTGCGACAAGCTTTTATGAGTTTAGCTGGGGCGAATCTTTCCATTTTGCAACAAGGTGTCCATTTTGATTCATTTTTGCACATACAAATTGACAATTACACTGTTAATTTTTGTGCTGATACTTTTCTTCTGATGCAGATGGGTAGGGGAATCTCTTAGAGAGAGCATCAAACGACATGAACACTTCCTTGCTTTACAACTTGGTCTTACGCCCGGACAGAAGGTTTTCATCTTTCATGTTCATTAAAGCAAAATAGCAAACTGATTTATCTTGTTTGCAGTATGTTCTTTCTTAATATTTCATGAGATTTAGTAGGATATACAAATTTTGAGTTATGTGTCCTAAGATTTACAATTAATTTATACAGTTGATTATGTTTGAGAGGAAGCAAAGGGTTTTGAAGCTTCTTAAGATACTTTACCAATTTGGAAGCAGAGATTGTAGAATTTTTTGAGGCATTGTTGATCAGAAAGGTTACTAAAGGGTCGATTTTTTTATATTTCTTTTGTGGCAAATAAACCAGCCAACAAGAATATTTAACAGAGAAGAAGTCTCAACTAAAAACTGCATCGTTGTGACTCTTGGAATTAATTGTTGCAGCAAAGACTAGTTGAAAAGCAAGTTGCTAATATTTAGAACAAGAACAACATGGATTTTTATTGATCTACTTCAATTTATTCCATTTACCAACAAACAAAGAAGTCGAACCAAAGATTTCAAATGGTGAATGTTCCTACTGCATTCTACTCTGTCTGACCGGCTCATACAGATTGCAGCAATATATTATATACTGCAAGTTTACAAGAAGAATCGTGACAATATATATTTACTTTCTTTTTGAATTGGTTTTGTCAATGAAGAGGAATGCAGATTCCTTAGCAGTGAAAGGTCCATTTGCTTAGAAGATCAAATATTCATTCAGATTATTCTAAGAGAAATGAATCGAAAATGGATCTTAAGGTCTCAGCCAGGAACAACTATATGATTTTGAAGAAATGAAACAGTTCTTTATGTTGCAGAGAGGAAGTTGCATTTACTTCCATAGCTGTGCATGAACACATGTTTACTTCAACAAATGTTTATAGGAATATGAATATTTAGAACCAATATTAATTCAACAAATGCATGGTTTTATCATATGAGCATTCGCTTAAAGTTACAAATTAATAATCACATCGGAAAAAAAAGTTAAAAATTAAGAATATTACAAACCCTAGTGCATTGTACTTTGTCGGACCGGATCATGCAGGTTATTAGGAAACATTCAAATGATAATAAAATACAAACTCACTATTAGCTAAGTAAATTAAATCTTGTGGCAATCAATGGAAAACATGAATTTGGCTCCTCTCAAATAAGTTCAACTAAGCATTTTTCTTGAATTCATCAAGTGAGCTGATTATCATCCACACAGGCCTTTGATCTCCTGAAAAGATGAAATAAGCATTTTCCTTTGATTAGCTACAAGGACATGATTGTTCAATTTTTATTGTTGTAGAAAATGTTTTTTAGACAATTCCATTTAGATTACACTTTACCAAACATAATGAGTTATTCCTGCTGAATTTCTCAGTCGTATTATCCCAAATGTAACGGTAAAATATTGATTTTTGCTATGATTTCCTGAGATTAATGTAGCAGTTACAACTTTATTCAACAAATGTGCACAAAATTTTATTCTGTGCAAATATAACAAACCAAAGAAACCAGTTTTCCAACATGACTTATGTGCAAAGACATTAATTGATTCTGAGAATAAAAACACAAAAAAAAATATTCTGTGCAAAAAGCATACAAAATATTGAATTACGAGAAATCGCAAATAAAAACTCAACCACTGAGAATTTGTCTTTAAAAAATACATATGTTGCAGAGACATGAATCATGATTGTTAAATTTTTATTGTTGTAGAAAGTGATCTTTAGACATTTAGATTACAGTTTTCAAAACATAATGAGTTATTCCCACTAAATTTCTCAGTTGTATTATCCCAAATGTAACAGTAAAAGATTGATTTTTGCTATGATTTCCTGAGATTAATGTAGCAGTTACAGATTTCTTCAACAAATGTGCATAAGACATTAATTGATTCCGGAAATAAAAAAAATATTATGTGCAAAAAGTATACAAAATATTGAATTATGAGAAATTGCCAAATAAAAAACTCAACCACGGAGAATTTGCCCTTAAAAAATACATACTTAGCAGAGATTAATTAGTTGCCAAAATGAAAATATTTTGAGACATCTTTGGATTGTTATCACAATTAATAACAGATTGATTATTGGCTTTGTGTTCATTATTGCATTTCAATATTGAATTATTGACACATGAGATGATTTGAAAACGTACCTGAAACGGGAACACAGCTTGTCTATCATATTGTGACTTCGCCATTTATTTCTATGACAGGGATGTGAGCTATTTTGGACCAATGTTCCTTCCTTTTATACCTTTCTTCTAACAATGGACATCTCCGAATGTACAGTTCCTTAAGAGAGTCAGGGAGGCAGTTTTCTGGGAACGACTCAAGCTTTTCACAACCAAGAAATTGAAGTGATTTGAGCGAGGAAGGGAGGCAGTTTTCTGGAATTAACTCAAGCTTCTTACAGTCATCAAATTGAAGTGATTTCAGTGAGGAAGGGAAGCAGTTTTCTGGCAATGACTCAAGCTGTCGACAATCCCAAAAACAGAGAATTTGGAGAGAGGAGAGGTGTCGAAGCCCATTTCCATCAAACGACTTCATTTCATAGAGATCCTCGATACGAAGAGACACAAGGGAGATGGGTAGCAACGACTCCTTCATCAAGGTGTTAAATATATCATCACCCTTTCCAATAATCAATCTTGAAAGAGCTGTCAGATCTTGGAGACCCCATTCCGTAACCGGCGTCGTTGTTTTTTCGGACCGAATATCAATGAATTGTAATTTGGGAGGTAGACTAACTCCTTCACAAAATGACAACTCTGGACAAACCAGAGTCAATTCTTCAAGAGCGGCGAGCATGTCCATCTTAAGCTTGACTTCAAATAATTCAATTGAATCATGGGATCTGATCACAAGTGATTGGAGGCTCAACGACTGAGGTGAAGACCTTTCTAAAATATAAATAGAATCCAGATTCCTACACTCACATATTGAAAGTGTTTGGAGCGCAGGGAAACCATCAAGTGGAAAGGATGTAAGTGCGTCACAGCTCCACCATAACCAAAGCCTGACAAGTGATGTGTAATTGCTCCACGTTTCAGGTGGTAGGAAGGATAAATTCTCACAATTTTCAATATGAAGTGATTGCAATGAAGTGGGCAGACCACTTGAGGGAAATGCAGTGAGAGAAGAAAGTGATTTGAGTTTCAAGTTTGTAAGACAAGTGCTTCTCAAAACCAATTTTGGCACATCTAATAGCCTAACACACTCTTCAATTACTACATCTTGCATCATACACGGAGAATCACTCTCAAACAATGACAATTTTGTCCTTCCATCAAGCCCATAAATTTTAATTTTTTTTATTGACGACAACCAATGCAAAGTGGGCTCTGTTTCCAATAGATGAGCACAGCCTTGTATTTCAATTTCTTCTATGCAAGGAAGATGGCTAGGCAGATGTCCCTTTAGTTCGGAACAATTATGTAACTTCATAGCTCGAAGTCGAGGAAAAGAAAATTGTATGCCTTCAAAGGGAATCCATTCATTCCAATTTGGCATGTTGTCGAATTTTATACGCTCTAGGGATGGAAATGGTTGGAAGGAAGAACAAGAACCTTCTTCTCCCTGGACATAATAGAACTCCGGACCAATTGTCTCCAACATCTTCATACCACATATTTTTAGGTCCTTGAGAGAAGGTAACTGCCCTATGGGTGGAAGTGTCGCACAACATTCACAATTACTGATACAAAGGGATACCATGTTTGAAAACGAAGAATTTCCCAACCAACTCGGAAAGCTTATCCCACCATACAAGCAAATATTCAAGCTCTTCAGATTTATTGGTGGTTGCAACATATCGAGGACAACTCTCACTTTTTGCGAGTCTTCGCTTTGCGTTCCCCATATCAGCTTTAACTCCTCAATTTTATCTTTGCTTTTCAAGTTGGCATCACGTGCCTCCCTGACATCAACAACATTATCCAGGTTCTTGATGGTAAGTTTTCCTTGTAGGTTTGGGAATTTTCTGAGCTCTTTGATACTTAACCCTACATGTGTCTTACCAACTAAAAATAGTGCGAGAGTTTGAAGGTTTTCTAGTCTCCCAATTTCCACAGGCAACTCACTTATGTTAGTCCCACTTATATAAAGGTGACGTAACCTGACTAAATTTCCAATATGTATTGGCAATTCAGTGAGTCTCCAACAATCTGATAAATTCAAGGTCTGTAAATTGTAAAGGTTACATATTGTATCAGGCAAGCTTTTGATTTTAGTGACGGAGATATCTAGATACCGCAACAGCACCAAATTCCCAATTGAATCTGGTAGCTTGGTGATGTTTATATACTTTGATAGCGATAACACACGCAACCTTTTTTGTGATGGTAGAAAATCATCAACCACCTTGAAGGATAAGTAATTGGAATAAAACATCCTGGAGGAAGTGGATAGGAAGCTTCGTAAGGATTTGAGATTGTATAATTTCTCAAACTTCATGAAAATGTCTTTGTATTCTTGGTTATATGAGAAGTGACGAACATTTTCAAGGATGTCACCACATTCAAGTCTACAACAACTTTTTGCTGATACGAATGTAGCTAAATCGTTGACAAGGTCATGCATGACAAACTTTTCTCCACGAGCATCATTGCTTAATTGTTGAATTAACGATTTCGATAACAATTCAGCAAAGCAATCATTACCTAATTCCTCCATTGTTTTTCCCCCATGAGAACAATCAAGGAAGCCTTCTGCCATCCACAACAAAACCAATTGCTTCCTATCAAGTGGGCAATCCTTTGGAAAAATTGAGCAATATGCAAAACATCTTTTCAAATGAGAGGGAAGATATTGATAACTCAAATGCAAAGCAGGAAGAATATTATCATTTCGCAAGTTCCATATGTTGCTGTTCAAAAT
>Ga0315914_1011844_pt1 | contig 10268 bp, 7 predicted proteins | sample MpolenodulesMG_FD_203920 | JGI IMG/M metagenome (GOLD analysis project Ga0315914, IMG submission 203920) | Medicago polymorpha root nodule microbial communities from Los Angeles, California, United States - elongated nodules | ecosystem: Host-associated > Plants > Roots > Nodule | place: USA... | reverse complement strand
AAGATGTGGGACAAGATTGTGCGTGAACAAGTATAGATTTCTCAATTTTATTTTTTAACAAATTTGGTCCATTGATCAAATCTAATGGTATTTTCTTTGTGTTTCACCGGTGAGGGACTTAATTGACCCCTCACCCTAGAATCCACCTCTTATATATTGTATAAATATAGATATATGAATAATTATGCACTGTGAATTGTCACTTAAGTTTGACTGAAGTGGACTTATTAGGATTTAATAAGGTGAGAGTCTTTAATGCGTATAGACTAAATTGCAATTCTATTTTTACGATAAGTTATAAAAAGAAATATTAATAGTTTAGCCTAGTTCTATAAATAAACAAGTGTGTCCCAAGTCACACCGGTAGTCGTTTTAGTTGACATTTCATCATCACAAATAGACAGAGAGAATAGAAAGAGGGTTCTCTTTGTGATGGAATGAAATGGGTGGTGAATTGTTTGCATAGTTCCTTCCATGACTCAATGGACTCTCTTTTCAAGCTCTTGTACCACGTCATATCTCTTTTTTGTAGCGTTGTGGCAAACAACCTACATTTGACCACTCCTCGAACATTGCAGTACTCGAGGATTGCCTTAACGTTCTTGATATAATTGTTCAATTCAATTATATATGCAATCTTCAAATTTAAAAAATCTAACTACTTGAAACATGACTATGATCATTTTGTTGACCATCACTTTTTCAATTGTTCACTTTTGATTAGAGATAGGTTGAAATCCTATTTGGTTTCTTGTCTAAGCACCTCAACCTCTCAAATATACGTTATCCCGTCTACTCAATTTATTGAAGACCTTCCTCTTTCATTTTGCACCAAAATGTTTAATGTTTCATTCAAACCTTCTGATTCTGTTCGTTTGACGTGGTCTGAGCCTAATTGTAACATTGTGAATCAAAAGGAAACAGATGTGGATGGAAGAATACTACTAGTAATAGTACCTAATTTATAAAGTTACAAATGTGTGTCATTAGTTTTAATTAATGCCTACTTATATATGTGTGTGTGTGTGTATCATTTGAGTTATTAGATTATTATAGATGATGAAAGAATTCATTAATCAGAAGATGAAAGATTCATCAATCAGAAGATGGAATTTGTTTATACTTCAATTAGTTTTAAAGCATATGAATTGTCTGGTTTATTTCGTAAGTGATTTAAGGTTAATGCCTTAACGGTGTTAAAAGATACACTATATAATCTGACAACATATCTGTTGGGTCTATTCTAATGGATTGATCTTCCAAGTGACACCAAACTAAGTTGTGCCTCTGTAAGTATCTTGCATTTTGACCATCCACTACACCAAACCCTTTAGGCTTTAACAATGCTTATATCTCAAAAATGCTGTTAAAAAACACTGAGCCCTTAGATAACACTCTAGAAAATAAAAAATGGTATCTAAGGTACCAACATTTTAAAGTTTTCATCTGTTTAAAATAGTTCATATGTTTAGTAATAAAAATAAATTTTAAAAAAAATACGTGTGCGACAGCATTTTCACCTTTGACAGTGCTTGAAAATAAATAAAAGTGCTATCACCTTCACAATGGTGCCTTCAAAATCAATCTTCCCTTGCTATTATACACCTTCATTGCACATGCTTCCATCTTCATGGTATAACCTTTTTCAAGCAACTGTCCAAGACTTATGAGATTGCTTCTCATAGTTGGGACATAAAGCATATCCGAGATGAATGATTCTGTACCATCATTCCTTCGAATCATAACATTTCTAATCCCTTTTGCGTTAACCATAATGTTGTATGCAAATCTTATCTTTCTCTTAACTGACTCATTTAGATTAATATAAAACCAATTTTTCTTGCCACACATGTGATTTGAGAAACCTGTATCCAAATACCATTGGTCATCATCTTCACCTTTGATAGTAGCCATCAATAAAACTCCATCAGCATCAGATTCATCTTCATTGTAGGAAAACTGTTCTTCATCTGCTCTATCTCTTGCTACCTTCTTAGACTTGAATTCAGCTGCAAAATGACCCCGCATTATAGCATTGAATGTATTTCTTCTCAACTTTCTTTTTCTACCCTTTGTAATTATTGGACCTGCCTTCTGCACTTTCTTCTTTTGAGCTATGTTCTTGACCCTTGATTGAACCTTCACCATGATTCTTGGAGCTTTGATTCTTCCTTGAATTTACCTTATCATTACTTGTTAATCAAGGCTTGCTTGCAGATCTTCAACTTTCATTTCATCAAGATTTTTGGATTCCTCCAAGGCTACTACAGTATGATGAAACCTTGATGTCAATATTTTCAACACCTTTTCAATCTTCATCAAGTCAATTATATCAACTAACAACGTTTGGTTTGTCAAGTTGATCTTTGACGCAGTTATATTCAACTAACAACGTAACTAACTTTGAATTATATCAACTGATATAAAAAGTGCTGTCTTATGGCTTAACAACGATATAATACACATCCCTTTAGAAGCGTTGTCTAATGCCTATTTTGGCATAATCGGGTGAAGGTCCAATCTAGCTTCAAGATCAATGGAGAATCAGTAGATTAAGACAAAATTCTATTTATTGCTACATAATAACACACACACACACACACACACACACACACACACACACAGACACAGACGTGTGTGTGTGTAAATAAAAGTTGCATACTTATATTAATGCTTGGCTATGAACAATTTGATATGTAATTCAGCCGAGAACCAAAAAGAGATTAGGTTGGTCCCTTGGGATCACTAATTGATGTACCATAGGAAGTCCATGAGTTGCTATTATTATCATCTCCAACGTCTGCTGTTGGTGGATCTTGTGGACAAAAGTAAGGCTTATTAGGAATTTGTAAGTCCCCATCTTCTTTTTCAAGCATCTCCAAAACTTTATCCATTGAAGGACGATCCTCGGGTTTTGCCAATTTCATTTCCTGATCTGTGTCATTTTCAATAGTTACTTCCCTTCCATCATGTAATTGATCATAAATCCAAAAAGGGAAATAAATTTGGCTAAATTGTTCGGCCAATGCATTCAAGTTCTTCCTTCTACTTGCCATCTCCATTAACAACATCCCAAAGCTATAGACATCAGCTTTGTAAGATATCGTTCCAACATTTCTGTAGAATAGTTCAGGGGCCATATATCCAATGGTTCCTCTTGCTGCAGTTAATGACACAATGCTTTTATCTGTAGGAGAAAGTCTGGCTAGTCCAAAATCAGAAACTTTTGGATTGAAACTTTCATCAAGAAGAATGTTATGAGGCTTTATATCAAAGTGTAGAATTTTCACATTGCATCCGTTATGCAAGTACGCAATGCCTCAAGCCACTTCAAGAGAAATGGCATACAATTTTTCACAACTCAAGGAATAACAATCTTTGGTATGAGAAAATATGTATTTTTCAAGTGACCCATTTGGCATGAATTCATATATAAGAGCACGCTTTGACCCCTCCACACAAAATCCAATAAGTTGTACCACATTAACGTGGTGAATCCTACCAATGGTAGCAACTTCATTGATAAAATCTTGACCATTGGATTTGGCTTTGTCCAATAACTTCACCGCTACAAGACGACCACTTCGAAGTTGTCCTTTGTAGACAAAGCCATAGCCTCCATTCCCTAATTTTGTCTTGAATTGCTCAGTTATTTTTTTGATGTCTTTGTATGAGTATCTTATAGGCATGATGTCATTGTTACTGCGCAGAAAATCTTCGATGCCCTCGTACATCGATAAGTGTCTCTGTCGCCATTTGAAAATTAATAATAAAAGGACACATGGCACGCCAAGAACAAATTTAGCACCGACTAGAAAACCAAGCACCTGACCTATAAAGGAAATGAAGATATTACAATTGAAAACAAATAATAGATATGGCTTCTAACGTTTTTTTTTTCTTTCTTTCTTCTAAGAACTTGTTAGTTAAATGAAAATACCATATCTTGTTTACTGAATCTTCAATATTGTTTTGAAAGGTACCGAATCTTCAATATTAAATTGAGGTAGCTAAAATAGTTTTTTCTCGCTCTGTCTTTGTTTTGTTTTAAAACTTTGATTTAATTCTCATGCAAACGCTCAATAGGGACGACTCTCACATGATTTAAGGGAATGCATAAGCTTACCAATAATAATGTAACTCTGGAGAGATTCGACTAAACCAGGCAGTAATGTAAGAAAATTTATGTTTCCTGCAAGAACATATACCAAACATGAAGGGAAAAGTTAAGGGACTCAGTCGAAAACTAAAGGATCTAAAATACATAATCATGATCTTTTAAAGGGAAAATGCATAATCATAATTTAAATATAATAAATTACAATTTAACCAAAAAATAAAGGTTAAATTGCACTTTTGACCTACGAACTTTGGTAAACTGGCGACTTTGACGCCCAAATTTTTAAAATAGGACTCTTGTCCCCAACTTTAGCATTTTTTTTTTACAAAAGTGACGTCCCCATTGATTTTGGTCAATCAACGCCAGTGCGGGGGGACAAAATCATTGGTTTGTGTAAGTTGGGAGATTAAAAGCCAAATAATAATGTACATGTGTGGTATCTGAGTCATTAAATTTGATATTCACATATGTACTGACCTGGTTAAAATTAAGGGGACGTCAGTTTTGCAAAAACAGCTAAAATTAAGGGCCAAAACTGTTATTTTGAAAGTTTGGGGTTAAAGTTGGGGTCAATAATACAATTTAGCAAAAAAAAAAAAAATCTTGATAAGATAAATATATTTACTAGACACTTTCCATAGGAAGGGAAAAGAAATATACTAGTAAAAAGTATATTTTATTTTATGTTTCTCTCTTCTAAAAAGTGTCTCATCAACAGTGAAGAAGAATCCATTCCCTTTGTAGCAAACCTGGTTCACAGTGAAGCTGGTTGTAGTGATCGAGCTCTGCATACCAACCATGATTGCAAATACTATTGAGCCAAGAAAATTCAAATCCATAATACATCATACGACGGAAGTCCTTGCAAGAAATGTTACTGTTGTTGCCATCTTCAAAATTTAAAGATGTGAGATACATAAACTCTACACGACAACCGTCTTTCATCCCTAATTCCGAAAGAGATTTGCTGTAGCGACCAACATAGAAACGATTCCCGTGTTGTGAGTATGAACCACTACTCATACAGTTACTAATGTAAGAGTATTCCATCCAATTTGGACAACTCACATATAACACAGATTTCGTCAATATATGGTCAGTGTAGTTGGTGGAGGAGGGTGTGGAGTAAGAACTCAACTTATAGAATAGGTAGGGCGAGGAGGAGGGTGAGGTGATGGAAGAACTGAAATTATAGAGTCCTAAAGAATAATAAGGAGGGCTGAAATTAACAAGATTGAAATCCAATAGCCGTATGGTAAAGTTGTTGTAATTAATTGATTGTACATAATATTTTCCAAATGATCCATAGTTCAAAATTAATTGGTTCTCCTCACATGATAAGATGTACCTTTTGTCACCACAGTGCTTGGGAATGTCTTTCAGTCGGAAAGGGTGGCTGATGTTATGGACACCACAACTGCGAGAACACGACTTATGTTCATCACTGTACACGGTGTAAGGAAATATTACTAATACCACCACCACTACCACAAGCGTTAAGGAGGCCATTTTTGGTTTTCTGATAGCAAGTAGAAATCAACAGTCACAATTTATTAAATGCATGAGATCCGTTTAATAAAAATAAAAATATATTACATTTTACATCACTGCAGTAACATGGAAGCTACCTTTTGGCAAGGTCGAAGACTTTTATAGTCTTCAGATGAATTTTAATAGATGTTGATATGAGTAGACATATTAATTATTATTAGTTAGAGAAGTTACTAGGGGACCACATATATATTATAATATATACTTTTTGAATGATGTATATATCATTAAACTCACTTAGGTTAATCTGGTGGTATTGACTTGAGATCTGAGAGTGAAGTTATTTCAGTTTTGACGTAAGCTCTTATGTCGTATGGATTGCGGACCTACCTAAAGACATGGTGTAGCTATAGCCACACCAACTCACCCTAGAATTAAAAAAAAATATTGAAGACTTTACATTCATTGTACAAAGACTTCATATTGTTGGGGAAGCTGGCTAGCTAGAAGACTTGTGTAGTTGACTTGAACAAACAATTCTATATCATCAGGGAAATTACTAGGAAGCTGTTATAGTGAAAGTGAGTTTGAAAAATTCCTATAAACAGAGTTAAGACATTGTACTATTGCTCAAGAATCAATACCATGAACACTCATTATGGTTTTATGTTGTTCATGGTTTACTTTATTGTTAGAACAACTACAGCCATTGTCAATAATTGTCCAGATTTAACATGTGGAAATCAAGTTATTAAATTCCCTTTCCATATCAAAAACCGACAAGCATCCATGTGTGGCTATGCAGGATTTGAGTTATTTTGTTCATCGAATAACGAAACAATGATTGAACTCCCTCGCTCGGTGAAACTCAATGTTAAGAACATTGACTACAGACACCAAACTATTGAACTATTTGATCCACAAAGTTGTCTTTACAAACATATCCACAACCTTAATCTTTCAGAATCTCATTTCAACTACTTGAAACATGGCTATAATGATTTTGTCGACAATCACTTTTTCAATTGTTCACTTTTGATTAGAGATAAGATGGACTCATATTTGGTTCCGTGTTTAAGTACATCAACCTCTCAAATATACGCTATCCCCTCTTATGAATCAATCGACTACCTCCCTCTTTCGTTTTGCACCAAAATGTTTAATGTTTCATTAAACATCAAATCTGGTTTTGTTCGAAACCAAAACTATCTTAATTTGATGTGGTCTGAGCCTAATTGCAAACATTGTGAATCAAAAGGAGACAGATGTGGCTGGAAGAATACTAATAGTAATAGTACCAGCAAGGAAGTAGATTGCTTCGCCAAAAACCACAAAGGTATTTTTTACCGAGCTAGCTATTTGTATTCAGAATTGTTGTTATTCCGCTTCTTGAGTCTTGACACAAATACACGAGTCTTGACACAAATACATAACACTGTATTTGATTGTTCATCCTCTATTATGTGGTTAACATATTTAAGAAACTATTGTTAAGAGTGCCTCTAATATGGACCTATAATTTTTTAGCAATATATCACATGCTTAATTTCCACCCTCTTTTTCTCTTACAAAATTCACTATTTTACTAAAATTGATGAAGATTCATCTTTGGATTCTTCTTTTGGACTCTATTGAAAACACCCATATTCTAATATTATTTTTTACATTTTCAATTTTTTTAGCTAACTAGGAAGATAGACGAAGAAATGTCTAAATATAGTTCATGACTTAGAATTTTAAATTCTTGTAAATATTTCATCGATCTTTAATTTTTTACTGCTGAGTTTTGCAAGCTTGATTTGTGTAGGTTCATCAATGACGCTAGTCAACACAGGTCAGCTATACATTCTGTATTTTCTTTATTTAAATTATAGCATGTAAGAAAATCATTTTTTTTAAAATTATTTTTCATAAATGCAGGGTCAATTTTAGGATCTTTGTTTTTTATCTTGCTCACTGCTGCAGTCTATCATATTTACGACTCTTACATTCTGAAGAAAGCAAAACAAGCAATTATAGAAAAGTTTTTACAAGACTATAAAGCTCTTAAACCCACCAGATACTCTTATGTAGAAATTAAGAGGATCACAAATAATTTTGGAGACAAGTTAGGCGAAGGAGCCTACGGAACTGTTTATAAAGGAAGCATTTCAAAAGAATTCATTGTTGCTGTGAAGATACTAAATGTTTCTCAAGGAAATGGGCAAGACTTCCTCAATGAAGTTGGTACAATGGGTAGGATCCACCATGTTAATATTGTTCGCTTGGTCGGTTTCTGTGCTGATGGATTTAAAAGAGCTCTTATTTATGAATTTTTACCAAATGGTTCGCTGCAAAAGTTCATAAATTCACCAGAAAACAAGAAAAACTTCCTTGGTTGGAAAAAGTTGCATGAAATTGCTTTAGGTATAGCTAAAGGAATTGAGTATCTTCATCAAGGTTGTGATCAACGCATCCTTCATTTTGATATCAAACCACAAAATGTGTTACTTGACCATAACTTTATTCCAAAAATATCTGACTTCGGTCTAGCAAAATTATGTTCAAGGGACCAAAGCATAGTGTCAATGACCGCAGCTAGAGGAACTTTAGGCTACATTGCTCCAGAAGTTTTCTCAAGGAACTTTGGAAATGTGTCTTACAAATCTGATGTTTATAGTTATGGAATGATGTTGCTTGAAACAATAGGAGGGAAGAAAATCACAGAGGATTTAGAGGAAAACAGTAGTCGTGTTTACTATCCGGAATGGATTTATAAACTTATAGATGATGAAGAGGAAATGAGAATTCATGTTGACGATGAAGGGGATGAAAAAGTTGCAAGAAAAATGGCCATTGTGGGACTTTGGTGCATTCAGTGGCATGCTATGGATCGACCATCAATGCAAATGGTGGTTCAGATGTTGGAGGGAGATGTAGACAAAACTCCAATACCTCCCAATCCTTTTGCTTCTCAATCTAGACAACCTAGGAGAAATGGTGGAGTTGCAATTACTAGACAACTCACTCAAGAGTTAGATGTAATTCAAGAGTTAGATTAATTTACAATTGTAAAATATGTGCCAGAATCAGCTTTTGTATGACTTATAAATATAGCTTTTGAACCATAATAAGCCTGCTTTGTCTCACTCCCACACATAAATCTCTACGTATTGTGTATAACAAGACCTTATATATAAAATATTTGAACAACAATGCATATGTTGTTTGTATGGATTTCCCGTAGTCGCTGGTCATCACTAAAACAGTTGAGTGCCAATGCAAATGAATAACAAATGTACTAATGAAGATCCATAATCATCAATTTGCATGGCACATATGCAATCTGGGCATGGGAAGGTATATATGGAGTCATTATGCCTTTTGAGCTCTGCAAACGGTGCTTGAGAATTTTCCATCTATAAAGTATTCAAATTAGAGTTAAATTCTTCCTACAAATAATAAGATAAGATCTTCTTTCGTTTATAAAGAATGCCCACTTCTTTATACCTTAACAAGTTCTTCTTAGTGTGCAAGTTAGGAAACATTTCCCTTAGAGGGGCCGTTGTTTATTTTCTCAGTATTTTATTTTTCAATTTGAGTGAAGAACACTTCTTATATTTAAATCAAGTTAGTTACAGTCTCACCATTCCTTCTCATTTGGTTTGTCAAGTTAATCAATCGACCAAAGTATTGACTCATTGATTCTATATCAGTCATTGCAAGAAGTTTATATACTGCCTCCTCAATTCTTGTAATATCACCTTCTTCAATTTGTCATCTCCAGCATACACCATTTCCACTGTATCCCAAGCTTATCTTTTGCATTTTCACAATGCATAATCTTCTCAAAGATGTTACCATTAAAGAATTGATGCAAGAACAACGCTTTCCCATCTTTCTTCTGTAAGTCTTTATGCATAGTGACTTGTGCCTCAACTATTGCAAGCACTAACACACGTTCCTTGAATTAGAGACTATTTATACAACATGAGAATTAACAAACAGTTAAAAACCAAATCGTAACTTGCAACGCAGGTTACCTAGCAAATGGTTAGTTATTTAGCTAACAACCAAACTAACTTTGAAGTATATCAACTAATGTAAAAAGCGATGCCTTATGCTTTAACATAGATGAAATACACATCATATTAAAAGCGTTGTCTGATACATATTTTTGGCGTAATTGGGTGTAGTTCGAATCTAGCTTCAAGATCAATGGAGAATTGGTAGATCAAGACAAATGAGTTTCTATATCTTGTTATACCATATATTATTGAACAAACGAGTTTTCACCAAATTTCATAAGCATTCTTGATACATAATAATATGTCACAACAACGATACCCATAGATCTGATACCATAATATCTGTTACTATCCCTTGATAATCAACCAAAGAAAATACTCATTTATTCTATCTACAAACATTCACACACACATAGATAAAAACTGCTACTTATATTAATGCTTGGTACCAATAATATGATGTAATTCAACCAAGAACCAAAAAGAGATTAGGTTGGTCCCTTGGGATCACTAACTGATGTACCATAGGAAGTCCATGAGTTGCTACTATTATCATCTCCAACATCCTCTACCGGCGGATCTTGTGGACAAAAGTAAGGCTTATTAGGAATTTGCAAGTCCCCATCTTCTTCTTCAAGCATATCCAAAAC
>Ga0315914_1011843_pt1 | contig 10269 bp, 4 predicted proteins | sample MpolenodulesMG_FD_203920 | JGI IMG/M metagenome (GOLD analysis project Ga0315914, IMG submission 203920) | Medicago polymorpha root nodule microbial communities from Los Angeles, California, United States - elongated nodules | ecosystem: Host-associated > Plants > Roots > Nodule | place: USA... | reverse complement strand
TCCACTTCCTTTTCAAATATATGTTTTTTTTACTAATCCATTCTATGTTTTCTTGTTTGGTGAAATTAGGACCCGTGATTCTTTTATCCGCCTAAAATTCTTGTTTTTTATCATTTTTTTTATATGCTCATCTCCAATTATGATGTAAAGGCTTCCAAATTCTAGTTACCATCAGCATTTTTAAGAAATTAACAAGCATTACGTTCAAGGGAGAAGCTACCACACTGCTAGAATCAGGAAGGCAAGTTCACCAGTTTATTTTTTATAGTAGGCAACCTCTAACAAGGTACAATCTTAATCAAGGAAACTTAAATGTAAAGCTTGCACCAACACTGCCGTACCAGTATAGTTTTTGACTTGAACTCATTCCATTAAGTCTAGGACTCATAAATATGCCTACATGCCAAATTTGAGTGGATATAAATTTTAGCGAAATGCTAAGTGCTCTTAGTGCATTATGTTAAGGAACTTAAAGTGGAAATTTTGTTTTGAAAATTGTGCTAATTTATTCTTCTAAAATTGAAAATTAATGTTTTATATTAAATATTTACGATTTCTGGAATCCTTAACATGTGCCCTTAGCACAAGTTAACATAACCCTAAGTTTTAACAACCCAATTTATCGTGTTAGTTAATCTGAATCAGGAATGATGACAATAGTGAATTGAGCTGCGCAACTTTTGATACTTGTCTTGGTAAGGTTATGAACGTCGGACAAGTTTCATATATATATTTCTAGCTAGTTTTCTTGTGTCCCAGACAAAAATTGTCGTGATTTGAAAAAACTGTAGTTTCATTGCAAACGTGAGTTCCTGCTATGATTTTGGCTTGATGTGGAAATGCCACCGCACAACCAAACAATCTAATTTTTGAATTTGGAAGCTATCCTCCTTATAATACTCTTTTTATTGTGTTAATTTTTTTAGAGCCAATTTATTGTGTTCATAGTCAACGTCGCTCCCTTCTAAACATGTGTTTTTCTCTAGCATAGTTTTTGCTTGAGTTAAAACATTATGAAAAATGTAAAAAAATAAACTTATATATATTTTAAATACTTTTACCATTTACGTTTTTGTATATCTAAGTCATGTTGTACCTGCACTCTAGTTTTCATAAATTTTATTATTGAATGGCAAAGATATATATTAAGGTGGCTACCAAGGCAATAGCTCTATTAAGTCCCTCGTCGCTGGAATCCCAAAAAGAAAATACCATTGAATTTAACTGGAAATAGAGATGATAATATCTCTAAAAAAAAGAAAAAAAAGAGGAGAATATCTAAATATTTCCACATACAATCTAGCCTCCACATCTTCCCCATCTTCTTTACCTTATGTTCTTTCCCATCACCACTGCCACAAGAAAATTATAATTGGAGAAAAAGTATTTACAATATTACACATTGGATGAGGATCTAATTTGCTCCATTTCATTATCAGATTTTTTTTATCGTTGCTTAAGATTTTGCCTATTTCAATATTATTTCTCTTGAGATTTTTCCTAATTCATAATTCTAGAAGCATATTTCTAATTTATATGATCCTAATTGATTAACGTCAATTTAACTAAAAAAATGGAATTTTTCACGTGCTTTGAGTATTCTTACGGAAATAAGGAAACAACAGTGATACATACAGACAATAAGAAATTGGTTGCGTGATGACATACATTGAATGTTTTGGGTAATTGTTGTTTCAAGTCAAAATTATCCTTTAATTGAAAGTGACCTAAATTGTTAATTGTATAAGATTGGTTTTTTAGTTAAAATTGGGTGAATCTTGTTAACTTACTCCTTAATTTAGCAGCCTCTATATATATACTCTATATATTAGTTAAAAAAAACATTCTCTCTATTAAAATATTTACTATATAATTTTAAAAAACAATAAGAAGGATATCGGAATTGGTAGCTGTGGCCCGTGGGGAATGAAACTCGATGAGTATAAAACAAAACAAGATTATTTTTTTTCAAGGACAAAACAAGATTGTTATCGACATATAAAAAATGCATTAACTAATATAAAATCTTGAGATCTTTGTCTCATTATATTTGACTTCAATTAGGAGTCACCATTTAAAAACAATTACTATCCTATTCATGAGTTGGCCATTTGGGGTATGTGTGGGGATGAAATTTGAACACAGATACTAACCAAAGGCACCCAAAATGGTTTATACAATAATTTTGATTTGCTCGTGTCATGTCATCTCATCTCCATGTGCAGCTAGCGTCCCCATTTTAACTTTATCATTAGTTTTTTTTTTAAAATATTCATTCATTTGCCAAATTAGATGAGCATAATATTTATTAACAGGACAAAACATAAATTAAGGAAAGAAGAATCCAACTGGAAGTTTCTCACACAATCACAAATAATGCCAATCTTGTAGCATATCTTCCCTAAGATTGAGGGAAGAAAGGATCGTAAAGATTTCCTTCATTTTTTCTTTATAAATATTTTTAGTCATGAAAAGATAAGCTCACCACTAAAGGTCAGGCGGGGTAATATTGTATATTATATATTATTATCAAATGTAAAATCATCACTATCAATACCACGTCCTCTAAAAAAAACTAATCAATGCCACGTATCAATTAATCATTTTTTATTTTAGCCATGACTAGCCAATAATAGGAGGGATTGTATTGATAACAATAGAGGGGGGAAATGGGGTGCAGATCCTCTCCATTTGGTGAGAAAATCGCAATCTCAATTTCTATTCCTGAAAACATGACACGTGGAAAAGTTAAATATCAAAGGCTTAGATTTATTTTTAACAATTAAAACAGTATTTGTTTCAGAAAAAAAAAAAAAACAAAAACTTCTTCATCGGCACAACGACCTTCACCTGTTTCCGTCGCCCGCTGTATTACAGCATGCCATCACTTGTAACCTCATCTCCGAATTTATTTCCTCAAACGGTTGTGTTGTGATTGCATTTAAATGCCTCAAATTTCAATCTGAATCTCCTCAAATTCTTGTGTTAAATTATTTGTGTTGTGTCTGCAGTCTCATAGCCTTCCTGTTTTGGGTTATATTATTCTTAAATCATAACCAATTTGAGTTGTCATCATGGCTTGGGTTGAACATGAGATATACACAGACCAATTGGTAGCCACCTAATACAAAGGGGAATCAGCGACGGAAATGATGGAGTGATGAGGTGTGGTCGACGGTGGCGTTATAGAAAATGGGTTTAAGAAATTTTCCAGGTTCTGTACTCCAAAGTCCAAATGAGAGAGAAAGCGGAGTGTTTTTCCAGAAAGAAGTGGCGTGATTTTTTATGTTCTGTTATTAATTAAAATAAAATAAAATAACCCTAGAATAAATCATAACCATTGATGTCTAGTTTTCCACGTGTCATGTTTTTAGGAATAGAAATTGAGATTGCAATTTTCTCACCAAATGGAGAGGATCTGCACCCTATCTCAATATATTATTCATAATGACTTAATGACTCAAAAGTCTTCTTATGTAAAACTAAAAATATTTGAATCCTTACCTCTGTAGCCATGAGACCTTTCTGCTGATCTGAATCGATCAGAGTCTTGTACATTACATTGGTTGACAAGCGAGGACATTCTCTGCATTCTATCTCTTTTCAAATTTGGTGAGTTTGGATGACAATATGAGGGGAAAATGTCAATCAAATTCGACAATGATACAAGTGAGATTTTTCTTAAAGCAAGGAGGTTGATGTTGGTCTTAGCTTCACTCCCGCTGCTATTATTGTAATCATTGTGTGTACCAAATACATAATTTAAACCAAAGTTGTACCATATAACTATCTTCTCTAATCTCTCTAGACTCTGAGCAAAAGTGATTGGAAAGATCGATTCTAAACTTTGACATCCATGCACATGAAGAATCCTTAGATTTGGGAACACTTTCAAGGCATGATTTGGATAATTAGCATTCTCAACTTCCACATACTCTTCTGCTATGATATGCTTCAACTTGCTTCAATCAAATAATTTTAATTCCTCTAGTAGCGCTAAGCTTCGAGCAATGGTGGGTGTGAAAAGTGATGATGTTAGCATTGGACACCCCTGTGGTATGGTAGAGTCCCTTAAGTATGTGGTTTGTTAAGCGGCCGTGAAAATTTCTTATCATTATTATGAACTAAATTGATTAACTAAAAACACATTTGAGAATAAAATGAGTATTAAAAGACATATTAAAGCAACAAAATGATTAACTATAGACTAGAGACACTTGATGATATATTTGCAATTTCATTTCATTAAAGACTAATGATATTGTCTCACACATGACTGTTTTTATATGTATTTATCTCTTAACAAATTAGTGTAGTTTGATTCAAACATGTGCACACTATACTGAATATGCATGCATATACACATTACAACCCTAATCCATTTATGAACTAGTGATGGCTTGCGATCAATTCTTTCTTGTGTGATACTATTCTGTAAGAGAACCTTCTAATCCATATCCATGCTTTGTATGTACAATCGAGTTTTAATGTTTTTGGCCCTCTCCAATATCATTTGGATAAAATCATATTCGTACCTGCAAAAATACTAGCCCTTTCAATTCATTCATACAAATACTATTCATTTTCTTTGTGACATCAAACAAAACATAAACTTAAGATTCACTAGTTAATCAAAAACAAAACTTCAACTTGCTATACCACATTGTATAACAAATTTCCTGGTTGACAAAGTCATATTTCTTGTTTAGCATTTATAGAATTTGATAAAAAGATTTTAAATCATACAACATACCCTGTAGTGTAACACAATCCAGACAAGTTGGCAACTTGAAACAAAGCTGATCTCCATTTTTGTATCTTCTCATAATCATTTCCAAAATTATTTTCATGTTCAGTCATTGCTTTACCATAACTATTCTTCTGATACCTTACATCCGATGGCTCCACTTTGTAAAAGATTGGCCAAACTAATTGATTCTTCACTTTCATACACTCGAGAATCTTAACAAGTTCATCGAGACACCATGATGAATATGCAAAGTTTTCGGATAAAACAATAATGGAAAGCCTTGATGCTTCAATTGCATTGAGAAGTGATAGTGAAATCTGGTCACCACCCTCCAATTCTCCTTCATCCATGAAGGTTTTAAATCCGTCCTCGCACAAAGCACGATAGAGGGAGCCTGTAAAAGAATATCGAGTATCTTCTCCTCTAAAGCTGAGAAAAATGTGGTAGCGAGCCATTGAATGTCTCAAACTGTCTAATGATTCTTTCCACTCCTCAGCAGGTTTACTTTTTAAGGAAGATCCCACTTCTTTAATTGTACCAGGTAACCCTTCACATTCATAAGCAACTTGATGTGCTACGTTTAATATTTCAGATGAGGACTCATCATCTATCCCTGAATGTTTTTTAAGCAAAGTCCAAGCTTCATCTTTAGATAACGGACCTAGTGGAATCTCTCTTTGACAATCCATCAAGGCACATTCTCTTTGGCGGCGTGTGGTCAGAAGCACCTTGCATCTATTACCATTACAAGGAATACCTATATCCTCTAGCTCAAGCTTTGAACGAACATCATTCAAGATCACGATCCCTACTTTGTAAAGCCGAAGATATTGTTCTTGCTCTTCCAGCTTCCGTATTTCTGTCAAATTTCAAGGTCAGTGATTCGGCAATTTTATCTTGAATAGTTCTAAGATTTGGATTTTGAGACGCATTGGCTAATAGAACTGCATCAAAAATCTTTAAATACTTGGCTTTCTCACCAACTGCTTTCACCAACTTTGTTTTACCAGAGCCCTTCTTCCCATATAATCCAATTATATAGGAATTACCGTCTTGCAGTGCCTCCAAAAGTTGATCCGAAGCTACTTTAGTGGACTCAAAGCATACAAAATTTCCGAAAGAGAAGTACTCTAAACCAGGAATAGGGCTAGAAAATGGCTCAAACTCGCAATTGGTATTTAGGGTCTTTATTTTCATTAGCATTTCATTGTACAACCTATATCTCCTCTCACTATCAATAGAAGTACACAAGATTTCCAAAATTTCCATTTCTATTTCCATCTTCTCCTCCTCTTCCATGACTTTATCAACATCATTTAGCCATTCCATAACAACATCATTGATTTTTTCTGTTTTATTTTTTTCTTCAACTTTTTTGAACACTAACTCATGATTTGAAATCAACTTCTCCTTCTCTTTGATCACATTTTCAATGATTTTACCAACTCGAAACAAATATATTCCTTCGCGTATAAATGTCCCCGATAATGCAGTAAGAGATGAGACAGAGCTTTGGTTTGCCATTTAAACAAAGTAACTGGAAAATAATTAAGTTAGCACTTAATCCAAATCACTGTGTAATGGCCTATTTTGATGCAGTAGATGAAAACAAGGTGAATGAATTGATGTAACAGATAAAAACTAAATAAATTTATATAGAAATTAAATGTTTACAATGTTTGTTCTAGATTTGTTCTAGATGATCTTATCAGAAATGGAACAAACAGAGAAAATATATAAGATTTGAAAATTGAAATGATCATAACATGGTAAGGACATAGCTTTAATAAAATAGGCTACAGTAGGTCGAGTTTGTCAAATTATGTTCATCCTTATTGATAGATTGTAAAGGAAAATCTGTTATCATGCCAGGAAGGGGAAGTGTAACTTTTTAACGATTTAATTGATATACACATAATTTTTTAAATTTTTTGATATAACCATACAGTGTAAAGATTTTATACATCGTCAATCAATCATAACTATTGGATCGTTAAAATTATTTGACTTTGACTTTAATCATATCAACCTCAATAGTCATACAAATGATGGTTTGTGATGGCTTGATAGTATAAAAAAATTTACATTAACCAACAGTCCATCAAAATTAATCTCAATATTTAATACCTTCATTACCACCACTAATCTTTCTTGGTTATTATGTGAAGATATGTAAATGAATAAATTACAGAACCAACATAAAATGAAAATATTGATGTCAGAAAAGAAATGCATAGATAAGTGAATGAAATTTTAACTCACTCCAAGATGCTGCAGAGGCACAAACCAGTGAAACCACAAAGGATGATGGATCTCAGAATGCCAACTATCAATGTGATTGATTTTACTTAGTAATGACTAATGTCAAAGTTGTTAAAGAAAAAGTATTCTTATAGATATATTTGTAGGAACTAGGCGCAGGAAACTACGAGATGGCATCAAGTACGCGCTTTGGTTAATAAAAAGAAGAAAGATTATTATAATATAATTATAATTATATAAATTAAGTGATTATTTCATAGGAAGCATCATTCGTTAGGGTGAGTGCCATTTGTAAACAACAAGAAGTTGACTTTAAATTCAAACTCACCAAAATTTAAAAAATTGAGATAAAATTAAGGATCAGTTGACATTTCATTTTTTCTCTCACATTACATCACATCAACTAGAATTATATTTTTTTATAATAATAACTAAACCAACCTTCCAAATTAAGACGGTTTGCATTTTTCCTAAGAAATTTCATAGATTGACTCTTACAGCCAAAACCTATATTTATGGAACAAATATATTATGATCATCCACAGATGATCTGCCAAATATGAGAACATGCAGTGAGAGAATGAGTCACACACAGTCAATACATCAGAAGTCGTTCGATCAAGATCAGATCATCTAAATTTAAAGCTCATTAAATCTTATTTGCAAAATAAATAAATTAAAACCTGTACTTTTGGGGAGGCATTGCATCAGATATACCTGAGTACTAGGCTAGTTATTATCACTGACATTAGAAAACTTTTAAACATAACAATATGGAATATGTATCCATAAACTTAAATTCCTTGTATGAAGACATGATTTTCACTTTCTTTCAGATGGTGTAAAAATTACATATACAGGAATAGTTATAGTTATAATATTATTATATTATTTAGGAATAGAACAATAAATTTGTAATAGTGGAGAACAATTTATATTAAATCCATTGTTATCAATCTAGGATTGTAGAAAATAACAGTTTGTTGAAGTTCCCTTACACAACAGTGCTACAACGCCACTATAGTAGCTATTTGACAACATTTTGTACTAAATAGTGTATCGCAAAACAATAGCAGTTTGTTCAAATTCCGCTACACTATAATGCCTCTATAGCCATTATTTACCAACACTGATTAAGTCTGAATTGCAAAGTCGAGAAAGAAAAGAAAAAAAAACCATTGAGAATCAAATAGCAAAGGAGTTTGAGAAAGCAAGGCAGCAAAAATACATAAGGAGCTTTCTATGCCTTTTATGAAAGACAGAAAGAAATGCTTCTTCCATGATCCTTCGCCTTTACTGCTCAGCTTCCAGTTTTCGTTCTATTAACCGTTGCCTTTTGTTGAAGTTTAATACAAATTTCCAGAAACCTTTTGTAGAATATCTGTAGAATATTACACTTATATTATATGATATTTCTAGAATATTTGTCAAGAATATGCTGTTAGTAATATATTAATACATTAACAAACCTCCTTAATGATATTTTATTTATGACTAATTCAGAGGGACTATATGGATACATCAATTAAGGTCTGATCTTCATTTTCTTCATTTTGCGCCTGAAATTATATGGGAAAAGCACTATATAATTTAGATGATACCATATTAGAATTTGGGTTTGGCCTAATTTAACTTACATATTTTAAAGCCGTATGTCATTCGATGTTGCACTCTCAACATGTAGCTTCAATAAAGTTTAACTAGTTAGCCATACAAGCCATGTCCAACAATATAAATGCTTTGGTTTATCAAAATAAATACCAAACATGCATTAAATATCAGAAAATAATAAGTTATGTAACTTTATTATAAGATTATATATAGAATGTGATGTAAAAGTACCTGATTTTCAGTCTGAAACCAGGCATAAGTATACATGGGACAATGCCTTACTGTATAATGCTTCACATTTTGCTGCAGTTTATAAGGCCCTCGACAAAATTCAGTGAAGTTTGGAAAACATACAAGTTTCACCTCACGCAATTTCGGAAGAATTAAATGTTTCTTTTCATCAGTCACATGTTGACCTCTATCGTCATCAATGAAAAAGAAAACCTGTTCTATTTCAGAACACTCCTCTACAGTAATAAATTCTAATTCAGGAAACGGAGAAGGCAATGAATGAGAGAATAGGCATTTCAAATTGTTGCACTGAAAGACATGTACTATGGAAAGTAGAGGGAAGCACACTGATTTCGAAAAGGTAGATAAGTCTCCCTACTTCCTTACTTCCTACTACCATTGCATTTATTTTCAAAGGTCTCCAGATTGGTTCAGCACTCACTCTTTCCAAACAAATTTCTCATCTTCTTATCTGTGCAACTCTTTAATTTGTTTTCACAAAAAAATGGCTGACGCTTTGCTTGGAGTTGTGTTTGAAAACTTGACGTCTCTCCTTCAAAATGAATTTTCTACCATTTCTGGAATCAATTCAAAGGCTCGAAAGCTATCTGACAACTTAGTTCACATCAAGGCTGTTCTTGAAGATGCTGAGAAGAAACAATTTAAAGAACTCTCTATTAAGCTATGGTTACAAGACCTCAAAGATGCTGTTTATGTGCTCGATGATATCCTTGATGAGTACTCGATCGAGTCTTGTCGACTGAGAGGATTTACCTCTTTCAAACCAAAGAACATCAAATTTCGCCATGAGATCGGTAACAGGTTGAAAGAGATTACAAGGAGGTTAGATGATATTGCTGACAGTAAGAACAAGTTTTTTCTACAGATGGGTAGAACTCTTAGAGAAATCCCAGATCAAGTAGCTGAAGGGCGCCAAACCAGCTCCACCCCTCTTGAATCAAAAGTATTGGGAAGAGACGATGATAAAGAAAAGATTGTCGAGTTTCTTCTCACCCATGCGAAGGACTCTGACTTCATTCCTGTCTATCCCATTGTTGGTTTAGGTGGTATTGGAAAAACAACTCTTGTTCAATTGATCTACAATGATGTTAGGGTGAGTAGCAATTTTGATAAAAAAATTTGGGTTTGTGTTTCTGAGACTTTCTTGCTCAAGAGGATTTTGTGTTCTATTATAGAATCTCTTACATTGGAGAAGTGTCATGACTTTGAGTTAGATGTAATGGAAAGAAAGGTGCAAGGATTGTTGCAAGGGAAAATATATTTGCTGGTTTTGGATGATGTGTGGAATCAAAATGAACAATTGGAATCTGGGTTAACACAAGATAGATGGAATCGTTTGAAATCTGTTTTGTCGTGTGGATCAAAAGGTAGTTCCATTTTAGTGTCCACTCGTG
>Ga0315914_1011838_pt1 | contig 10275 bp, 5 predicted proteins | sample MpolenodulesMG_FD_203920 | JGI IMG/M metagenome (GOLD analysis project Ga0315914, IMG submission 203920) | Medicago polymorpha root nodule microbial communities from Los Angeles, California, United States - elongated nodules | ecosystem: Host-associated > Plants > Roots > Nodule | place: USA... | reverse complement strand
CAATCATAAAATAAATTAAAAAATTAAAATATATAAAGAAACAAAAATAATAGATATAAATGATCATTTTATTAATATAATTCTTATTACGTTTACAATGGGGTAAAACTAAATCTGCGAAAAAATAAAAACCACTAGAAAACCTACCTTCCTGGAGTAAAACTAAAAAAAAAACCACCAGAAAACCCAGCTTCCGGTGGTAAAACTAAAATAAATCCACAAGAAAACCAGCTTTCATGGGGTAAAACTAAATCTGCACATTTAGTTTTACCCAATCTGGTTCTTTTTCCCAAGAAAGCTGCTCACTACTCATCATTGTATCACCAAAATTGGCCTATTTCTCTTGTTACACCAAAATAAAGAAGGAAAAAAAGAAGGAGATTCATAGGGGGAGAGACTGAGGAGGAGAGTAAGATTTTGAGATGGTTTGAGGAAATGGGGAAGTTTGGAGGTGTATTTATAGGGGGAGATTGTAACATAGGTTATATCTACCATAAATATAGTCAAAAAACGTGAAAAACTTAACAAAAATGTGCAAAACCAATTACAATGCATTGACCAAAGTCCAAAAAACGTGTGTTCTTGAGCTCTAACCACCGGCCAATGTGCGCAAGTTAACTCGCGCATATGCCAGTGGTGCGTGACTTAACTCACGCAGAGGCATTAATGTCTTTTCAGCTGGGTGCGAGCGTTTTGTGCAGGGCGAAGAGCAGTAATCTAAATACAAGTGCATCATGATAGAGCTCGATGTTACATTTTTAGGGAAGAGAGGAATCACACATCACGACGGGAAGCAGGAGGCAACAAGAGGAGAGAAAAAAAGCCGTGATGAATTTTTGAGCGAAGAGCCACCACTATGGTTCATCATCCTCTTCAGTTTAATTTCTTTTCTACGTGTTTATTCCTTTGATCATGTCTAGCTAATTTCCTTTGATTACGTCTTAGAAGTATCTAATGTAACTCTTTTTGAAGCAACTATACGATGAACATTATGGCCAATTATTAATAGAAATGTAGCAGCTTTCTCTTCAACAAGCACATCCCTTGAGTCACTTAAGTAGTTCCTCCCTCTCAGTTCATTACAAAAATTAAGAAAACATTCTTTCTTCATTCGAAATAGAACTTAGGGTTTCAAACAAGCCCTAAGTCTCTATTTGACCTAGCTTTATAACATTTACCTGAATTGGGGATTTTCTTATGGTTTCTTGTAAAATAAGTTAATAAGTTCTCTGAAATACATAGGTAGGGTTTCACGACGTGGATTAGTTTGGTTTTGAGGCTAAAAGTCATTCGAACAGTAAGATAAAAAAGATGCGGCTCTATTTTGGTTTGGATGGCTTTTAAAAACCGAACCAAACCAATGTGGTTTGGATTGGTTCGGTTTTTTTGTTAGAAAATTCATTTTAAAGATCAAATGCTCAAATTAAACTGAAACAAAACAAAAATGAGGCTTTATCTTGAAAGTAGCTACTACTTGTTGGTTTATTCGAAATCATTAGCTCTTTTAATTTGATAATTAGCTATGGAAAAAGGGATCTATTCAGCATATATCCTTACAGCGAGTTGCTATGGTAAAAGGGATAGACACTTGCTTCACATGTATGCATACATTTTTTTACTAAAGTTTTTACACACCGGAATATAAAACTAAAAATAAAGATGGAGAGGATGAGAAGCGTGGTGAGGAGATGAAGCCTTCCGGTGAGAGAAGAATATTAATATATTAATTAAAGACTATTATTTATTTATTTTTCCAATCTACCCTATGTTTGAATTATAAAATCCGAACGATATTTTAGATTCTAAAATCTAAACACTGCCTACACATAATGCAAAATAAAAAATTGGCTAAAATGCACGTTTGGCCCCATATGTTTGGCTCCATAGCAATTTTGGCCCCCTATTAAAAAAAAACCACTTTCTAGCCCCCCAACTTTACCCCCTTTTACAACTCATAGGCCCTTCTGATTTTGACCGGGTCAAAGCCAAGTGGCCACTCAATGGACGCCACGTGGCTAATTTCTGAATTAACAATAATAAAAAAATGCTACATATTTTTTAATGAAATTAAATAATTAAAATAAATTAAAAGAAAACACCAAAAAATTAAAAGAAAAAAGCAAAAAAGTGGCTGCAGCATTCTTCTTCTTCTTCTTCTTCTTCTTCTTCTTCAGACTTGCTTCAATGGCAGGTTCTTCAACTTCTTCAATCATGGACAATCTCTTCCAAGATCTAATCAAATCCATGTGTCTCCAACTTCTCACAGAATCATCTTTCATCTCAAAATCAATCGAAGAAATTCACCGTGAAATCAAATCCACCGATCCACAAACCAAATCCACCGCACTTCAAAAACACACCTACCTCTACTCCATCCATGGAATCGACATGTCATGGGCTTCCTTCCACGTTAATGTCCTCTTCTCTCTTCCTTCACAAACGAATCAGTTACCATACCGCCTCAATTTCCTTCAACGATTCGACGCCGCTTCAAATTCCCTCGGGATCTGTGTTCGCCATCTCCGACATCGTTGATGATGATGATGAAGAAAAGGTTATACACAGACACAAAAACACACCCTTTGCACAGTTAACAATTATGTTAAACAACAAGGCACAATCGACGATCATTCACCTTTTCACTCTTATATATTCAACGCCGGTTCTTCTTCTCATCACCAATTGGTTTTTTTTATTTGCCGCCGTAAGTATATGTTTGTATATTTTGGTGTTTGAATTTGCTAAGTCTGGTTATTCTACTGCAAAATAGGAATTTCATGGTGTTTCTAGTTTTTTTTTTATAAGGGGGATGAAGGATGATGATGAATATGTGAATTTTGCTTCTTCTTTTTTTAATTTTTGAGTTTTTTTCTTTTTTCTTTTAATTTTTGGTTGTTTCTTTTAATTTATTTTAATTATTTAATTTCATTAAAAAATATGTGGCATTTTTTTTATTTTTAATTCAAAAATTAGCCACGTGGCATCCATTGAGTGGCCACTTGAACTTTGACCTGGTCAAAATCAGAAGGGGCCTATGAGTTGCAAAAGGGGGTAAAGTTGGGGGGCTGGAAAGTGGTTTTTTTTTAATAGGGGGCCAAAATTGCTATGGAGCCAAACATAGGAGGCCAAAAGTGCATTTTAGCCTAAAAATTTTCCCCATTTCACATGGTTAACATAAAACCTCTTTCTCTCACCTCAAAATTCGAAAACATACATTGGGCGAATCTTGGAGGTTTTTTTTCCTCAAAATCATCACATTTCAAGCTTCATCAAACATTAAACACAAGGTAAGGTCTCATTCATTTGTTTTATCATTATTTGGGTCGTATTTTTTCCTGAACCATTGAACTCGTTCGGATTATAAAATCCGAACCATATTGTTGTGTGTTAGGATTTTATAGTCCAAACAACATCACTCTTTGTCCTTATGTTTTTGTTTTTGGCAGTTTTGTGGATTATTGTTAATTGTATGTATATGTGATTTTGCATGTTTCAGATATGGATCACGCCAGAAATGAAAGATAAGCCATGCATGCTTATGTTAGGCGAGAGTGGATGGTGAGGAATGAAGCAGAGGAGAGAGCGGGCAGGAGCAGGGCTCACCTTGCTGATGGCCCTGGAACATTTGAGCCCTAGTATGAGCCTTAGCCCGAGGAAGAGGAACAGGTGGAGGTTGATAACACGGATGACGATGATGAATAGCCACATGAGGAGGTGGAGGTGGAGCTAGAGCCACTGGATGACTATCCTGGTGGGCCACATGACCTGTATGTGTTGACCATGTACTACGTTTCAGTGATTAAGAGAATGTTTGATGGAGTGGTAAGATTTCACAACTTATATTTTTTTGTGTTATGTTTTTAATGTAAACTGAGTGTTATGTTTTTATAATTAATGTAAACTGATGTTAACTATGAGAAAAATAATATATTTAATATGAAAATTAATATAAACTAATGTAAATTATTGTTAACTATGTTTTTAATTAATGTAAAATTATGTTTTTAATTACTTCATCCGTTTCAAAATGAATGTCGTTTAAAGTTTTTACATACATATTAATAAATGCATTAATTAAAAGAAAGAGAGATGTTATCCAATTACAATCACAAAATCAAGTAAGTACTTATTATCCTATTGCATTGATTTTTTTAATGAATTGTTAGATTTTTTGGATAAATTGTCACATATTTAGGTTTTGTTGATTTTTGATTTTTGATTTTATGATGTTAGATGTTTATGATTTGATTGAATTGTTAGGTTTTGATTAGAGTAAAATTGATTGAATTGTGGTAGAAATTGTTAGGAATTGTTTGAAATTGTTACGAATTTGTGGTAGAATTTTTAGGACTAGAGTAAGTTTTGATCTGATGTTTGCATTGTGTAGATATGTCTTAGGAACAGGGCGATTCTGCTCAATTAAAAAAAGAGGGTGAGAAGAAGAAAGCAAAAACCACTGCGACATGGCACAGTATCGAATGTGAAGGAACTAGACAAAAAAGCAAGGTGAATGTGCCCGCGTACAATTTCAACAAGATGAGACGGAGCGGAAGAACTTGTTATTTTGGTGCGCATCCAAAAGCAGGTGCCTCAGGAACTGTCGAGGACAACCCAATTGACTTAAGCGACGAGTGAGATGATTAAATGTAATGTCTTGATTTGTTGGATGTTTTATTTTATGTTTTTTGATATGCCCCACATTTTGGTATTGAATAAATTTGAATAAAGTTGTGTATTGGATAAATTTGAATAAAGTTGCGTATTGAATAAATTCGAATAAAGTTGCACAGGTACACAAAATTAATTCAAAAAATACACAATTTTATTTAGTTTTTATTTCATCTAAGTTACATTACATTTTCCCTAAAATGTGGTATCATCATGATGTTTGGTTTTAAATTTTATTGTTGAAAGTTTGCGGAAAAAGTTGGGATTGAAATGTCTTATTCTTAGTGTAAAAATTTGCAACGCCCTTTGAAAACTCAAAAGAATAAATATAACACATGTTGCATTCTACCTAATGAGTTGTACAAATTTTCCCATCAAATTCTTTCATATAAGATGAGTAGGGACGTAAAAGAATGCATTCCAATATATTCTTTTGAACTTAATCCTACTGCCTTGCCAGCTGACAAGTTTAAATTGACAGAGGAGCATGATCAAGCAAAAAACAACATCTTATAGGTGCATTCCCTTATGTCACACTCATCTTATATGAAGGAATCTGATGCAAGAATTTGTAAAACCATTAGGTAGAATACAACATATGTTTTATCCATTCTTTTGACTTTTCAAAGAGACTTGCAAACCTTTACATTTAGTATAAGATACTTCAATACCAACATCTTCCCCTAATTAACAAGAATTAAACTTAAATTCCAACAAAATAAAGACTACATAATAATGATGCCACCTAAACATAATCTTGTGGCAGAATCAAACTCTTGAGAATATCTTCAGGCGATCTCAACAACGTAGCTTCCATTTCAATCCTCAGGAATATGTGGTGATGACGATATACGGAGAACATGTACCTCACGCAATCATCGTCTGTCAGCATTATCTTTTCGCTCTGCAAATAACCGGGACATGCATACTAAAGGTCCTTCACCCTCCTTGTGTCTCTGGGGTTGAGTCATTTGATTTCATTCAGTTGATCCTTCAGACCCTTTAGCGTGACATCGACCCTGACCTTGAACAAATGACGGTTTCCACTGTTGAAACGTACTTGAGCATTGAACAAATTGTCCATTGTTTCATATCTACACCATAAGAAATTAAACAATCAATGAAAAACTCATTCAAACATTTCAACAAATATTTGGAGTGCAAATTATACATAAACCCTAAAACTCATAACTACAACATAAACATGCAAACATTTAAACAATTAAGAAATATAAGTCATTTAAATGTAAACATTGTATCATGCCAAAAAAATAAAAATTTAAACAAACCCTAAAACTAAAAAAATTCTAATTTAAGAGGAAAAATCTAACATATAAACATAAAAGGTTAATGATGTTTGATTATGAAAACTTACTTGTTATTGGAGTGTTGTTTGATTTGAACTTAAAGGAATTTTGGTTTTGGATGATTTGAGAGAGATTTTGGAGATTTTAGATGTGAAAGAGGAAATAAGTTGTTGTCTGATCTTTAAAAGGACCCACAACGTGAGTTAAGTCAAGTTGGATTCAACGTGAGTTAAGTCACACATGTGTATAACCCAGCGTGAGTTAACTCACACTGTGTTTAACACAAGCGTGACTTAACTCACGTTGGGGGCATTTTCGAAAGTGTAGTTGGGAGTGAGCAAAACGTGATGGGAGAAGAGCAATTTTCTTTAAATAGAGACATTTTAAGTGTGTTGACATAGCAACATAAAAATTAAGAACACTAGATGTGTAATTTTATTTGAGGCATGTCAGACAATTAATATGGATATTGCTTATGGTTAGAGATTAAACATTGATTTGTCAAGTTCCAAGAGCCTAACTCCTTCCATTAGACTCAACCCCATTAGTGCAAGAACTTTTTTTAACAAAAAAATAGTCTAGTTAATAATATATGTTTCAAAATAACATTTAATATAAACATTATTTATCAATTGTTAAAACATAAAATAACAAAGTAATATTGAATTCTATCGCAAATATAAATTACTTTTTTACTTTTGCATACTTTAGTTGCATACAATCTGTCTTAACATATTTCCAACAACTAACATCATATTTATAGAGATCTAAGAAAAAAAGTATTTAAGATACGTATGACCAATAAAATAGAAACATTTGGAGATCAAACTTGCAACATGAATTACAAATTTACAGCTCTCTATTTAACTACTAACCGAGCTAAACACAAAAATGTTTAAAGAATTTAACTTATGAAAATATATTTAAAGAGAAAAAGATTTTACCCTAAATCCTAATATGTGGCTTGAAATTTGAAGGACTGAAGCTCTTGTTTTAGTGTAGTCTCCTTAGGATGGCAGTGACAACAATACTCACTCCATCTAGGTGACAGAGTGGTTCCCCATGGTGTAGGAGCTACTTCCGGTCGACGGGTGAAGTGTATTGTCATTGTGTATGGACTTGCATTTATAGCCGCGTCAATGTAGTACCGCTCCTTGCTCAATTGAATGGCAGAAAGAGAAAGAAAAATATGTTGATTTTGATTTTTTGATTTTTTTTTACATTTCATATAAATTTTGAGGTGTTGTCATTTTATTCATTGTCATTAGAAATTATGTGTCCACAAAAGAATTTCTCCGTAAGCACGGTTGGTTACAACTCCACTCACCATCATCTACTCATTTTTTTTTGTTTTAAATCCAAAACATTTAGGTCAACATCGTGTCACCCTTAATCCTCATCATGGCCGGGGGCTCAAACCATTAAAGTATAAATTGTGTAATTGCCATCACTGCTATTACTACATATGGGAGCTTTTTTCTCCCGGAATCATTCATCCATCCGGACACAAGAAAAAACAGCGCTTTCCCAATTGGATGGGTGAGTGTTTTTTTCTTTCAATAAAACAATGGATAGAGGTGTGCAAAGTAATTGGTTAACCTCAATCAAATCACCAACCAATCCTGATCCACGTTTCAGTACTGGAGGAAGGGTGCTTGGTCCATATCAAAGTTCTCTATCATCAACAATAGTGGAAGCATTGATTTGCACCCAAGATTGACTCAAAGTAAAAGATCAAGACATTGAGACTTCATCTTTGGTTACAAATGATGATCTTGACATTCTACATGAACTTGAACAAGGTAAGATTAGAAGATGCATTTGATGTTATCTTTTTACTTACTATATTAAATAATGACTTGATACATGATGAAATATTTGTGTTTTGCATATACTCTCTCTCAATTAAATCTTGATGGCTATTCGGCTTATGTGAAGCTTGATGATGATTGAAGGTAATTCTCTCATCCACTTTTTGTCTTAATGTATATTAGTAAAATTGTTAGATCTCAACAATTAATTTGAGCAGACCAAAAAGTTTTAGTGTAACTGACTAATACCTAACATGCGTGATTGAAACTTAGACTTAAGTGTATTTGATTCCTGTGTATTTGAACACAGCTAATTACTTTGGAAAACTTAATTTATAAGAAGTTGATGCATCATAATCGTGCATCAATCTTTTTTCGTTTGAGTATGTAAGCTTCAATCTTTTTCACAATGCCCTTTTTCTTTGTACCAAAACCTTTCTTCCTATCATGCAGTTATGACAGAGTTAATGTGTATAGATCTGAGTTCATATCGTTGGAGAAATTAATCAAAGGCTGGAGTCAAATGCCATTGACATTGTCTTTAAAGTCAAGATTTATTTAGTTTTTGTTTTTTTGGATGATTGTAATTACTATTCTTATACAATGATTTAGCTGTGACTTGAAAAACTTATGGATGATTTCATTTAGGAGTGATCAATTACTGTCATGATCTATGATATATATTGCTGTTTTTTTAAGTGTTACAAAGGTTTGAGTTTGAAACAATCTAAGAGAACCATGACCTTGCCTCACAGGTTGATTCTTTTTGTAGTAGATATATGTTCTTGAATGAAATTTAGTATTTACAAACAAAAAAAAAAAAGGAAACTGGGCTAAAACTGGATTTGAATAAAAAAAAATAGTTTAAAACTGGATTGAATAAAAAAACCAGTTTTCACGACAAACCAATTTCAAACCAGTTTCGAGCCGGCTCTGAACGATATCCGAACTGGTTGTACCTTAAAACCAGTTTGGTTTCAGGAACCAAACCAAAACCAATATTTGGTTTGGTTTTTAAACCATGCAAATGTAAAAGTAACATTCTTTTTATATGGCCTCTAGTATTAATCTATACCAACATCCTCAATTCACCATACACTAGCCATCTTCTTTGTCATACATTCAGTAAATAAAGTAGGTCAGTTCACCCTAAAAAAAAGATCATATAACAATTTTGCATTCGAATAACGATAACCATAGCCCTGTAAATGAACCGAATTTTTTTTTTTTTTTTTACAGAAACAGAGTTTCATGCTTCTCGATCTCAACCCACGGAAAAGAGAGCTTAATAGAAAAGATAAACCAAAAAGAGGAGAGAAAAAAAATAAACAACTGTAGATTGAAAACAATTGAAAGGTACCGTCAAAACTTCTAATTTATCATACCCTTCAGTCAGTTATGCTTGGAAACGTCAATCTGTTTTGCTCCGACAGAGAAGAACTCAATGATCACTTCCAGTGGCATGCCTTTGGTTTCTGGAACTTTCAAGAACACAAACACCCAAGCTATGCAGCACACAACTGCGTACAAACCAAAAACACCGCCAAGGCCTACAGAGTTCAGCATAACTGGGAGTGAATAGGTGACAATGATGTCACATATCCAAAAGGTAAGAGCACATATGGCAATGCAAAGACCACGAACTCGAGTTGGGAAGATCTCAGCACAAAGTATATTAGGAACTGGCCCAAATCCCATGACAAAGGAACAAAAATAGACAACAACGCTAATGGTTGAGATAGACGCATTTGCAGTGTCGCCCAAATCCACAAGGCTCCCTAGGACTAATATGAAGAGAGATACTATCAAGACAGGGATTGTAGTGAGCAGCAAAGTCCTGCAAAAATTTAAAAAACAGAGTAAGCAAATAATCCAGCAAATATTACCTTTGGTGTTTTCAATTACAGATAGCGGAAAACACCTGATTGTTAAAATAGGGCTACAGCGCCACTATTTGAAAATATTTTGTACTACACAGCGTACCGCGGAACAATAGCGGTATAGCGCCACTATTTAACAACACCGGTTTACCTAGTAAAGAACCGAGAATTATAAGGTGGATAAGTTGGTTTGGAGGGCGGGACATAAGGATTAAAATGATAAAGATGTCATGGATTCAGCTGTTTCCATTAATATAACACCTCCACTAATATAACAGATCAACTAATAATATTTGTTGTTAATAATGAAACCCTTTTCTGAAACTTCGGCCCAAATTATAAAGAATACAATTTCAAGATTATCTCCAATGATGATCAGTTTTTAAAACCTTATATTATTCTTCACAACCGCAAGAATTACTAAACTGAAACAACCTAGCATCAATATAGATTACGCAACAAAACAAAACATATTGATAGATGTAGTGTATCCATAGAAAGATGTTTCATTATACGACTCTACAAGAAAAACCCTGTGATGCTACAATAGCACAATTTGAGTATCTTCAGTAAGTTTTTCCCTAAAAGTAAAAAAAAAAAAAAAATCTT
>Ga0315914_1011836_pt1 | contig 10276 bp, 5 predicted proteins | sample MpolenodulesMG_FD_203920 | JGI IMG/M metagenome (GOLD analysis project Ga0315914, IMG submission 203920) | Medicago polymorpha root nodule microbial communities from Los Angeles, California, United States - elongated nodules | ecosystem: Host-associated > Plants > Roots > Nodule | place: USA... | reverse complement strand
ATAAAATCCAAAGCAACATCGTTAGCTCTCCCAAGCACCTTCACCCAAAAACACACCTCCCAAAGAACCGCAAAACCGACCACTACAACTGCAACAACCCACCTCTGGCCCGCTAGTGAACCATCACGACACCAATAACCACAAAAAAACGACCACAAAAAACCACCAAATAGTCGCCTTTCACCGCTATCTCTCACCACCTCTGATCAACCACTACATCACCTCCTCAACACCACTTAACCACCACCCCATAACCTCTCGGCGACGCAACAACCACACCACCTAACCACCACCGATCCGCCCCATAACCATCACATCCTCACCATCGATCCACTGCCAAAAACTAGCTCAAAAACACCCATAAAAGGAACAGATCTGAACACCACTGAAACAAACCAAGGAAGCTGTACAGAGGGGCTGAAGAAACAACCAGAACCGCCTTAAAAAAATACCACAATCGCAAATGGGATAACAGATCCAAGGAAAACCCCATCGCGACGGCAACGATATGGGAAAACCAAGTCGTCGACGCACCCATCAGACAAAACAAGAGCGTACCAGGAACCTATCCTTTCGGCGAAATAGCGCCGAGAGAACAGTGACCATAGGTGATGCGGATGGTTGTTCCATCTTCGCACCACCAGCCACCGCTGTTTACATTGTGAACAAAAGATAGTTGTATATGTTTCCAATAATTTTTTTAATAACCTAGAAGCAAGGACAAGCATCAAGGGAAAACAATGATATCCCAACTAGGTTGACACCTCGAAGAACCCACACACTCTGCCGCCAAGCTCAAATAAAATTTTATTAAAAAAAGGGGGGAAATATACAGGAGGGAGACTAGGCCAAAATCCTCAAAATAGAAAGCAAAAAAGCATAAACTGTTAACAACAGCCGCCTAAGGAAACCTGCAATTAGGCATTCCACAGTGATCCTTAAAGAACTCAACCTGGAAAGAGGGAACACCGAGAACCAAACTACATCCTGAAATGAGTGACCCATATTGACAGGGAATCACTCTCTAACCATATGTTTCTACATCCAATAGAAGACACAAAAATGACAATGGGAGTAACCTCCGAACCCCAAAGAGCCCAAAGGTTCGACAATAAAATACCTCTATTATTTGTGCAATATTTAGTAACACCAATACTATGTCAATACCAAGAAGGGATTTACGTAAAAGAACTCATAGGTTCATCCAAAAAAATAACAGTAGGTTTATGAGATAAATAAAAAAAATTAATGCAATTTTCGTGTCCGAGTTACCAAAACCGCGTACTTGCTAATATAAGACATTCATTAAGCAGTTGGAGAAAGATCCCCCCTAGAACGGGTTCGGTACGACGACTTCCTAACCTGAAGTTGTTTCTTAATCTTTTGCTTATGATGCTTAGATAAAACCGGTGTGAATGGCATCTCGGCGGTTTTTTCATCATATTCACGAACACGATGCCATAATTCCATGCCATGCTGTATTTTTGGACTGTTGTGTGTGTTCTCATGCACAACTAAAACCATGTTACCATCTTCATCTGGACCCACGACCTGTGTCACAGTAGATGGGGAGTCTTTATGTTCTAGCCTCTCGACATCAGTTAACAAATCCATCTCAACAGGTGGACCGAGTGGAGAGACTAGAGGGCTAGATTGCACTTCATCGTGCGCTACAAATTGCTGAACTAGTGACTCATCCCTAGAAAAAGCGGAGGAAACCAAGTAAACAGAAAAATCATGCATATCTACATGTGCAACTTAGGATGAGAGCGAAATAGTCACATCGGGAACCCGGGGAACCACCACCACCTCCCATGATTCCGGACTTGACTGTTCCACTACATCTGAATGCACGTCAACATGTGCTACTCGAGGAACCTGTTCTTACACTGGACTAGTCGACAGAGCACCATGAGGTATGTCATCGGTCACATGTTGCACATCAAAGCTGAAGGAGTCTGAGGCCAAATCTGTGGAGGTACGTGCAGCCTGAGGGGTCTTTGCGTGTGCATCTTTTTGCTGGTTGGATGCCACAACTTCAAAAGTCTTAGAGGAACCAATACCTTATGGATTATCCCATGGTTTCCACCATTGTTTATGTCTCTCCGAGTTAACTAGTTTCTTACCCTTGTCGTCCGGATGCTCACCTTTGTCCGCTTTTCTCGGATGTAACCATCGACAAGATGTTATATTATGGCCAATACTCTTACGATGGTGCAAAACTATGGCAGCCCCTCATATTCAAATAAGCACTTACATCAATTATTTTATTTATTTTTTATACCGAAATAATATAACAAAGGATTAAATATGTCTTTGATCTCTATAAATATATTAATTTTCGTTTTATTCCTTCTAATTTTTTCTGACTTTTAGTCCTTCAAAAAAAAATCACCATCACTTTTGGTTTCTATTTTTAAACCAATTCATATGTAGCCTTCTTAATTTTGAATGAAAATTTTTGGTTATTGTAAGGATCTCTTCAAAAATTCATATTTAATTCATGTTTTGTTCAAAAATTCTAATTTCTTTAGGATAAATTCTTATAATGTTATAAACATTCATGAAATTTTCATTAAAAAATATAAAAGTTATACATAAGTTGACTTAAAAGTATGGATTAAAAACTTTTGGAAACTAATAAAACTCAAAGATTTTTTTTAAAATGACCAAAACAAAAAATTAATTAATTTATATGGACTAAAAGGGGGAACTATTTTGACTATTAGTTATGCATGTGGAGCCCACAACTAATAGAAGAGAGAATGTTTCTATACAAACACTCAGGCGCACCCTATTTTTAACCACATTTTCCGAAAAGTTAAATTATTGGTTGAGTACATTTTAAAAAAAAATGATAAAATTACGTATGGTATTCTCTAAAAAATTACTTGAGAATCTCAAATTCCTAACAGTGCAAGTAAAGTTCATTCATAATCATATACCTTGACAAAAAAAAAAAGTCATTCATATACGTGTAATAACAGTCAAATTTGTCTGCTGATAAAAATGTTTTAACCACCTACTTAATGAAAACTGAAAGGAGCAACATTCTTGAACAATAAAAAGTAAACATGATAAAGACAAGGTTTGCCTCTCCCTCAAGGTAAAGTATTCTAAATTGAGAGGACTTTCTGTTTATAGAAATAACTGTGAGATAAATATATAAGAAGAAGAAATGTGAAAGTAATAAAAAAATATAGTGATATAGATTGTCTATATCTACTTCAACCCATAGAATGAGAATTCAAAAGAGAGTTAACCAAATCATACCGAGACAACCACCGACACATGAGATGAGGGAGACTGGCTGAAATTTCAAACCATTTTTGTCTAGATTGTACCTACTACCATTATTGTTATATAATTACACAAACAAATTTTGACATAATTTTTAAATTGTAATATTTTTTTAGTAAAAATTACTCTTAATTAACTTACTTATTTTTCTGTTATATTAATTAAAATGTTTATTGATGTTAATTTTTTTAATACAATCATCATACGTATCATCTTAGTCTGCAAGTCCGATAAAGCTAGACACACGAGCTTAGTTTCGTTTAACTTGCTCCAAATAATTCAGCACATTAAGAGGATTGTTCTGTAGGTGTCTAGTTATTGTTCACAAACATTCCAAACACCTCAAACGTTGATTGATTATCTTCTTCTTTTTTGGGAGAAAACAATAGTTGATTATCGTTCAAACACTTTTTAAATTAGTTAAATCAATTGTTGTTTGGTCTTTTTTAGGGTACCAAAAGAGCATATATTGTCACACATTAAATGGGTTCGACCACTTTGGTGGCATTCTGTAAGTACTTGAGTTATTAAAAATCCAGCTCTTTACATCAAGAGAGCAATCCCGGCTCAACAATAGGATTCAACATAATATTCAACCTTTCTGCAACTAACAAGGATAGAAAAGGAGAAAGAGAGTTACCTTGTCGAAGCCCTCTTTTGACAGAAATTCATCGGTTGGACTCTCATTATCTAATGCCAATGATGTTGTCAAAGTCACACATTCCATAATCCATTTTCATCACAAAGTCAGAAAGTTCATTTTTCTCATCACCGCTTCCAGATAATTTCAGTCCACCGAATCGTAAGCATTTCCAAAATCAACTTTAAACATCAATAATTCTTTTTTGGACTTACGCGCTTCATCAACTATTTCATTAGCAATAATGATTTCATCCAGAATTTATCTTCTTTTAACAAAAGCCAATTGTGATTTTGAAATGATACTACTTATAACTTTTCAAAGTCTATTTACAAGCACATTCGCTAAAACTTTGTACAACCACTGAAATTGGTCGAAACCCTCCTAATCTTTGCGGATTCTCCACTTTAGGAATTAATCCAATGAATGTATAACTCATACCTTTAGCCAATATACCATTTCTATGAAATTCTGAAAGAAATATCATAAAATCTTGCTTAATGTCAACCCGAATTTCTTTGATAAAACCAAAATTAATTCCATCAGATCTAGGATTTTTAAAACTATCACAGTCACACAACTGATTAACCTCTTCTTTAGTGAACAGTCTGATCAAATCTACACTAACCGATACACTGAGATGCTTGAAGCCCAAGTCATCTACACTAGGTTGCTCAAACTTGGGAGCCATGAAATTATTTGCAAAGTGATCGAAGACCGCTACTATAATATTAGCAATCGCATATGTCTAAACATCCTTAACTTTTAACATAATGACAATGTTGATCCTCTTTCTCTTCGACATCAAGCCATAAAAAAGTTTCATATTCGCATCGCTATCTCCTCTGTTAGTGAACCAACCTCCTCTTCTATTACACCCAATTAGAAATATGACTTATTTTTGGTCTGTATATAAATAAAGAAATCAATATAATAGAATTTTATTTGTAGAGTTTGTGACAAAATAAATTATAAGCATTTTACTGTTTTAATTTCTATTTAGTCTTTTACTTAATGATGTTTATTTTTAGAGATTGGATTTTTTTTTTACTTGAGTTTCCACCTACCAATCTCTTTCAGGGAACATGTGGAGTACACAAGGCGTGTTATTCCCATTCAAATATTTTTTCATACAAAAGAGACAAATATTAGATTTTGACCATTTGCTTAAGGGGAAAATAGATCCTCTCAATTTTTTTCCTTATTATGTTTTCTAAATTTTTCCAACTCAAACCTCAATGTACTTTTATTTTGTTTCCTTCTAAATTTCAAAACTATCCCCTTTTTTATATTTTAAGGGCCTAGATAGATGTTCACATTACTCCCTCATGTGTGTGTTTTTTTTTTTCAACATGAAAAAATATATTCCTTATAAATATTAATATCATTCTCTAAATAAATACATTTTTAAAAAAATGTAAAAAAGTTGGTAAACTAAATTGGTAAGCTAATCTCTTGCCATATTATGGAGTAATTTATTATTGATAAGAAATTGGATTTTTGCAATATCTAAAATGATGTCATGTCATATTATTTGGTGAGAATGGTTGATAGGGGCTAGATTTAGATCTCAAGTGGCATTTTTTTATAATAGAAAGAATGGATACCAAGAAAACACACCATTATTCCTGAACAGAAAAAATATTCCAGCCTTTCAATTTTCAAATACAATGAATCATAATTTTGTTTAATTTAATTCTTTACTCACTCACTCTCAGCTTTAGTCACAAACCTCTCCATATATAATAGATACATAAAGTTCTTGTAAGCTTGTTCAATTGATACAAACAATGTATTATATTTGCAAAGTTTGGGTTCGAACTTCCGCCACCAAAAAATATAACAGACACTGAAAACAATATATAAAGAAAAAAAGAAAAACACCTTTTTCTTTTTCACTTTCCAACAGTACTACTAGTAGAGTAGTTAAACAGACAGACAGATATAAACCACCGTTATCATAAGATACTCTTCAATGCCAATGAAGCAACCCAACAACTCCTGTTAAGGTTCTTGTCTTCCTTCTACTATTTCTATTTCTCACTGTTTTTTCCATCAAACTTTGTTACTTTCTTTGACCCTTTTGATTCTTCTTTCATTTTTCTTTTCTGGGTCACTCCCTTATCATGTTGTTTAGCTGAATTGTTACATGTCTCATTCAGATCTCTCTTTCACATGCATTTTTATATGTCTGTTTGTTTAGATGCTCTTTTTTTTTGTAATATTTAATATTTTTAATGATAGAGAATGAATATGGTTTTCTTGACTGAGTTTGAATTCAACTTCAACCTATTATTCTATGTTTTGCTTATATTTTTTTGCTGTGTCTTGAAGATTTAAAATATTAATAATTGGTTAATGTCTCTTACAAGTTTTGTGCTCATATTATTTGTCTGATTTGGATTTATTTAATATTAATAATAAGGATGTGATTGTGAGCATGTTTGAAATTCTGATTTTGAAGTTTTTTTCTTCATGATTCTCCAGTATAAGAGACAGTAAAGTGGCACTTATTTGTTCTTGACTTTTGATACACTTAAGTTGTGTAGGATACCCGTATACCAATTTCTTATTGAATTTATACGATTACTAAGTCATGGCGATGGTCCAAGAGATGTTAGCTCAGTAATAAGAGTTTGATCTCGTGGTTCTTGACTTTAATTAATAATAATATAAGTCATAGTGATTATTATTGATTATGACAAGGACACACCATGATGGAATGTTGGTGTTAATTTGGAAGATTGTAATATTTAATTTTTATTTTTTTGTAAGTAATGAGTACTATACGTTCCATTTCAGGTAAAATCAGGTAAATTAAAAATAATAATAATAATAATTATTATTATTATAATACTCATTCTCTTTTTCTTTTTTTTTAATTTTCTGGTGTTCAGTTACTTATCATTTTGTAGTATTTATGTAAAACTTAATTTTGTGTTTTTTAACTGTTAGATAAAGAATCTGTCAAAAAAAAAAAAACTGTTAGATAAAAGAAAGTTTTAATTCTATTCTGTAGTTTCATAAGATCTTTCTTTAAATTACTGCAGTTAATTTGGATTAGTTGTGTTGGCCTTGGATGCTGCTGCAATTGATTCAGTAATCATGGGTTTCCACCTTGCCTTGTTTCTATTTTTACAAATTCTACTAAACCAACTGGACTTTATCCCGCCTTAGTCTTCTCTGTTGTTACCCGATTTGGACTTAGGGCCCGTTTAGTTTGAGCTTATTTTGAGCTTATGAAAAATAACTTATGTAAATAAATAAACTTTTATTTTAATTTATAAGCTCTCACTAATGAAAATTGTATCTTCATAAACAGTTTTTTTCATAAACTACCTTAAAAACTTATAAATAATAAATAAAAACTTATTTATTTGCATAAGCTGTTTTATATAAGCTCTAAAATAAGCTAATCCAAACGGGCCCTTATTGCATATGCTTATGCAGGTAATGAGTTAAGCGGTAAAGGCATATGTTTATGTAGTTTGTACAATTATTTTTCGCTAAATTTTAGGGCAAATTACAATCACCTCCCTTGAGGTCTATTAAAATGACATTGACTCCCCCTCTATTTTTAAAACTTACACTAATCTCTCTTAAGTTTTTATAAAATAGATTATAACTTCCCTTCTATCTTAACAGTGTTAATGCTCTGTTAAATTCTTTTTTGTTTTCAGTTCCATGGTCACACAATCAGAAAGAAATTAGAAGGAATCATTGTTAGTTTTCACCATCAGTTGCATACGGACTATATGTTAAACCATAACTATTATTAGCTAATCATCAAGTTTTATGTGATGCATCTCCATATCATCATCCAATTATCCTCCAGAATTGCAATTTTTTCTTCCTTAATTCCAATTTCATCGTTCACCAAAACAAGAAAATTCAATTCCATCTATAACAAAACCCTTCCCGTTTTCTTTATCCTCATATTAATAACTCCCCCAAATTGCAATTTTACTCATTAATTTCAATTCAATTTCTCATGGCATGATTACAAATACCTTAATTGTGTATATGCATTACACGTCAGTATCGCTTCAGAAAAACAACAAGAGGTTTAAATTAGAGGAACAATACAATATTGATGCTCATGCAAAACTAGGAAGTGGTATGCATCCAAAGGATCCAATAAAAAAAATCAATTGAAGAAGAAGTTCCTCCGGATAACAATGATTATAATTGAAAACTGCATTCTGAGATCCATTTTGTTTTATGTTTAACGGTATGATTAACGTAAATAAAAAATATTAACAGTGTTAGGAGAGAAGGGAAGTGTTAATCTATTTTATGAAAACTTAAGGAAGGATAATGTAAGTTTTAAAAACAGAGGGGGTGTCAATGTCATTTTAATAAACCTCAGGGGAGGTGATTGTAATTTTCCCTAAATTTTATGATAATTTCTCTCTCATATTTACATTATAATTTTATTTTATTATTTTATTTTTTTGATGTTTTTGTCAATACTTCATTTTCTTTATAAATTATGGTTGTTTCATAAGTTGTCATTGAAATGATTGTTCAAATAACACAACTCTAAATAAATATGAAGGTAAATACTTTTTCTTTCCTTTATTCTAATACCTTTTTTAAGTTAAATATTTGTAGCGTCAAAAAAATTAAATATTTGTAATAAATCAATCTTTTTTCGTGGTGTTAGATTCTAACAAGCAAAAAACAAAAAACTAACTAGCTAGATTGTCTCTTAGAATGAGAGAATCTAAGCCAGCTGGAGGACGAGTCCAGTGAGCTGAGCACGCAGAATAGGAAGCCTCTTTAGCCATGAAGTCAATATTAATGTTCTGCTCCCTCAAAATATGAACTAAATTTATAGTCCCATTATGTAAGGCATCCGAGATTTCTAGTAACAAAGATGCATACACATGCAAACTTGCATTTTCCAAGTTGTGAATAAGATTCACCGCTTCTAAGCAATCACTCTCACAAATGATGCTTGTATATCCAAGATCATAACAAGTAGCAATCCCAAGTTGAATAGCACGAGGTTCCGGCATGAGGGCATCACCACCATTCTCAAAGTGAGTGAACCCTGCTATCCAGCCACCATCATGGCCACAAATAACTCCACCAGCTCCTAGACGGGAGCTGTCTTCAAGAAAGCTATCATCCATATTAATTTTGATGAGACCCTCAGGAGGTGGTTTCCACTGCGCTAAAATTCGATCCATAGATTTATCAAAGCCTCGAGGTTGGCAAAAAGTAATGAGTTCGTCATGCAACACCCGAGTCTTTCTCACCACTTCTTGAATCTTTTATTATTATAATTATGAATAATAAATATTAGTAATTAATTGTTAAATTGATTTTGCTATTTTGTCTGAGTTATATCAAGTAAGTCATTTTAGTTTTTTACTATAAATTGATCTTTTAAATAAAAAAATATATTTTCATTGTTATTCTTTTTTTAGTCAATTATGTTATTTTGGATCATTTAATGTTAAGGTGGTAGGTCTAAAAAGTGTTTATATCACAAACATAATTATTTATCTACGTTTGTTTTTCTTATTTTTGAATTGATATCTAATTTTACAGATAATATTTTATCAACACTATTATAATACATCTATAAATTTTAGTTTTGAAAGCGATGAATTTAAAGTTACCAACTTAACATTAAACGTCAACATAAACACTTTTTAATTGAGTTTGATGAAAATAATAAGGCAATGGTGCAAATATTTTATAACTTAAATGATCAATTTATAAAAAAAGAAATTGAAAGGACTTATTTGCTATAAGTATCGGACTTAAAAAGACCACGTGAATTAAATGATCTATTTTATTTTATTTTATTTTGTAATTGCCAACAACCTACTTCGAGACACTTTTTAAAGATCTAAAATGGTAAAATTTATAGAAATCATACACTTCTCACTGTTCAACATCAAAATAACATATGGGATGCATGCCTGCGGCAACATCTCACAAATTACTCCAATACAACTTCAGGTAATTTAGCTCATTTCTGGTTAATGTTGTCAATCGACACACTCGGGATGTGAGTAATTGTATGCCAACGCTCTCCTCCCTCCTTTTCATACTTCTCCTTTATTATTCCACATTTAGTAATCCACAATTAAGAAAATATATGTTCGTACCTTCCGAACCAAAAAGATTTGACCAAACGTGGGACCCATAAGTCATAACATCTCATTCCTGCCAAATTCCGTCAATCCACACATTCGGGATGTGAGTAATTGTATGCCAACGCTCTCCTCCCTCCTTTTCATACTTCTCCTTTATTATTCCACATTTAGTAATCCACAATTAAGAAAATATATGTTCGTACCTTCCGAACCAAAAAGATTT
>Ga0315914_1011835_pt1 | contig 10276 bp, 15 predicted proteins | sample MpolenodulesMG_FD_203920 | JGI IMG/M metagenome (GOLD analysis project Ga0315914, IMG submission 203920) | Medicago polymorpha root nodule microbial communities from Los Angeles, California, United States - elongated nodules | ecosystem: Host-associated > Plants > Roots > Nodule | place: USA... | reverse complement strand
AACAAGATGACTATAACGTTGGTTGATGGGTACTCCACGAATCATGCTGAGGGACATGAGTGACCTAGATGGAATTTGCCCCTCCTACATAACAGGAGAAATGTATACGGGCCTAATATTGAACTAGACAAGGGTGACATACTATGCCTTGTGTTCAATATAGACATGAGGGCAAAAGGGTAATTATACACATGAACATTATCACAGAAAAGTTTCGTCAGATCACATGACATTCTCGTCACTTGGGTAGCAGTGATGTGTCGTTAGATACTGCTCACTATTTATAATATTAAATATGTGATTTAATATTATTGTCAACGTTACGGGAACCTATAGGGTCACACACAAAGGATAGATAGATGAGAGAAATAAATAAGTAAGACTCATTTATAAAATTAAATATGACTTTCTTATTTAATTTACGAAAAATAGAGAAACGCGGTCCACCGTAAGGTACGGTGTACTTAAGTGCTTGTCTTGCTGACCACACAAGTGATTTTATAAATAGAACCCTTGTGCTGAAGCATTACAAACTTTTTGTGACCGGTCATCGGAGAAGTTCTATTCGTGTGGACTGAGTAGAGGCATCGCTGCTTTGCGTTGCTCGTGATCAGAAATATTTCTTCTACAAAGGTTTTGCTCTTCAAGAGGTAAACACATGAATCTTAAAGTGTTTAAGTTTCTGTTTAATTTGTGATTAATGATTTAATAAAGATCTGTTTTCAATGGGATTTCTTCCGCAAAGAGGATTAAGATTTTTGAAAAAACCCTCTTAAAATCGCTTCAGATTCATGCAGATGATTTTCGAGTCAGATAATGAAACGTTAGTGAAGGTTCTCACAACAATGGAACAAAACAATAACCTTTATGTTGGCAACATAATCAAAGGCATCCAATTCAGACAACATAGATTTAGAAAGGTGGACTTTAGTCATGTGGGTAGGAAGGGAAATGGCCCAGATCATAAGCTGGCCCATCATGCTCTATCTGAGCCCAATAAAATTTGGCCGGAGGAAACTCCCTCTTGTATTTTAATTGAGGTCCTTTGGGATCTTTTTAATCAATAAAAAGTCTAGTCTTTTAATCAAAAAATAAAAGGCATTTTTAGTTTTTATTTTATTTTAAATTTTTCTTATATATATATCAATACCAATTTGATATATTCAAAGGTATTTTTAGTTTCCTTAGAAAAAAAAAAGGCATTTTTAGTTAAACCTTCATTTCTTTTTTTTTTAAGGGGAAATAATAGTGAAACCTTAGTTGAGAATTAAACCCAAAGACACGGAAAGAAAGAGAAAAATAGGTGTGGAAAAAATGATGTAGCTGGTGCTATTCCAACTTTTGATTAGAAAAGTCAATAGTCTGTAGTGTCCTGTCCTCCCTATTGCGTATAATAACGGGACCGTGAAATATGTGTAATGATTGAATCTAAAAATGTTTGGACTTGGTGTGGCAGGAAACATGTTACATATTTTATTCACTCTCTCACTCCTTTACACAAACATTGATAGTGTTGTTATGAACACAATTACATCTTCTCAATTGATCAAAGATTCTAAAACTATAAGCTCAAATGATGATGCGTTCAAGCTTGGATTCTTCAGCCCCATGAACACAACAAATCGCTACGTAGGAATCTGGTATCTCAATCAATCCAACATCATATGGGTAGCCAATGGAGACAAACCACTACAAGATTCTTCAGGAGTTATCACCATAGCTGATGACAACACAAACCTTGTAGTATTAGATGGGCAAAAACATGTTATTTGGTCATCAAATGTCCCAAATTTTGTATCAAATTTTAATGTCACAGCTCATCTTCAAAATACCGGAAACCTCGTCTTGCAGGAAGACACTACAGGTATTAGAGATATAACGGATTTGAAGTTAATTTATAGTTTGTTATTAGTTAGTTACTAACTTATAAATATGGTGCGTTTCATTCGCAAAACAATAAGTATCAACCAAAACAGTAAAGTACAAGACAAAACTGTACTTGAGAGAAATTAAGAGATAATATTTGTTATGTTGGAAAATAAAATGGGGTATTTTGATATTTTTGATAGCCTGGACAAAAAGTTGTCCCATGGTTTAGTGAGGGGCAAGAATCTTGTTTTATCCCAAAAGAAGTTGTTTTTTCTGGTCCCTTGTTTTTTAGCAAATCAAACATATCTATATATAATACTAGATGGAGTTCATGAAAAAGAGAATTGTGTTGAAAGAAAATAGAAATTGTATATATAATGATAATGATAATGCATGTTTACATAAAAGGGTTAAATAATTTATATAGAGAATAAGTTATTTACTAATTAATAGCAAACCATTGATTTATTTCAAATAACAGGCAAGATACTATGGGAGAGTTTCAGACATCCATCTAATGCATTCCTTCCAAATTTGAGAATTATCACCAACCAAAAAACAGGAGAAAAAGTAAAACTCACTTCTTGGGGAAGTCCTTCTGATCCAGCAATTGGAAACTTCTCTTTTAGCGTTGAGCATCTCAACGCTCCTGAATTGTTTATATGGAACCAAACAAAACCTTACTGGCGCTCAGGTCTGTGGAATGGTCAAGTGTTTATTGGTTTACCAAGCCGTTCATTGTATACTTCTGCAAATCTAAACGGTTTCGGCATTACAAGGAAAGATAATGAAAGTCTGGTAGAAATTACGTATACACTACAAAACAGTTCTTTCTTTGGAACCATTGCGGTGAGTTCCGAAGGTAAGTTGGTTTACACTTCATGGATCAATAGGTATCAAGTTGATACGAGTGTTGCACAACAAAATGAATGTGATGTTTATGGTTTTTGTGGTCCTAATGGAAGTTGCGATTTCAAAAATTCGCCAATATGCACATGTTTAGCAGGTTTTGAGCCAAAAAGCGTAGATGAATGGAATAGACAAAATTGGAGTAGTGGGTGTCTGAGAAGGGCATCCCTACAATGTGATAGGGTGAAGTATAATGGAAGTGCGTTAGGTGGCGAAGGAGATGGGTTTGTGAAACTAGAGATGACAAAAGTACCAGATTTTGCAGAACAATTATACATTTCTATTGATGCATGTAGAAATGAGTGCCTGAACAATTGCAATTGCACTGCTTATGCATTTGATGATGGTATTCGGTGTTTGACTTGGAATGGTAAATTAATTGACATAGTCAGGTTTTCAAATGGAGGCATCGACCTTTACATACGCCAAGATTCAGAGCTTTGTGAGTATGCATATTCATAGCTAATTTTTTGTGTGTATAGTGAATTTATTTATAGAAGTATAGTTCTAGTCAAATTACCATATTTTGATCTAAATTATGTTAACAGCTATAGATTCAGATGGGAAGAGAAATGTTACAAAAATCATCATATCAACGGTGGTAGTGGGAGTAATTATTTTTGCTACTTCTACCTATTTCTTATGGTCATGGGCTTCTAAACATTCAGGTATCTTTAAAATCTTCATGTTTTCTTCATTATTTGCTGACTTATAATCATTAATTAAACTAATGGAAAGGTAGTTTTAATTTATTTAAGACGTAAAGTAACATCGGTCAAAATAATCTTGTTTAAATACAAGTGTTGCTGTTTGTTTTTTTAATGAGCAAAGGGGGGTTAACCCTAAAAAAACAACTAGAAGCCTCTACGGAAAGAAATACAAGAACTGACAACCATCAAAGCTAGTGAAATAAAACTAGGAGCCAAATTAAAAATCTTGAATTCTAGATTTATGGTCAAACCGAACTTTGCTAGACGATCATCCACCTGATTGGCTTCTCCGAGGCTATGATTCCAAACGACCAAACCTAAGTTGCGATGGATTTGGTGAATATTTTCCACTAAAGTACGTTGGGGGTGTTTTGGCATCTATCTTTGAGCAAATTAATAGCACTTGACGAATCAGATACAACTTTAACTCTAAGGAATCCACGACGCCACACAGTCTTAAACCATAGTAAATATCCCAAAGCTCCACTTCAAGCACTGAGCAAGGATGAATACACACTAGATAAGCAACAAGAAAATTTCCATTACAATCCCGCATAACCCCTCCACATGCCGTTTTTGTGACGTGTTCAACCACGGAACCATAAGCGTTAAGAGCAATCAAACTGTCATCCGGTGGCTGCAATCTTATCGTTACTTCAGAATTGTGTTGATCAGCTTGATTCACAATAGGATAAATGGTGATAAAGCTTGAATCAATGGCTGCAACAGAAGCCATATGCCATAGCTTTTTCCCCTAACTGCCTATTATCAATAATGTTATTGTTAAAAACAAAACCATTTCTCCTCCACCAAACCAAATCTAGCATAACCCCAAAAATAAGCCTCCATTGGTATTTCACAACATGCTCCACTGAAATCAAATTAATATACAACCATTCCAGCCAATCCGAATCACTGAAAAAAGAGGCATGATTGCTTAACCACATATCCTTCACCTTAATGCAGTCTCTAAATATATAAAGGAAACTTTCACTACCTAAATTGCATAAAGGAAACTCTTCAGACTGACCCATTTTCCTTCTAACCCTAGTAAAATTAGTAAGAAGAGAAGAATGGTTAAGTTTCCATAGAAAACATTGAATTCTATGTGGTCCTCTCCAACTCCAAATTTCTCTATAAATCTGATGCGCATTGCTATTGTTCGATCTCACTGCAATCTCATTAGCTGATACCAGCGTGAATTAACCATCACTTGTAAGCCTCCAAGCAAGATAGTCATCACCACTTTGAGGATGAGGTGGAGGCAACCTCTTGATGTCATGTATTTATCAAACTACTGAGATCCCATCTTCCTTCACTGTCAACATAATTTGCAACCACTTTTGTTGCTTCAAAATGCTCAGTCGAACTATTCGTATAGTTAACATGAGGCATATCAGTGTCAACCTAGTTATCCTTCCAGAAATCAACTCCTCGACCTGAACCTAATCTCCATATAATTTGATTTTAGAAATTAGTCCAGGTAGCACACAAGGCACGCCAAAAGTTGCTCTCCGTTTTATCAACAGTTACCATCGGAAGCAAACTAGAACCACATTTGTATTTCTTACGAATAACTGATGTCTGATAGAATAGAATATTTGCCATAATTAGTTTTAATGATTTCCCTGTAATTATGTTGTAACATAATTAGATAGTTGACCTACACTTGTATATATACATTCTATGCAGTAATGAGAAAGGCAGGCATTCCATTATCTTACATGGTATCACCCTAATCGATCCATCTATCTCCTTTTCTCTTAAACCCTAACCTACATATCTCAGCCGCCACACCTCTCCCTGTGTGCCGCCGCCACAGCCGCTGCGTTTTCTGCAGAAACGCCGCCGCTCCTCCCCGTTCGCGCTTCATCATCGCCGCACTGTCCCTCACGTGCTGCTGCAATCAAAACAACAACGAACTTATTCTCACGCGCGATCTCTCGTTCGTGCCGTCATTCGATCAGCAACACATCATGTCTTGTGTTCGTGCAATTTTCTACGACACGCGATGTCTGAATTTGATCACAACGACAACAACAACAACGACAAAAACAACAACTCTGCCACTCCTGATTCCGGCAAGATGAAACACACCTCCTCTTCATCGGCAAGTTTAAAAAATAATTTTCATGCTGCCTTCGCTGTTTCCAACATTAAGAATCACATTCCCATTGTTCTTGAGATGGAAAAAGACCAATACAACACCTGGGCTAAGCTATTCCTTATTCATGCCCATTCTCACTGGATTCTACATCATATTGTCCCTTCTAAGGACAATACCACACCAACAGATACCTCCAGTGCTGAATTTGAGCATTGGACCACCCTTGACTCCGCCGTTCTTCAGTGGATATACTCCACAATTTCCACTGACTTGTTGACCACCATTCTGGAACCAGACTCCGCTGCTATGGAAGCCTGGAACCGTTTGGCTGACATTTTTCAGGACAACCAAAATGCTCGGGCTGTCACTTTTGAGCAAGAATTCTCTAACACTCATATGGAGGATTTTCTCAATGTCTCTGCTTATTGCCAACGTCTTAAGATGCTCTCTGATCAGTTGAGAAATGTTGGCTCTCCTGTCATCAATCATCGCCTGGTTCTACAGCTGATCTCTGGTCTCCCAGAAGCTTACTGTAGTGTTGCTACTTTGATTAGTCAAAGCAACCCTCTTCCGGCATTCTACCAGGCCCATTCCATGCTCACTTTGGAATAAGCCAGTATGGCTAAGATGGCAAACATAGGCTCTCATGCTGCCATGCACACCTCTCAGGCGAAACCTACTGAAGACACTTCTCAGCGTGGCAACCGCCGCCCCGGCAACCGTGCTCGCTCTCGTGGCAACCAGGGTCGTGGAGGGGGACGTGGTAACCGCAGTGCACCTCAGTTTAGAGCTCCCAGCGCCCCCTCACCTTAGTCTGCTCCTCCTTGGCAATAACAACAGTAGTACCCAACTTGGAAACCATGGGGTTGGACTCCGCCACCATGGGATTTGCCACTGTGCCCGTATCCCACCTCTCAGTGGACACGCCCTGCCGGTACCTCTTCCTAAGCAGCCATGCATTCTAGGACAACGTCCTCAGGTGTATGCAGCCTCTACCTCATCTCAGATGCCGACAGACATTGAGGCATCAATGCACACCATGTCACTCCACACTCTTGACAATCAGTGGTACATGGATACTGACGCAACATCTCACACAGCCGCATCACAAGGTAATCTCTCGTCTTATTTTCCAGTAAGTAATTTAAATCAGAAAGTTATTATTGGCAGTGGCCATGGAATTCCAATTCACGGCACCGGACACACACTAATAACCATATCTCACCAACCCCTTCACCTTAACCATGTCTTGCATGCCCCAACAATTATTAAAAATTTAATTTATGTGAGACGACTCACCACTGACAACAATGTTTCTGTTTCCTTTGACCCTTTTGATTTTACTGTCTCTGATTTTCAGACGGGGATCACTCTTCTCAGATGTGATAATCGTGGAGATCTTTATCCAGTTACCACTCCTCCCAGTTTTGCCGGTCTTACACCTAGTCTTTGGCATAGTCGTCTTGGTCATCTTGGCGTGTCTGTTTTGAATTCCCTTCGCAAAAATAAGTTCATATGTTGTGAACCATTTAATTCTTATGTTGTTTGTGACTCTTGTGTTTTAGGCAAGCATGTTAAATTGCCATTTTTTGATTCTCAAACTATGACTTTGATGCCTTTTGATATTTTGCATGGTGATTTATGGATGTCTCCGATTTTAAGTTCTACTGGTCATAAATATTATGTCTTATTCTTAGATGATTTTACAAACTTCTTGTGGACTTTTCCTATTAGCAGAAAATCTCATGTGTTTGAAACGTTCAAGTCACTTACTCAACTCATTCAAATTCAATTTTTGCAAAAAGTCAAAACATTTCAATGTGACAATGGCGGTGAATATAATAATGAGTTTTTTTAAAAATATTGCACTGATCATGGCCTTGTTTTTCGTTTCTCTTGTCCCCACACATCCTCACAAAATGGGAAAGCGGAACGCAAAATAAGAACCGTTAATAATATGATACGCACTATGCTAGCTCATTCTTCTGTTCCCCCATCGTTTTGGCATCATGCTCTTCACATGGCAACTTATCTATTGAATATTCTTCCATGTAAAACACTTCAAAATTAGTTACCAACACAACTCTTATATCACCGTGATCCCACTTACACACATCTACGAGCTTTTGGTTGTCTATGTTATCCCTTATTCCCGTCACCCACCACTCATAAGTTACAATCCCGCTTTACTCTGTGTGTCTTCTTGGGTTATCCCTTGAATCATAGAGGTTACAAGTGTTATGATTTGTCAAACAGAAGATTAATAATTTCGAGGCATGTTATCTTTGATGAAACTTAATTTCCCTTCACCAAGCATTCCCCTATGCTGAACTCTTATCACTTCCTAGATAATGACCTACACCCTTACCTTATACATTAGTGGCAAAATGAAATATTACCACCTGTCACACACAACCAACTAATACCAACAACCACCATTGATCAACCAATCTCATCAATAAACCAACAGACTCCATATATTGCCTCTCCGACCAGCTCGTCCACTACACCTTCCTCTCTCCCACAATCACCAATCCAACTGTATCCACCTCCACCTACACGAACCATAACTACCCGTAGCATGAAAGGCATTGCAAAACCCCGCAAGATTTTTAACTTATCAATCTCTCACTCCGACCACACCATCTCTCCTATACCTAAAAACCCCAAACTAGCTTTATCCGATCCGAATTGGAAATCCGCAATGCAATCTGAATTTGATGCTCTTATTAGAAATAAGACGTGGGATTTAGTTCCTCATCCTTGTGATGCTAATCTTATTCGATGTATGTGGATTTTTAGACATAAGAAAAATTCTGATGGGTCGTTTGAGTGATATAAGGTTTGTCTTGTAGGTGATGGCAGGTCATAGGTTGCAGGTGTGGATTATGATGAGACTTTTAGCCCAGTGGTTAAACCTGCTACCATTAAAACAGTGCTCACCATTGCTCTCTCCAAATCCCGGCCCATTCATCAATTGGATGTTCAGAATACCTTTTTACATGGTGATCTTAATGAAACTGTTTACATGCATCAACCATTGGGTTTTCGTGATTTTCATCATCCAGATTATTTGTGTCGTTTGAAAAAGTCGCATTTATGGTCTCAAGCAAGAACCCAGAGCATGGTACCAACACTTTGCTGACTATGTATCCACCATTGGTTTCCAACATAGCACATCAGACCACTCTCTCTTCATATATCGACAACAATCTGACATGGCCTACATTCTTCTTTATGTGGATGACATCATACTTATAACCTCTACTCATGCCCTTCGCAAATCAATTATGTCACTCTTAGAATCTAAATTCGCGATGAAGGACTTGGGTCCCTTGAGTTATTTTTTGGGTATTGTTGTTTCTCGTCATCCTGGTGGCCTTTTCTTGGTCAAAGATCCTATGCTTCTGAGATCATCGAGCGTGCTGGCATGACATGCAAACCGTCTGCCACACCTGTCGATACCAAGCAGAAACTTAGTACCTCCTCTGGCACACCTTATGAGGATCCTTCTTTATATCGCAGTCTTGCAGAAGCCTAACAATACCTCACATTCACTAGACCTGACATCTCCTATGCAGTTCAACAAATATGTCTTCACATGCATGAATTCAACACAGAACACATGACTGCTCTAAAGCATATTTTCAGTTATGTACAGGGTACCATACACCTTGGTCTACATTTATCACCATCCCCCATTACCAAGCTGATCTCTTACACTAGCGCTGATTGGGGTGAATGTCCTGATACTAGACCCTCCACATCCGGGTACTGTGTTTTTCTCGGTGACAATCTTATCTCTTGGTCTTCCAAAAGGCAGCCTACTATCTCTCGTTCTAGTGCTGAAGCTGAATATAGAGGTGTTGCGAATGTTGTCTCCGAATCTTGTTGGATTCACAACCTTCTTCTAGAGCTCCATTTTCCCATTCCTCATGCCACTATGGTATATTGTGACAATGTTAGTGCCATCTATCTATCTGGTAATCATGTGCAGCATCAGCGTACCAAACATATTGAGATGAACATTCATTTCGTTCTGGAAAAAGTAGCTCGTGGTCAGGCACGCGTACTTCATGTTCCCTCCAAACATCAGATTGCAGAGATCTTCACCAAAGGGTTCCCTTGTATTCTTTTTGATGACTTTTGGACCAGTCTAAGCGCCCGCGAACCTCCCGCTTCGACTGCGGGGGTGTGATAGAATAGAATATTTGCCATAATTAGTTTTAATGATTTCCCTGTAATTATGCTGTAACATAATTAGATAGTTGACCTACACTTGTATATATAGATTTTATTCAGTAATGAGAAAGGCAGGTGTTGTTTATGCCTTCAATTTGAGATTCTGAGAAAACTCATAATCGTGACACGATTATGAGTGGCGTGAGACGATTTTGTTGGCAGAACGTATGGTTCCTGCTGAAGGCAAAATCGTGGCACGATTTGTACAGGCGTGACGCGATTGCTGGATAAGGTTGTCATACCTTGGGTCGTACGCTTCAACCGTGGCGCGATTTTCATAGGCGCGTCGCGATTTTGTTTGTCATTGTGTACTATTTAAGTGTTTTAGCTCATTATTTAAGGGAGAGGAGAGAGAACTTCAAGAGAAGAAAACTTGGGAAATCAAAGGAGGTAACTTTAGGGTTTAGGGACTTTGATTAGAGTTCTCTTGGGTTGGGAA
>Ga0315914_1011834_pt1 | contig 10277 bp, 2 predicted proteins | sample MpolenodulesMG_FD_203920 | JGI IMG/M metagenome (GOLD analysis project Ga0315914, IMG submission 203920) | Medicago polymorpha root nodule microbial communities from Los Angeles, California, United States - elongated nodules | ecosystem: Host-associated > Plants > Roots > Nodule | place: USA... | reverse complement strand
CATAATTATTGTCACATTTGCAAAAAAAAAAGTCTTTTTTTTTACCAAAGTTCAATACAAGAAGGATAAGAATGAAAAATACGGTGACTAACTCAAGAACACGCCGCCCTAGCTAAAGTACGAGCAATCATGTTCGTTTGTCTCCTAACAAACTTCACATCGAAGTTGGAATGTAAAGATAACTGATAAATAATACTTGAATGTTCAAAAGGTCATGCATAGCAATGTCATGTCTCCTAGGTTCATGAATGTTGTATTCAGGAGGATTGGTTTTGCCATCCAAAAAGGTCTAGCAGCTTATGGCCCGCTTGCCTTCTATTCAAGTGTAAATAATGGTTTATATATATTTGATAAGTAAAAAAGGAAAAAAAAAATACTTGAAACTATAACATAGAATTTTGAATCACCATGACCCGGAGACGATAGAGCTTGCATAGAGTAGATGAGTCAGACTCGAAGACAACTTGGTTCCATCTATTGCCAATAGCAAAGTGAAGGGCCTCAGGTAAGGCTACTGCCTCCCCCTCCAATAGTGTCATATTAGTCCGTTTGCGATTTCGTTTGAGCCCGAATAAATTGTCCGTGGGAGTCTCTAGCACAACACACAAAAGATGTAATATGGTTATAGTCATGAAACGCGGCGTCCACATTACACTTCAACCACGTCTCGTTCGATTTCTCCCAAATGTAGTTATTACTTGACACTCTGTTATAAAATAAGTCATTTTCGGTGTTCAGTGTAACATTAATACTATGTAAATCATTTCAAAATTATTATTTTCAACTTTGTGCTTATAAGATAACGAGAATCAACCAATAGTTAATTTGATAAATTTGTTTTTTTTCTTTCATTTATATGTAAAATGACCAACTATGATAATTTTTGTAGGACAAAAGAAGTTAGTATTTTATATGTATGATGTCAGAGCGGAAAATGTGGTTATGATAACCTTGGATCGTTAATATAATATATATTGTGACCACCAATACTATTGTAGATATATACAGAAGGGATGTATATATAGTATGCATATATGCACTAAATATTTTAGGGTTTCAAATATGGTGGAATTAATGTACGTGTGAGTGATGGTGGTCCATAGCTTGCATAAAATTCTACAGCTAAGCCTATTAAGTAGGCACTGTGGTTGGTGGTCTGGTGGAAGAGCCCCACCCCTACCCGATTTAATGTTAATTTGTCCTTTTCCTATTGGTTTGTTTCTTATAAAAAATGCACTGACAAATTCCAAAGTGCAAAATATAGGATGGAGCAAACAGCTCCTGCATGATCTTGATCTTGATCTAGCTAGCAAATTGCAAAAAATCCAGAAAGGAAAGGGAAAAATAGATTCATATATTTTGATGTATGTGGACCCCTACTTTGACCTTGTTTAAGTGGTTGCATTAGAAGAATGTGTTCATCACTTCTTCAAAACTTCATATTAAAAAAGGTGGCATGCATGATCAAAGCCGTCCACTAGAACCATTTCAAGGGCTATATATAATGGGGTCTTAAATTTTTTATGTCGTTAAAATAACACGTTAAAATACAATTATTAAGGAATATTTTATTTTGTTTTGTTTAATTATTTGAAATTAAAAAATAAAAAATTTATTTATTTATTTATTTATTGTTTCTCATATGTTCCTTCCACTAAAACTAATCTTAATCGGAATGTGTTAGACACCAAATTGATACCTCTTTCATCTGTCATTTTAACTTAATTTACCATGTTATAACAGTTTATCCATTTCCCCTAAAACCTAACTCCTATTAGTGTTAGAGACAATTAATTTTAACTGAGTTAACGTCCAACTTGGTTATCTTTTCGTACCATCTTATCAATAATTTGTTAGTCTCCAAACTATCGATATTCGAAAATAATATCTAAAATTGGAAAATGTTAATAGGGTTCATCCCTATGTTGGTATTTACATTAGCTATAAGGAGATTAAGTTAATAATATTGAAGATTAAGAAAGTAAACAATATTAGGAGTTCATTTAATGAAAAATCAAGACAAAACAAAAAATTAAGTTAATACGAAAATATTGATAATATAGAAATCAAAGTTAATACGAAAATTTCAGAGATTAAGTTAGATATTTATTTGATTTTAATTCATTTGTAAATAAAGAAAAAATGAAGGGTTATTTATTTGCGCTTTGGTCCCTTATATTCGTGTGAGTTTTAATTTTAGTCCCTTTATTTCTTTTTAGATTATGTCTCTAGACCTTAAAATTCTCATTGTTTTAGTTTATGTTCCATGCCACATCATATTTTGGTGCCCGTGGTGCAAAGTTGCCACACCATCATCGAATGAATGATTTCTATGTGGCACTGAGTTGTAGTGTCCAATCTTCCTCTCTCTAATATGAATATGTAATTCATGAAATCTTAATCTCAACTAATTGTGACTAAAACCTATATATTTCACTACTACTTCTGAAGACAAATACCATGGACCATATTTTCATGAGTAAATATTCATCATTAAGATAAAAGAAAACAAGTTAGAGATTTTTTTTTGTCATGTAGTTTAATGGTTAGAAATTCATCTTTTTAAGGCGAGTAAGTGGACAGTCCATGGTTCGAACTCCAACTCATGCATATATTATACAATATTCATATTAACTGATCTAAGCTCATGAGAAACTTAGTGATTATTTATATAGCTAAAAAGAGAAGAAAATTGGACAAGAAAATGAAAAAGAGATTAAAACCAAAATTCATCCAAATATTAGAGACTAAACAAAGTTCAATACACTAAAACCAAAATTCATCCAAAACAAAATAATCAAGAAATAATGAAGCCGCCACCTAACAATTTTAATTTAAGCACAATAAAATAATCATTTGTAAAAAAAAAGAAGTTATTTTAATTCAAGTGACGTTCCTTCAAAAAAGAAAAATTCTAGTGACATGTAAATGCGTCATGGCCTTTGCCAAGTGTCACGCGTGCCCATAAACACCAATGTCACAAGCAGTACCAAAAATATTATTTTAACAATGCATTTGGGGCTTAAACATTTGATTAATTTAATGTATAAAATGCAGTGATAAGCGAGTATGAAGGGTTGGCATTAATTTTTAAGAGCCCTATAAGGTATTGTTTAATTAATGTATTATTTGTATATGACCATATGGTACATTAATTTTCATGTAAGAATAATTTAGAGGCCTGCTTCACATGGTAGGGTGATGGTGATTCAGACAAAAACCTTGTTAGAGTAATGCTGAGAGAATCCCAGTTTAATTTTGTTCGTTTGTGGGAAGTGTGATTGGTCTGTCATGCTTGGAACGTGAGGCAAGTTTTTGTCTGAACTCAATCCATAATTTTGATTTTACAAGATACCACTAGTGTACTTATGCTTAGCTAGCTCGGGTTTTGTGGGATATGTATTAGTATATAGTATAGTATTGATCCCTAAGTATCTTATTAAATTGGTTCCTTGCAAGAGTTGGCGAGCAATTCAACAAATATTTTGAAATGGTTAAAACTATATGAATGCTTATTATCCAAGTGAATGAGCAAGATGTATATAGGTTAATATATTTTAGTTTGTTAGTTATATTAAGGGTGTAGTGAGGACGTGAGGGCTGCACAAGAGTCTCATTGGTTGAGTTTGACCAAAACCGAGACCCTAACCATGTAGAGAAACCTGATTTTGGGTCTGGTGGGAGAATCACCACTATGACTCATCGTATTTTTTCAAACTATATAAATTTTTAGGTTGGATTGGATTTAGCATGTGGTGGGTCATCAACGTTTTCTTTAATTTGTTTGTAAACGATGAGTCCTCGTATTTTTTTTCTTCATAAAAGCAACTCAATCTTAATTTTTCCTAAAATATGGTGTTTACACCTATTTTCACTATTTAATAGCATAAATATATAAACACACAACAATAAATGAGGATATGAATGAGATACGAAGAATACTTTTTGTAAAAAACAATAGTAGGATACATTTATGTTAGATAATCACGGGGAATCTCACTGAGTTGTACATCACATTAGACAAAAATTCTAAAATACTTGTTTAGTTTGAGCGTCATCGCATATGCGAGCGACACCTATTGCATATGCGAGAAAACACATTGTTTCATTTAGGAGTTCTACTCACATATGTGAGCTAAGGTGTGAGTCAAGGAAAATTAGGTTTTTTTTCCCATACCTCATCGCATGCGCCAAGGATTACGGTCGCACATGCGACATTATATCCAAAACCAAATTTGTTCTATTCTTACTTCTCTCGCATATGCAAGATAGTTCCCTCGTCTATGCGAGGAACTATAGACCTGGAATTTCCCCATTCCTATTTTCGCTGACACATTCGAGCTATCCTACCTATATATGCGAGAAACATCAAAAACAATTTTTCGCCAAAACGGGTAAATCAAACTTAGTCTAATCCCTTTGTCGCTGATTCCCAAGGTAATAAGGGCCCATTTGTTTTAGATTTAAAAATAGTAGAAGTTATTTCAAACTCATTTGATTTAAGTAAAAGAAAAGATTTTGACATTCACTAACTTAAATATTTGAAATAGCTTTTTTTTTTAGAGACTTTTTCAAAATTTTAGTATCCAAAAAAATAAATAACAAAATGATGAAATATTTAGAATGACATTTTAAAATAAGCTATTTAAAAAAAATATATTTGAAGCTTTCTTTAAAAATTTCTTTGTTAAAAAAATTATAACAAAAACATATTACATTACAAAACTCTTAAGTGCAGTAATTATACAAAGACCATTTAAAGCGCTTAGACTTGTGGTCTTTGTATTTACATCAACTTTTCACCATATAAAATTCTTGTAATTTGTCTTGATATTTCAATAAAATTCTTTGTTTTTATTTTTAGTATTCTTTTATTTTATTAGGACGTTCATCTTTATGATGAGTGAGTAGTCTCTCTTATGTCTTGGATCATAAAAAGTAGTTATATGATAAATTTCCACAATCCCTTTCTTTCTTTTGTTGTGGTAATTCAAAATCATAATCTAACTTTAACACTTTTCCAAACAGATTATGGTATGATTGTTAGAACTTGAATAATCAAGAGATTTATATGAGAACAACGAGATCATAAGATCATTAGTTGTAATCATTCAAAACTAATGTTATCAACGAAGTAAGGAAAGTTGAAGTTGATAGCAACTGGATTGAATGATTGTGACAAATACACCAAATTCAAACACGAGTAATCATAGAAAATGCCCCGACAACTAACAATCTTAAAATTGTTAGTTGAGTTAGGTCTCACATGTAAATGAGAATATTTCTAATATTATATTTTTTAACCTAATCCTATAATTAAAATGATCATTAATTTAGAAATAAAATAGAGAATTGGAAACATTCAAAATTTTATTTATTTATTTCTAATAAAAAAAAATAGGGATTAGCATTTACCATTTAGAGTAAAAAGTGATTCATTACCCCCCAATAAATTTTATTTTCAACAACAATGTCTTACCTTTACATTAGCTGCTCGATCAAGTTAAGTTACTCTCTTTTAATTGGCTCAGGGCTAAAACGATTAATTTCGCCTACACTTACCATGAGTGGTGGCGACATCCATTATTGTGTATGGGTATCTCTTATGTAATTTTTTGATTTTGTGCGGCAGCCTTCACTTGTTTTTGCTTCGCTGATTTCGTAAAAACTCTTGCTGGCCTCCTTTAGCACACCTTGTGCATGGGGGGAGGGGTGTCAAGTGAAGATCCAAAAAACGTTTATTCTTTGGCTCGATTGAGAGGTTTTCACGTAAATATTAGAAATATTGTGTGTTTAATTTTAGCGATAATATTTTATTGATCGGGTATCCAACACAAAATGACTACTTTTTGGTTGTATTTAACATTAAAATACACATAAATAAATAGATATCGTACGTATTTATCATAAAAAATTAATAGAAGATTTATCATTTCCCATAATTTATAAGACAACAATCACAAATGTTGTCTCCTCATGATTATCACAAGGACTCGATTACCCAACTTGATTTGAAGCCTAATCGACTAGTTTAAGAGCTTGGGTGATGAACAGTTGGAAACATAGTTGGCAAATAGTGTCTCTTTTGGAGCATACTATATGATATGAAAATCGAAATTCGTAGTGACAAAAGGCCCTTAAGAAGAGTGAAATATTGAAGAGGGGTATTAGTTATCTTACCTATATATACCTGAGAAATGTTAGGGTCACACCTTCTAACTCTCATGTTCCGTTTTAGCCGCCGCTGAAACATTTCTACATGGACATCATTTAGCCGTCTTCAATCCGTTTTAGAGATAGGAATTCCATTTCTTATGACATAAAACTGGGTTCCATCTTTAATTTTCGTTGGATTCGATTTTTGTTAAAGATTGCAGAAGATTTTTCCATTAATATAATGATGTATAACATCATCTACAATTGAAAAACATATTCTTTTGGTGATTGTTCACAAAAGATATTCCAGTTGATTTGTTCATGTGGCATTATCTGGGAAAAAAACTACTTAGATCTGGAAGTCTTTTTATATTTTAGCATAAGGTTGCAATGAGTATTTGTCAATTTGGGTTAGAAAACTTACATTACCAGACTATAATTTTCCAGAACGTGAAATGTTAAGACAAGTATGGTGAAAGGTTGTGTCTTCGTGAAGATGAAAAGTTGAAGTTCACAATATAAAATAAATAGTTAGACTCTTGTAAAATAGAACCGGTAACAGGTCAACAAATTAAAAAGGTTGATGACATGTTCTGTTTTTATTAGAGTGTGTTAGGGTCACACCTTCTAACACAAAGGACGGTGATTCTCTCTATGATCATTGTCCCATTAAAAACTTGAATCCTCCAAAACTTCCATACTATATAATAAGTTAATTTTTATAAAAAAAATTGCGTAATTATTATTTGATCAAAAGTAATATCTTATATTTTCAAGATAAAATTTCTATTTGTAGATTTCTTAATCATTGTCATGAGAGCACCGGTTAGCAAAACCCATATAATAATGATCAACATTATGATATTCTTTTTTTTTGAAAAAGTTAAACTAGCCCACCCAAATTAGCACCAGAGAGAATCGAACCTGATACCTCGAGGAGGAGGACACTCCTAGATCCCAAGCCAATTACCACTAGGCCAACCCAAGTGGGCTAACATTATGGTATTCTAAAGTTCAATTATTTAATGTTATGTTATTTTGTAATATTTAATTGTTTTAAAATGAACTTAAACTTTTAAATAATTTTACTTTGAAGATACAGATGTAAAAAAACTAAGTGCCAAGTTGTTGGGAAGTCCGAATAGCATCAAAAGCAGTAGCAATGAACTAAACGTCTATGATCTTAAAAGACTTAGACATCACATCTACATTTAAATTGTAAGATGTCAGATATATGTGTCTCATCTCTTATATATTCAACATTTTATTCATATCTAGTCGATACGAGACATAATACTCACACTTAGTTTCCAACACAAATTATTTCCCTAATGAAATAAACAAAATTAAGGTCCCTCTTCGACCCCGCAGCATGCCCACATCATATGGTTGATTTGATTATACACACAAGGAAAAATAATAGTGGGAAAGGGGAAGCAAACGTTTCAAAACCTCTTTAAATTCGTCAAAAAAGTAATAAAAATTAGAGCCTTCAAAAGTGTCTTATCATGGTTGTATCATTTTTTATCAATAAGATATGATTCTTTGAGCATCATCTTTGAACGTGTCACACAATTAAACTTAACCAAGAATTAACTTTTGGAACTAAACAAACGGTAAAGACGTTAATCTTTATCTCTTTTTAAGAAAGATACACTAACCCCAATTAATATTTATATATACTTATAACTTAGGCTAAAGTTTTACTAATTTTCTAATCATTGTCCTTTATCATTCCGACATACTTTATAATAGTTCCTAGTTAATTGCTTCCCACAATCTCATCATAATCACTTTTACAATTTGATTATTATATTAATTATCTGCAAAAGCCGTCCATAAGTAGCTAAGTGTCAATTTGGCTTTTAATTCCATTTGTTATTAATTACTAGTACTTTAGATATTTTCTTGCTTTCAAGTGACCTCAGAAGATGATGAAAAATGAGGTCAATTTCCATTTGCTGAAATAGTTTATATGTGAAGAAAGAATAATGCTCAACCAAGAGAAAAATTCAAATCCAAATTCAAAATACCACGTGGTATGTAAAGTCAGCTCATTTTGACTTTGAATGGAGTAAGTGGACCTGGATGTTCTCAAGCACATATGACACACACAAGATCTATTTCTGTTCCTCTTAAAAAAAAATACCTATTTCTATAGAAGAAATTTTTTTTTCCTCATTCCATTGTCTTTTGCTACAAGCTTTGCTTAATTAAGTACCACTCTTTTTTTGAGAGGCATTACGTACCACTCTTGTAGATGTAATATTTTCAATATTAATTAATCGAATTATTGATGACGTGTAAAATTATTCAAATTGTATTTGTTATTATATGACCATGACAAACATGACTCGGTATCTACATGGCAATATAGTTTATATCTATTGTATTATTTAGCTCGAAATTAATTAAAAACACAAAAACAAAATTGGATTTTTTTTTTGCCATAAATCCGAACTTTATCATAATTTTTTTGAGTGAGTTGGGTCTATTTCCCTTAGAGACAATATATATAAGTTAATAATTTCTAAATTTATTTCTTGGCAATTAAGTTGGTATATTTATTTAATACCGTTGAACAATTTTTTTTACTCTCTCTGATCCTATTTTTCAGAGAAAGTTGTGTGAACTTTAAACTAATTACATAAATTTTTGTTGACTAAATTTTCTCATAAATATAAAACTAGAGGGAATTGTTGTTCTTTGTTTTTTCATAGAAAAAGTTTGAATAATAAGTATTAGAGTAACAAAGGTAGTCCCACTTATTATAATCGAAAGAATCTGATTAGACGCTTTCTAAGAATGTCATTTGGTTATTCAATCAATATAAAAAGTATAGTAAGGTTTAAAGTCATCTTAATTGTTATCAATCTTGAAAATTAGCTGAATAATCGACTAAGAATTGTATAAGTAAAAAAAGTACATTGTTAAGTGTGGTATTTATAGACAAAACTAATCATACCAGCCAAAATATTATGGCCTATAGAATTGAGTCTCGTTGGACTATTTTGTGGGTAATGTGTAATCTTTCTTGTTGTTGGGTATGTGTGTCTCTTCATGCCTTCTTCTTCATCATCATCATCATCATCATCATCATCATCATCATCTCCTCCTCCTCCTCCTCCTCCTTATTATCCTCCTTCTCCTTCTCCTTCTCCTTCTCCTTCTCCTTCTAAACAAACATAGAACTCATTGCCTCTTATAAACAACCATATTCTCGCTTTAGGAGCGATACTCGTTCCAGGATGTCTTATCGATCAATTCTCGGATTATTGCAGATGTTTTGTTCTTCATGATACCTCTTGTTGATGCGTCTAAGAGAATTCAAGTGTGTGGCTTGAGACCATTGGTGAAGGTTAAGGTGATCTCCTTCTCGGAAAAATTTATGCCCCGGACACCGCTTGAGTAACAACTTGTATCTTTTTCATGCATCATACAAAGTTTCTCTGTCTTCTTGTTGAATACTGGAAATTTTGTGCCTATTCTCCAAGTTTTGTTATTGGGAAAAGGCGATTGAGAAACACCTTCTTCAATTGGTACCATGTAGCTATGGTACATGGTACCACTTGGAATTATGTTGAGTCAATCCTTTGCTCGTCCACTTAGAGAGTAGACAAAAAGGAAAACCTTTTGTCGGACTCTGAAACTCTAGTTGGGTTGATAGTATTGCATGCTTCTAAGAAATGTGTCAGGTGAGATTATAGATTTCTGATTCCTTACCTGAGAATTTGTTCTTCTTTACAGTGGCAAAAACATCAATTTTAATGTCAAAGAGAACGGGGTTTACCGATTGGAATCATTGGGCAACTTCGTCGAGGTCTTGAGCCTCCCATATTATTCAGGTGTGATGCATTATACATCTTCCATTCTTTCGTCAAATGAGAGTGGAATAGGTGCTTCTAGTTTTGCTTCTCTTACTCCCCAAATGATTTTTTTGGATTGCTCTGTTGGTATTATCGACGACGGAGTCGATTAGGAAAGTATCTAAATCCGCATCAAACATAAAACAACTCGTAAGGATTTTAAAAATAGCGTCCGGAAAAAGATTAGACTATAGCAACAAAAAAATGATTTTTTTTTCCGGTTCTTGGAGTACATAGAAAAATAAAACAAACTAA
>Ga0315914_1011831_pt1 | contig 10280 bp, 6 predicted proteins | sample MpolenodulesMG_FD_203920 | JGI IMG/M metagenome (GOLD analysis project Ga0315914, IMG submission 203920) | Medicago polymorpha root nodule microbial communities from Los Angeles, California, United States - elongated nodules | ecosystem: Host-associated > Plants > Roots > Nodule | place: USA... | reverse complement strand
AGTTGGAGATAACGACTCCGAACCACTTAATTGATTTGCATAGATTTGGCTATGACCATTTTGAGACTTTCCAGCTAAAATGCCTTGATATATCTTCTCTGCAGTATCAGAATCATTTACAGAGGGCTCATCCATGACTACCGGAGTGTTATCCACCACAGCAGTTTCTTTCGACAGAGGTTGTGTGGAAAGAAGCTTCTTATGGTACGACTCTGGAATTACATCTCCTGAAGCAACAGTGGAGGAGTACAAGGCACTTGAATGGTTAAGATTTAATCCAGGTGGCAAAGACTGAGAAGAACCATTAGATAAGGATCCTGTATTGCAAATTGCTGAGGCTAGTTCAGCAACTGTGACACTTTTGGTTCTCCGTGGTTCAGTGTTAGGTTCATGAGCCTGAGACTTTTCATTGCCAGGAACACTAAAACCAGGAACTGTTGAGATGGACCTTTGAATGGAAGACGACTTATTTGGAAGGGCCAGACTGTTTAACGGAAGTTCTGGAAGGGAGACTCCTTCATCGGCAAGAAAAGATGTCTCCATAGCCAAATGGTAAGCTGCAAAAACTGCATACTGAACCACATGCTTGACCTTTTTCAGTTCATCCATATCAGCCCCTCTAAGTAAAATCTGTTTAATATAAACACGAGAACAATGAATTCTTCTTACAATAGTAGAAAGGTTATGTAATTTCAAGTCAGAGTTGCCTGCATATTTTTTTCCTATTATGTTCAAATTACATAAAATAAATAAAGACTTACTGTGCAACCTAATGGTTTTGGGCAATCTTGGAAAAACATCAATGTTTTCACTGTTTTTTTCGCACCCTGACCAGCACCAATTAGGTCTTCAAGAAACTTTTGAACATGAAATGTTTCGCAGTAACCCAACTTTTGTGATGAAAGATGGTCGACTGAAGGCACTATTTGAGTGCCTGTGCAACGTGCTATGCGTTCCAAAAGCGGTCTCTTTACATTGAGAACCAGAGTTATATCTTTAGCAAGAAGATATTCCTGTGCATATCGTGAAACTGATTTCTCTACCAGAAGGATATTTGGCTGGTGTGAAGCTATTTTTGCCACTGCCATCTTCAGATGATCCATTTCCTAAATAGAGAATATAAATCATTAGCATAAAAAGTGGTACACTGGAACTTTAAACTTAAAAAGCAGTGCGCAAGAACAACCTGCTGCAATAGGGTATCTACACTCGACAAGAGATTGGTAACGCGCTGGTATTCAAGAGCTCCTCCAAGGATCAACATACGAGGTTTATCCACTTTTGACGTCATTCGCCGATGAGCGACATTTTTCTTACAAACAACACCTTTAACCACCACACTGTAAGAACATATATCCAAGAAGTCAAACAAATGGAATGACAGGACTGTCACAAAAATTTTGCTGAACATTGCTGAGTTTAATAATATATTTCAGGTATAACGGCCAATAAAATCAAGTGATCAACATAAAAGCATACAGATTAAAATTAGGTATCCTAAATTCCTTGATGGTGTAGATTTTAGTGAAAATCAATAAAATGACTTATCCTCAACAACTTCTTTTTATTTCTACTGCTCTCATGTTTTGAAATAAAGAAATAAAAAGATATAGCCTAGATTTCATTTTTCAGCTCCCATTTTATTGCAGCTCTTTTTCTTCTAATTTGTTTTTTTTTTAATACCTTAACAAATTTCCAGAAATATAAAAAAAAGCAATCACGCCATTCCTATTGAATATTTTTGTTTAGCAGGTTATGAAAGGTGATTTTCCACATTGAGACACACTGTGTATTTATGTGTGAGAGACATGATCGTGAGGGCTTAAAACCTGTTGCTAAAAGTCGTCAAGAATTACAAATTGCAACAGCTGATCTAGAAGAACATGAAACAAAACTAGATACAAATTAGAACTTAAGAGGTTAAAATCATAAAAAGCATAGTATTTACCTTTCAATACGGCTTCCGCAAGCTATGCATTTGACTTTCGAATAACCAGCTGGGTCCATCCCTCCACCTTTGCTCATATCTGGTTTCAGTAAATTAGCAGCTTCCCATGACAGAGATATGATTATTTCCAACCAACTGTTTTTGTTATTGTCTTCAACTGGTAAGTTCTCAACCTGTAATAGCTGCGATACCAAAGCCCTAAAGTGCCCGTCAACTACATTCTTCATTACTTTCTTTTGCTCCTCATTTGACCTATCTCTGTGTCGAGACTCCCCACTACCAAAACTGCTTGAACTACGCAGATAACCCCACTCTCCAGTACCATTCCCATCATTATCATCATCGTCATCGAACAAAATAGCTTCTCGATCATCTTCTTCATCTTCTGGTTCTGGAGGGAGCCACAAAAGTCCATTATTTTCAAAATCAACAGGCTCAGCATCAACGTCCTCTGAAACATATAACGAGGAAGGTGCTTCGTTTTCATCACAGATATCAGGTTCATCTTCATTTTTTGAAATAATTGGCGTTCCTTCCAAACCCTGTGCATCAAAATTGTAGTTTGAAGAGAGTTTTGCATCGATGCTTTCTCCACTAGGATGCACTTTCTGTGAGCCATCAACGTTGCTTATCCCATCAAGCACAGCTTGTCCATAGTAGCTATTCACTTGAGGATATTGCCTCATATCTGAATCCGACCGATATACACCATACTCGTCCTCATCATCGTCACTCCTGAAGTAAGATAAACCCATATGATCATGACAATTTCACAAAAAAAAAGAGTAGCAGCAGCACTCATCGAGTAGGCAGACATTAAATATACTACCATCATTCCTTTCTAATCGCTATTTTTACTTTTTATGGAATTATTTTTTTCCTATAATACCATTTTTTATTTATTATCTCATTTCACATTTTTACCTCTTTGCAAAAAGTAATCAGGGATAATTTTGACAAAACAATACTGCTTTGAACTTTGAAAACGACAAATAAAAATGAAGAAAAACTTCTAAAAAAAACAAGACTTACAAAGGAATGGAGGGAGTAAAAATCGTTGGTTCCTAGAGATCGCCGGCCCTAGTTCAATCAATTACAGATCTTTTCCTAAATAACATCTACACGTTGAGATCTAGATAGTCAATCCCTGATAGAGGCGCGGAGCGGACGACCCCAAAAGTGGGATAGTGGGATCACCGGGATTGCAAAGGATAGATTGTATAAGAACAGAGGAGAGATGGCATAAAAAACACAGAACAAAAAAAGATATGATAAAACAGCGGATATATATATATATATATATATAGAGAGAGAGAGAGAGAGAGAGAGAGAGAAAAGGGCCGGGTTTGTGCAAAAAAACCCAAATTGCCCTTCAAATGGTTCAAATTTTAAGAGCAAACTCGTGATTTTCCTGGAGTGGGAACCCGTAAACCGGAGCACACGAACCGGGAACCTGCTCTCCCACCTGGAGCGGCCACGAACCATAAGTGGGCTGGGATTCGCATTCCTGTCGCAGTTTTTCATGAGATGCGCCGCTCCTCCGGGATCCCACTGGGATTGACTACCTAGATTGAGATTATGTGATTCCTAAATCCTGATGACTCTGATGCCCATTAGACAAAAATGACTTATGTGATCACTTATCAGATCTCCATCATAATTTAAGTTATAATAAAATATAATGTACGGCTGTGAAACTCCTTTGAATTTTCAATAAGCACAATGGAGAATATGATTTATTAAAAACAATATATGAAATAAAACTACGTGAAAAATGTCTGATTAAGGAAATATCAATATGAACAATCAAGCATTAGTTCTCTCTGTCAACGAATGTAAGAGAAATAGTGCAATACCTGCTTATTGAGAACCCGTATTGCTTTGGTAATGGGTCCCCTAGGTCTTCTACAAGATCAATATTCCTCCCTCCTAAGGATGATAAACCTTCCCTGTCAGTGTCTTTTCCTCTCTTAGGTGATTGATGTAAGCTGTTCACACACGAACCCTGTTGCATTTGTTTATAAGACCCAACTGAATAAGGCACGGAGCAAAGAGTAATGTTACTACTGTCAGCAGTCGCACTGGTTTTACTACTAGCGACACTCGAAGCTGACATTGTACGATCGAGATTAGAAACCTGACCAGTGTTGTCAAAAGAAACTATGCCCTGCTCCCATTGCTTGTAACAATAATTGCATACGCGAATCTTTTCCCACTCGTCCCAAGGATTCCTTTGGCCACTAAACGGGGCAGGAATCGAGTTTGCTGTACACTTTGAACAGAAAATTCGTCCACAAAGACGGCAATGGTGTCTGCGATTAAATAAGGTAAACTGTGAATCACACTCGTAGCATACTCTACAACTGTGATCCGGCATCCAAAAATCACGAGACACGTTTGCTGGCTCAGATTGCCAGGGAATCCATGATTTAATGATGCTAACAAGCTCAGAAAAGGTCTTGTCTATTACGTCCATTGACAGACAATCTAGCTTCCGCATTCATCATGTTTTTCCCATTTGCCACTCCTAACAGACCATGTTCCGAATCGAGAAACAGAAACAACCTTGGAGATCCTAAGCTGATATACTTATAAGTCACAACTCAAACTTCTGAAATCAAGCTCTTCAATATCCACAAACAATTCCCAACAACGTCGATGCAAAATGTGATTCTATGATAACAACTTCATCGACGAATCAAATCCACACCTGAATAAAGATCAATCAATTGGTAGGGTGGTCAAAATCGAGATTCGATCTAAGATCAGAAAAAGAAATGAAGATAGTAAATCGCGGGTAACACGGACTACCAGAAATTATTAAAATATAGTTTACTATAAAAATACGATATAATTAATTAATAGTGCAAAAATGTGAGTATAATAATTTCAGTAAGAATATAGTTAATATTTTCTATTTATTTTACTGCCGCACTTATTTGGTCCACAGAAAGAGCCTTTTAAAAAGGAAAAAAAAAATCATCAATAGAGTCCGTAAACTCTATCACTCCCTCTCTGATTTAGTCCTAAACTATATAAAATCCGTTAATTTAGTCCGTGATTATTGTTTGGATGCATTCATGTAAAAGTGGATTGAACTATAAATTTGTGTATAAGAATCAATTCCAGAATCAAAATCATCAAACCCTAGCTTCAAGTAAAATCAATTCAAGAGGCAAAATTAATTTTACTTAAAAGCAACCAAACATGCCAGAATCTATTCTTCACGCTCCAGAATCAATTCTAACCAATTCCAACAAATCACTCATCACTACTAAACAAATACTACAACAATAATATTATATTTCAAATAATCAAAGTCAAATTAAATGAAAAAATCACCGTAAACTAAAAAAACATCATACCAGAATGAAAACCAATGCCAGCTGAAAAGGTCAACAACGAAACAAGAAATTCAACCTCAAATGCTGATCAAAATCCCAAATACAAAACTTATGTACTGTTGACGAATGAAAAATAAGACACCTGGACGATTTAATTATGTTAAAATAAATTATTTAACAGCCGTTATTTCCTTTCCGTTCTTCCCAACATTTCGTCTGGCTGCCGATCCTCAACCACGGTGGTTCTCCGCCGATCCGTAAGTATAACCCTAAGGAAGGAAAATCTCACCAATTACACAATAAAGGAGGAGGCGAAACAATCAATTAAGAAAATCTCTTGAATCATTGAAGCAGAAATTGAATCTTCCATGGTGATTTGATGCATATACGTTGGTGTGGGAGAGAGATGTGAGTTTAGCATTTTTGTTGTTTTGTTGCATAATTTTCTCAATTATGTATCAAGTAATATTTTTTCTATGATCATATCACAAAGACTTGTTTAAATAAAAAATACTAATAATTATTTGGTCAAAAAATATTAATTACTCCCTCCGTCCTTTAATACTTACACGACCTTATTACGTATACCAATGCATAATTTTTAACTTAAATATCTTGAATAATATATTAGAAAAAATTATGAAAATTTGATATTTTGAAAATACTCATCGAGACAAATCTAACAACATCTTGTATGATATTATTTATCTTTGTATATTAGTAGAAAAATATGGTCAAAGTAAGTTATGTCAAAATTACACATTTTCAAACAGTTCATCTATTGCAGGACCGAGGGAATATAATTAAGGTGATATAAAATTATTGTTATTTTTTTATGAAACAAGAAGATGAAAAAAAATGTAATCAAGGTATTCATACGATTTGTTAAAATAATAAATAGAAAAGTATCCATACAGTTATCTCCTAACTTAGCTAGAACTAAAATATTTGCACATGCATTTCTTTCACAAAGAATGTGATGGAGAGTGAAATTCCAATTTTTCTTCTTGTAAACTATAATGATCTCTAACATATTGGCATACTGAAAGTGGTGTGTGTCCATAGTTATCAACTACATAACGTGAAGATAATCAGATTAACAAATGACCTTATGAAAGCAAGTCTGCCAAACAATTTGAGACCAACAATGAAAATTTGGATTCATGTATGAGGCACGTTCGACCAAACTATACTTCCCATAAAAAACAAATTGAAAGGCTTCGTCATAATCACGCATAATACCTTCAAAATCATGTTTTCCGTGGACTAGTCAAAATATCGTCGTCTACCTCAAGCGTATATGTTTCCTAAACCTCTTTCTTCCATCAAACCTTACACACGAGAAAAGTAGGAGAAATATTTGAGTTTGTAAAGACTTGAAGAGACGTTCAAAATTCAGCAAAAATAAAAGTTGTAATTGAATATCGATCTGGTTGCAACTCCTCCAAAACGATTATGTTTCGAGAGGTCCAAATGTTATACATGATCAAAGGGACAAATTTCGACCTGATTTTAATAACTTAATGATTACAATTGAATGACACTATACAAAATAATGTTAAATATGTTTTGGGTTTCTAAAAATTTTCAAATTTCACGTTTTAATTTCTATTAAAAATTTCATCAATTTTTTGTCCCTTAAAAAATTTTCGTCACAACTTTTGCAATTTGCACTTAAGTAAAATCATGAGCATCCTTCAAAATTTTGTATTTTTGTGGTCATGTTTAGTACGATATAGAAATCTCTATTGAAAAAGTTTAATTTTTTTTATGTTTTTAGCGTTTATAAAGTTATATTTAATTCATATCTTGTTAGAAAATTATTTTTTTGTATAACAGATTTGTTATAATATTATAAACATCTCTATAAAACTCAATAAAAAATGTGATGTATACACATGATTTGATTTAAAAGCATGGAACATAGGTGATTGGAAAAAAATTTAAGGACCAAAATTTGACTAAAAATAAAACTTAAAATTTATAGGAACCGAAAACATATTGAACCCTACAAAATATTTAATATGAAAAATATTTACACGAGTAATATATGTAAGTTAAATCCTTAAAAAATGACTAAGTTTATCCAAAAAAATAAAAATGACTAAGTAGTTACAAAATATCTTCATCATTGAATAGTTTTCCTTAAAAAATTGTTGAAAATAACAGGATAAAATTTCATTGATTAATTAACCGTATATACCTAAAATATAAAATGACTTCTTTTGACTCAAATTAATATTACTTCCCCGTTAAAGAAAAATACTTGAAATACTTTTATATGAAACGGTAAATGACGTTTCACCAAAAAAGTAAATAGTGTAAATGACGTCCACAGGATTAATTAGATTTCTTTTTTGACGGAAGGATTAATCAGAAAATTATCCACTTTAGTTTTTTTTACATAACCCTTAATTTTATACTATGTGTGTAGTACGTATTTTTTAATAGAGTCACGGAATAACATGGCGCCGTAAGACGGAGAGTTTATAACAACAAAGTTATGAAAGTCAAAGCAAAACATTGTCAGAAGAAGCACAGAATTTCATGAATATCCCTTTGTGTCTTGAGTAAAAAACACAATCCCTATTTTTTTTTAAAGGAGAACATGACTTTGAAGTATTGCTTAAATATTAAAAGGGTTTTTCTATCATGTGCAAATTTGCACATGTTAAGAAGTTTAAAGTAGTAACTTTGACTTGGAACTTGTGTTTTTTATATTAAATATGTAACTTTTAATCAATAGTTGTTGGTTTTCAATGAAAAGATACTACTTTTAGTTACCTTATCATGTGCAATATTGCACATGTTAGACAAACTCATATTAAAATAAGTAAATTTGCATCGAAAAATGGTGTAATTGTTAGTTATGAAAAAAGTAAAGACTTTGTATTTTCAAGACATAATTTTTAGGAAAATGTTAACTTGTGTCCTTAAGGCATAAATTTAGAAACCAAATGTAGAAACTTATTTTTGAAAATTGTGTATTTAATGTCTTGGAAAGTTAAAAACTTATTTTTTCAATACAACACACATATTTTAATTCTTTTTTGAGATCCTTAACTTGTGCCCTAAGTTAACATGACCCTAATTTTTATTAATGGAATCTTCAATCATATCCCTTAGAGCACTTTTTAGCAAGACTTTTTTTAAATGATAAACTTCCTTCGGTCCTATTTATAAGTAACATTTGACTTTTTTGGTTTATTGCATAAATGATGTATTTGGTCTATATTTTATACCAAGTACATTAATTACTCAATGAATTTAAAATGTCAACTTTTTCTTATAAATAAGGCCGAAAAAAGTATTTATACATTTTGTAACAACTCCTGCGACAAATTTCTCTATAATACTTACATTATGTATTTATTTTTTCTTTTTGTTGTTTTGGTTTATATTACATAAAATATAAAATATTATCATAAATGTAATAAATGTTTGTTTTTAGATTCCTTGACAAATATCTCAAAGTATTTGTTAACAAAATCCTTATTTTATCAACCAAGTTGTTTGGGTTTAAGTGGCAAAGAGCTCATTCCAATGACGTATCTGGGGAATACTGGGTTCGATTCTTAAGGGGAACAACGCTTGGTCAGTGCGCATGCATCTACGCATGAGTCGGATTAGTCGTCCATCTTTGATGAGTCGGAAACCGGTGCAACATCCAAGAAAAAATCCTTATAAGGGTGGATGGGTTGATCGAAGTATTTTGTGATAACCAAAGCAGCCACATAGTTATTAAAAGTGTTTTTTTTTTCTCGTCAATAATATCAAAATAATTTAAACTTACGTTGTGTTAACTTTTTTTACAATTAAATTAAGGCTAAATACTACGTTTGGTCTTTTTAGTTTGACAGAATTTTTAAATTGGTCCTTTAAGTTTCGAAAGTTTCAATTATGTCATTTTAGTTTGACAGAATTTCCAAGTTACTCCCTTAAGTTTCAAAAGTTTTAAATAGGTCATTTTAGTTGATAAACTATTTCACCAATACCAATAGTGTCATTTAATATTTACCATGAAAACAGATGGTATCGAACCCACCAAAAACAAACAATGCAAAGGCAAAAAAAAAGTCACCCAAACATAATTTGTTGGTAATTTGTACAATAAACAAGGAATACCCAATACTCTACCTAGAAACTAACTGTAAAAAGACTCTTTTGACGTCAACGACCACCTTCGCCACTTGAGAAGATTTCCTGGTAAAAATTCTTCCGTTCTTTACCTTCTAAATTAACCAGAGTACCAGGTGCCAAATCAACAACACAACTTCACCCCTTTATCTTTTTTATAGCCAATGAAAAGAAGATATCTAGCATACTAGAGGTGCCCCATGGAAGCATAATTTTCGGAAAATACTTAAGTATCTTTGGCTTTTGGTGTCATTGGTGCATTTAGTTTATGTTATACGAGAGAGATTGATAGATGAATGATTAAAATAAGAGTCATGTAAACGACACCAAAGACATGACAATCAGCGGCGAAGCTAGAGTAATTTTTACGAGAGGGCCGAGAATTTTCTTAAGGCAATTTTTTAAAAACTTTATATATTAAATTTAAGGGTTAAATATGATCAATCTCTATAAAATTAGGTTTCGTAGAGTCAAATAGATGTATTCATAATTGCATATTTGTTAAATAGACTAACAATTTATTTTTCAATGTAAATAAATAAGTTATTTACCTTAAACAATCGTCCATTTTGTTTGACTATTGATAATTTTTATTGCTAAAAGTACATTCATTGTAGTTGTTATAGTGATCGAAATGTCAAAATAAGACAAATAAGTTTATTAATCTAATAATAATTTGTTAATCTTTTTATTTGTGCTAATTTTTTGAAAATAAATTTGTTTGAGGTAGCTAAAAATACATTATTGGGATAACTAACTACATTAATACACCTATTCATTCAATAGAAGAAAAAAAATTAAGGTGGCTAAAGCTACCCCATCTTTACAAAGGCATTCGCCTATGTAAACAA
>Ga0315914_1011827_pt1 | contig 10281 bp, 9 predicted proteins | sample MpolenodulesMG_FD_203920 | JGI IMG/M metagenome (GOLD analysis project Ga0315914, IMG submission 203920) | Medicago polymorpha root nodule microbial communities from Los Angeles, California, United States - elongated nodules | ecosystem: Host-associated > Plants > Roots > Nodule | place: USA... | reverse complement strand
CACCCGACTAGGACCCCACACATCAGAATGAACAATATCAAAGGGAGACTTGGATCTTTTGTTGGGACTGCTTGGGAAAGATGCTCTAACATGTTTGCCAAGTTGACATGACTCACAATCCAATGACTTCAAATGTGAAAGTTGAGGAACCAACACCTTTAACTTATCTAAACTTGGATGACCCAAATGACGATGAATCATATCTGGAGATGCAAAAACACCACAAATAGTGGATGATTGACTATGAAGGTAATATAGACCCTGTGATACAGATCCTTTTCCAATTGTCTTTCCTGTATTACAATCTTGTATACAGAAAGACTTGGAAGAAAATGTTATGGAACAATTGAGAGAGTCAATAAGCTTACTAATTGATATCAAATTAAAAGGACAACCAGGTACAAATAACACATAATTCAATGATAGAGATGGCAGAGGTGAGGCCTGACCAATACCAATAACTTGTGCCTTAGAACCATTAGCAAGGGTAATACTGTGAGGTATATTTGGAGGTGACAAGTTAGAGATAAGAGAGGGATTACCAACTACATGATCGGAAGCACCATAATCTAAAATCCATGATCCGACGCAGTGAGAAAGACAAGTTGTAGAATTACCAAAAAGAGCCAAAGTGGCCGGAGATAAAATCGGTTGGACAACCATAATACCACTAAACCAAAAACCTTTGAATGACGTCCAAAGACAAATCTGCAGCAACCAAGATGAAACACAACAAAAGTGGCAGACTAAAGTGAGCAAAGAATGACCCATGAAGCCTGAAACGCTGAGAAAAAACTGACGAAAAAACCAATCAACTTCGAAGAAATCTCCAAACGACCTCTAAAAAGTGGGACCCAAGTGCTGTTGATGGTCCCAAACAACACATAACAGCAAGGTGAGTCAGACGATGACAGTGGCGATTGAAAGCAGCGGGAAGGCGACGCGTGGATTGACGTTTGATGGCGGAAAGCAAATCAGCACCGTCTGATTCTAATTCCAAAGTGCGTGTCTATGTCGGTGGCTCCGACAACTGTTAGAGGTGGTTGTGCTCTCACAGCTGACTTGAGACCAAACAAACTAAAAAAAAACTAAGGTTAGCCTTGTCGGCAAAACCCAAAGAAAAACCTTGCTCTAGATACCATTTTGAATATGAATATTTCTCATAATCTTGAAAGGAATGAAAACCAACTATTTATATACATGAGATCTGATCTAAATACGAATGCAATCCTATCATAACTCCTAATGATACTAACAAATCATACTATATTAAATATAATAAATATCAATATCTCAACGGCTATAATTTTTTCCTTTTGACAACTATTGCACATTTTCTGAACATATTCAGCAAATGAACCACATCAACCCCATGTATGACATCAGTTTGTCCATCTACTGTAAAAAATCAGCATATATTTTTTCATTCAAATTATTTTAGAAACAAAAAACAGATATTGATGGCAGGTGTTTTTTCAGATTATCTCATTCAAGTTTTCACGCATTTAGAACAACCGCGGTCTTTGGATCGAAATTGGATGGTTTGAATTTCAAACTGGGTATTTTATTTGAACAAAAACAAAAATCTATAATAAAATCTAGACCATCTGATCTTGATCCAACGACTACGGTTGCCTTGAATGTGTGAATAAGGTAAAAATGAAATTGCATATAATCCGATTTGGGAAATATAAGACATCTATTTTCTTAGCATAACTGTCAAAATTTGATAGCAATAACTAATATAACTAACAGCCTATATGATGTTTTAACAAAACCATTTTTTCACTTCCCAATAACTAAAATGTGATGAGATAAACAAATATAAATAAATAAGAACCTCCATATAAACTATCTCTACCACTGAAACATGTGATTTTAGTAAAGATAATCGATATACATCAATAACATCATACATTGACCTCAAATATTAACCGTATATTAGCTGGTATAGCCATATGGTGATGTAGATCAAACAATAACCAGACTTCACTCATCATTCTTCAGTCTACAATATTACATGCAAGACAATTGCTTTTCTGACTTTCAATACTTCCTAAAAACATAAGTAAAAGACTAAAATACCCCCAGCGGTAGTTAACTACCGCTGGCTTATAACTAAAAAACACGCCGGCAGTTAACTGCCGCTGGGTTTTTTGGTCATTTACTTGTGTTACTAAGCCACAATGAATGTCAAAAAAGCAATCTTCTACATGCAAATGGTCACGGTGGAATCTTCTCAATTCTTAGAGTAAACTCTTTTCCTTGGCCATTCAATTAAAATGTACTATTCTTTTTTTTTTTGACCGAAAAATGTACTATTCTTATCACCATTCCCAATGAAAATGTAAGCAAGTGGTTCTCAAGTAAAAAGGGCAGTCCTTCTTTGAATCCTGACAATAATTTTAAGGATACACAAGTAAAATAATATTGCAGTGACAAATTATCCAAATTGGCACCTGAACTAGCTTTAGTCTTATAAATATTTCCAAACAACACATTGGAGAGGTGATATGATGATAACTCTACAAGTCATTCTCATGTACTTTGTCATCAAAATGAAGTTCACGGTTTGAGGGGGAAACAACTGATCTAATGCAACATCCTAAAGCAACAAGATGATCACACTAGGTAGGTAGAAAATGGTCATTATGGGGAAATGAATGTTCCAAATGGTGGAACTTGAAATGATAATTAGGGGAGGGGACCCCTTAAGCCCTCTCTCCCCCTTAATTTTAAACAAATTATACCTTTTTCAATAGTTTTTGTCATTCTTTCATTGAAATTAGTGTTTTACAGCATATACACTCCACCAAACCCTCTACTGCCTCTTTTCAATCCATTGTCAGAGCATTCACCCCTATATAATGAGATCTGTGTGTATACCCATAATAATGCAGTCACCAAGTGCAGACCATATGCTCTGAACAGAGACACCAATCCAATTTCTAATGTGTTCCTGTACCTTTAGCTTACTGCTGCACCAGCCTTGTTAATTTCAAAAAAATCATCTATAATACATTCTTTATGCCTCCAATATTGTCCAGACCAACAACCAACAGTATGTATTTTAATAGGTCTTCCCCTTCCACTCCACATATGCTACCAAGTATATACATTTAGACAGCATTTATACCCCTTCTTTCTGACATCCACCTTCCACCCCACCAAGACCCTCTATCCTTCTAACATTTCCTTTTACCAAATATGTGTTACCATTGATATCCATCTAATTTGTACTCCTTTGATACCCCATACATACTAATGGTTTAATTTTAATGCAACCACTGGCCAATTGAGTATCAAATCCTTTTTTTTTTGCTTTCATAAAGTAAATAATTTTTAGAACATTCAAGGATTCTGCCTCTGCTGCATACACTGCACTGTCCTCAAATCAACAGCCATGACAGAGGCCCTGCTTCTGGCAGTTTACAGGTGCAGCAGAAACACAGGTCGTTGCCAGATGAGGAAACAGAAGATGATGCCGCTGTATCCTATAGTTTTGAGAAAATAACTAGGATTTAATATCGACTCAGATGGTGAAATTTTTTACACTATTAGTTAGGTATATCGTGAAACACAGAAACTCTTGATATGAAAAGAAAAAGAAACTATCTCAAAAAACTAATCATTGTTGGTTCAAATTAAAAACCTACCCTTAGTTTTTTTTTTTTTTTACAAACAGAAACTCATAATCACACAATTTGGAATCAAATCAAAGACATGGCGACGAGCATGTAATATTGACACCCTAGCGAAACTATGAGCAACAACTTTCACTGGTCTCCTAACAAAACTTATCTTAAAGTTTGTAAATTGTTGTAATAGTGACCTGCAGTCATCAATGATACCACCAAATTCTGTCTGGTTGTTATTCTTATCACATATGCTAATAACTTAGAATAATAATAACAACTGTAATAGTGACCTGCAGTCATCAATGATACCACCAGCAACACATGAAAATGCTAATAACTGTAATAATAATAACAACTGTAAACCTTATAAACGGGCCACTGAGATCCTCTTAATTTGATCAAGACATTTCATGTGTACATGTAAGCGAAGTAGCTATCATGATCCAGACAACACTAACAACCAAAAGCTGTTTTGATTTCTTCAAAAAACAACCAAAAGTTGACCGGTGAATACCTTAAACGAGTTTTACATTTTTATGCTCCGAATTGTTGTGTTATGTAAGTGTATGTCCCCAAACCATATCCAAAACACCAGATTCAGAAGTTCACCTAATAAAAAACAACGAATCATTAGTGTATCCAACTTCGTTGTTATGAAGCATTAGTAAAATTCTTGACCACCAAACAAACTTCATAGCCAAGTTAAAAAAACAGTTCAAAGATAAGTCATACAAAAAAAGTTAATTGAGATTAACAAGACAGAAAAATAAATCAAATTGGTGTGGTTTGAATGTACTCAAAGAAAGGAGATGGTAATTCAAAATATAAGTCATACAATGTATACGAATTTCAAACTCAGAAAGCTCATGAAATAAATCAATTGTAATATCAGTGATAGCGGGACATATGGTTGGAAAAATAAATAAATTGAGGGTTAACAAAAATAAAGACAAGCCATTTGAAGTGTAACTCTGTAAGGTATTTAAAGAAAAGCTGAAAATAACCTATGATTGGGTTTCCGAAACCACATAGAAACAATGTGAAAAGAAAACAAAGACAGATGGAATTGGTCAATAACGACAGATTTTTGATGGGAAAACTAAAACATTTAAACCAAAATACATTTATCTAATCTGCTGACAGTGGATTCAAAAAGGAGGAGAAACAGGCTTGGTTTAGCTTATGCGTCTCATACCGAACGGCATCACTAATTATTTTGTGCAATGCACAATTTTACCCACGTCAAGGCACTGAATTGTTTTCCTCTCCAAGCGGTGGAGATTTGTGACAAGCCAATATTGAAGCCAGTTGATTACCCATATATTGCAAAACTCGCAGACACTTAAAGATTAGATATTCAATTCATAGAAGACAATTACTATTCTAACATTGGATATGCATCTAGTAACGTAATCATGAGCCGGCATGTTTCAAAATACAACTTTGACTTTGTTATACTTGTTAAACTCTTAACCCACTGAAGACTACAAGTACAACAGCAAAATCAGGACGATAATTCAAGATAGGTGTGCCAAGTATCATTCCAAAATTAGAAGATCATCTATTCCAAAGATTAAATAATGGAGCCGGTGGGTTAGACTTCTACATTCTCCAGCTTAAACATTTCCTGGTAAACAATTACTATTACCAATAGCAATAACCATAACAAAGCTGATCAAATAGTAATAAAAAAAAATAAAAAATCTAAAGGAACTGGAGATCTCCTTCAAAAATAACATAAAGAAACATTCTAAATAAGCTGGGGCTCACCCTACCCTTCTTCAGAACCACAATTAAGTATTAGTGAGAATTTTTTAAGTTAGTTGGGCAGAGATAATTACACAAAACAAGGAAATGTCATTCTGCAGTGAAAGTTCTAATCAGATTTAACTAGAACATGTTTCTCAACAAAGAAATATGTACCTGCCCAATGATGAAGAGCCTCTAAAAGGTGATATCAAAGATGAACCTTCCTGAATTTCTGTAATCTCACGGTCCTGGACGGTAAAATGTAAAAAGAACAAGTTAAAAGATTGTAGATTGTAAATCTTCCAGTAGGTTGTTGAAGATATCACATACCATATTATAAATAGGTTGTTGATTGCGCCAAAACTCCAAGGGAGGTAGAAGCCACCTTCCTACAAAATAACCCAAACATAAAGAATAGAGTGAAGTAAATGACTTTTCAAATTACCATGTACAAAAATGCTAACAATAGCATTTGGTGAGAAGTGTTGGACAACATGAATGACAGTGCATGAAAAGAAAATAGAGTGTATGTATTATCAATTAGTAAATAAGATGTGTTGCTTCATGAATGAACAATGGTTGGAAAATTTACCAGATCTGGATTTTTTGAGACTCAATGACTCTGGAGAAACTGTGGATAATCTCTGTTGACTTCCCTTGTTCGAGTGACTTACATTCCTTCCTTGAGGAGATTTTACAGAAGATGCATGTTTAATAAATTTTCTCTTAGGTGTGACCGCTTCTGTTTCAACTGTCGCCCTTTTTTTCTTATAACATCCTTGGGTTTTTGCTGAAAAGGATTTGGAAATTCTGGAACTCAATTTATTAGTGACCTGCCCAGACATTGTGTTTACTCTTCCCTTTTGTGATTGAACGGGTGTCGATAGACTTTCCAGTCCTCCATCACTCATTTCCAAGGCTGCTGAGGCAGAGATCTGGTCTTTATCTGGATGAGTTGCAGGATCTCCAATAGCAGGTTGCTTCTTCTGATAGGGTTTAACATTATGCATCCGGGCACTACGTCTATTCCCGCCACTACCATGAACAATATTGACCCTACCCGTCTTAATTGACATATCCCGTTCATCTTCAAGGAGTGCCTTATTGCGATCTCCCGTGGTCTTATCCGGTGATACCAAAGAAGTAGGAAAAGACTTCTCCACAGCTGCGACAACATTTGAAATATTAAGATATAGAGACTGTAGGTATAGGAAATGATAAAACATTAAGCAAATAAATCATGAATAAACATACATACGAATCATCTACACACATGTCTAAATATTTACCATCAGATAATATTTCAGGAAGATTTGTTGATACATTATCAGGAACAGCAGTATCCAAATCATGATTTTCCACAACCTTCAAGGTAGAGCTCTGCTCTTTCTCTGGATTCTTGAGAGGATCTCCAGACGCAGGCTGCTTCTTCTGGCAGTCCTTAGTATTATGCAACCGGCCACTACGTCTAGTCCGGCCACTACCATGAACATCATTGACCTCACTCATCTTAATTGACATATCTTGTTCATCTTCAAGGAACGACATATTGCAATCTCTCGTGACCAAAGAGGTAGGAACAGAATTTTCTGAAGCTGCGACAACAATTAAAATACTAAGATATAGAGACTGTAGGAATAGGAAATGATAAAACATTAAACAAATAAGACATGAATAAACATACATACAAATCATTTACAAACATGTCTAAATATTTACCATCAAATGATATTTCTGGAAGATGTGCTGGTACATTATCTGGAACAACACTATCCGAATCATGATTTTCCACGGCCTTTGTGGTAGAGCTCGGCTCTCCATCTGGATGCTTGAAAGGACCTCTAGACTCAGGATGCTGCTTCGGCTTCTTCTGGCAGACCTTAACATTATGCAACCGGCCACTACGTCTAGTCCGGCCACTACCATGAACATCATTGACCTCACTCATCTTAAATGACATATCTTGTTCATCTTCAATGAAGGACTTGTTGCAATCTCTCATGGCCTTTTCCAGCGATACCAAAGAAGTAGGAACAGAATTTTCCAAGGCTGCGACAACAATTAAAATACCAAGACATAGAGACTGTAGGTATAGGCAATGATGAAACATTAAACAAATAAGACATGAATAAACATACATACAAATCATTTACAAACATGTCTAAATATTTACCATCAGATGATATTTCTGGAAGATTTCCTGGTACGTTATCAGGAACAACAATATCGGAATCATGATTTTCGACTGTCTTTGAGGTAGAGCTCGGCTCTTCATCTGGACGTTTGAGAGGACCCCTCGACGCAGGATGCTGCTTCGGCTTCTTCTGCTGACAGACTTTAATATTATGCAACCTGGTACTACGTCTATTTTTACCACTACTACAAGCAATATCAACCCCACTCATCTTCTTTGAGACTTTGCATTCATCTCTGGGGAATGGAGTCTTGCAATTCTCTGGGGCCTCTTCAAGCAATACCGACGAAGTAGGAATGGACTTTTCCTCACCTGCAACAAAAATTAATAAAACAGCATTGAGATATAGAGAATAAAGAGATAACTAACAAAACAAACAACAACTATATGACAACAAATCATTAAACAGCCATAATCGAAATATTTACCGTTAGAGAAAATTTCTTGATAAAATGCAGATACATTATCCAAAACAGCATTGCCCGAATCAGTACCGGTTTCTGATTCTTCTCTAAAGCAAGCTAGAACAGAGGTTTCCCAGTTTTCAGGAAAGCCAAATAAAAAACTCTTGAAAATCTAACCATGAAATAGAAGAAGAAAAAAAAACCTATCAGGGGTAGCAATGAAACTCTTGAAACACCATTATCAACTTATGAATACAAACCCGAGGAGTAAAACCATTATCCAGTGTGCGCTGTTTATTGATGAAACCCCTAATCAAAACATATATAGCATCGTCGGTCTCAAGGGAAACCTCGTCATATCTTTTGATAATTGGAGCGGAATTAAACACCCGAACGGCTTCTTCCCTGAATCACAACATTAAATGTGTAATAACTTTGATTTTGAGGGTGAATTGAATTAAGCATAAGCTGAATACTTACTTTGTGGAAGAGATGCCGGAGATGGCTAAACAGTGGTTGTTTCCTTGGGATGAATTAACGAGCCACCAATCGTATAATGTAACCGTTCGTTGGAAGCAAGAAGAAGAAGTTTTGGGGGTGCAATTAGAAGAAGTAGGAGTGAAGTCAGACATTGTTTGGTTGAAGAGAAATAAGTGAGATGAGAGGAGACTCTCTCACACTGTACAGTCGCGAAAGTATAATCAACAAAGTAAAACCCAGTCGCGACTCGCGACACAACCACCTTTACCAATGTCGATATTTGTTGAATATTGCAATTAACATGACATTCATTCTCAAGGATCAATCAATCACTTTTGCCTGTTTCACAACAACAATAACATAATGAGTCAGGCCATTAAAAAAAATAGCAGGAATTGAGTTTATGTAACAATGTAAAGGGGTTCTATATATCCTCAAATAAAACCCTAAATTTCTTAAAATCAAATCCTAATGAATTGAAGCTAGTTCAAAAAAAATTGTTTTGTCTTCCTAATCAAGCGCTGCTATTCTCTATTTTCATTGAAATTTTGATTTTGATTATGGTTTGTTCTCATTCATATGAGCATTTCAATCATTCAAAAGAAATAGATAAAGAAAAAAAACCTTATGATGGCAGGTCAACAACGACAGGGGTGGCGACCAACGGTGGAGGAAATACAGATGATGATAGTGGCGAGCTTTGTTTTGAAGTGGAAGTAAGAACAAGAAAAACCAAAAGTGAGGGAACGCGCGTTTGTTTTTGTTCTGATCTCTTGTTTTATTTGATTTATTTTATAAAAGATGTGCTACGTGGTACAATGTGACCGGCTATGTCATGACATAGCCCGTCATTATGGCAAAGAAGTGGAATCCCAACCTAAGGTCCTTTGGTAAAGAAAAAAAAAAGAGTTTATAGCTAATAGCGAATAGCTTATAAACTTGTTTGACTAAAAAAAATTTGTTTGTTAATGTTTTTCACCATGAACTTATAACTTATTTCATGACCTTATAAGCTATTTTTCAAACGCTATTCTAAATAGCGTTTGAGCTTATAACTTATCATTATTTCTACCAATTTTACCCTTACTATTCCAAGTAGCGTTCAGTTTTTTTTTTTTAAAGACTCGCGTCTAGTTTAATTGTTACGTCTTTTTTTTTTTATCATTATGTTTATTTATTTTTTTATAAAGTATACTGGAATGAAAATAAACACTGAAATATAAAATAAAGATATATTTAACTATTATAGATATATTAAATAAGTTAAGTTTACAAATGTAAATATTTATCTAAGGATCATGATTGCATCACTGATTTGCCACATTATATGCAGATTGTTAATTTTGTAAAAGAAGAATATTTCTTATATTTAATCAAGGCAAAAAAAATAGGAGAAACACTCTACACATAAATTCACTTCAAATAGGAAAATATCATTCATAAAATGACTACTATTTATGAATACTATTTGTGGTGAAGTCATATTTAATTGTTAATACATATTGATAACAATTGGTCTCTCAAATTAATATACTAAAAACAATTTTGGTGCACATGATAGGATAGACATATGATATGATAAGGAGTTGGATAAGAATATGATATGATAGTGACATGATAGATAATAATGCAATCATGCGTTTGGTGCACATATGATAAGATTTTTTTTTTTTTGAAATACATGATCAGATTTTATTAAGTGACTCCCTCCTCGTCGTTTACCGTAACTATTGTCTTGTCTTCTTTGTTTCTCACCTGGTTCTATATATTCTCATTCGTGAATATACCTACATCCCATGGATACTGCTTACGTCTC
>Ga0315914_1011825_pt1 | contig 10281 bp, 11 predicted proteins | sample MpolenodulesMG_FD_203920 | JGI IMG/M metagenome (GOLD analysis project Ga0315914, IMG submission 203920) | Medicago polymorpha root nodule microbial communities from Los Angeles, California, United States - elongated nodules | ecosystem: Host-associated > Plants > Roots > Nodule | place: USA... | reverse complement strand
TTGGTCAAGAATTATTTAAAATATATATACTATTTAATTATTATTTTTTTCCTACTTTTTTTCCTTAGCGTGTGACCAGATGATGAAGTGTTTAAATTTTCACGTTCACACAAAAACAACTCTTCATTTGTGTGTAAGGACGTGAGATTTCATATTGGAGTATAAGACTTACATATTACATATTTACATTGGCGCAGAAAACTCCCCCTGCTCCAACTTGCAAGTCATATTCGACCACACACATGAACAAAATATAGTTGATGACCCACCCAAGATTGAAGCCATCATTTAATATAAGAATCCTTTTGCACCAGTATTTTAATTCAAGATATGTACCTTGGAACAGCCACTAACTTCACCATCCTAAGTTCCCCCACCAACAATACCTAGTTAGCCTCAAGGACCTCAACCAGTTCCACAAAGTATATCTTCAGATATATCTACATCACTGAATTTTAGTTGGAAATGAAATCAAGATGATAAGTTAGGTGTCTTAACTCTCAGAATATCTCATGTATATTTAGCTGGGACACTCAAATGCATTTACTCATCTCATGTGCACGATCACCTGCCATGACTAATAATAGTATGTGCAAAAACGAATTGAGATCCTCTTTTTTTGAAGAAGAATTGAGATCCTCTTATTTCTTAAGAGAGAAAACTCAATTTATGAGAGAGCTGAACGCGTTGATTATTGATAGGACCTATTTTTAAAAAATATTTTAAAAAGTAGACCCCCCTAATATCCCCATTGTTTCTATCTCATAAATTGTGCTCTCCGTTTCTTTTGAGAAATAATTGATTGAATATTTAGAGTATTTTCAATGCAACATTTTTAACTTTTAAGAACAGCTCAGATCAACTCTTAATTTGCATTATATTGGAGGTGGATAAGCCAACAATCTGAAATTCCAAGGCCAAAAGTGAAGAGATGCCCCTTAAAAAACTGAACAGTCGGATAAAAAATAGAACAAAATAAGAGAGTTTTGATTCACAAATTGAAATAAAAACTCAAATTCAAACATTCTTAACCCAATCTTATATTAGAACATCTTAAAATCAAATAAGCATTCACATATTAAATCAAACTAAGAAAAACAAAATTAGATCAAAGAAAAAAAACCCAAGATCAGTCGCAGTCTCCTCAGTGGAGGCCCTCTCTGTCGTCAAACATGTCTCTTCCACTAATCTGGCAGCACCCCTTCCATCTAATGAGCAAACCTCTTCCTCTCCCATTTTGTCATCAGACAATCTGAATGTGAGCAAATCTCTTCCACCTTGTCATTAAGTTATGTAGCTATTGGGAGTAAGGGTGTGCAGGGAGAGGGAGTGGGGGAATGTGATGTCAAATGTGAAACTCCGATAAGACAAGTGAAGAACAAAACATGATTTTACAAGCAGAATGGAAATGAGTTTTCTCATATTTAACTTGAGAAGTGTAGGTCCACACAAAACAACTTAAGAACACAACCTCAATTCTTTACTAAGCATTGAAAAGTTGATTAAAAAAACATTGAGAATGATCTGATGCACTTAAATTAGCACAGCAAACCAACGCACCATAAATTAACAGGAAACTTCTAATTAATTACAATACCATCTATCTAGCACGCATTCTGCTTCGCTTCCAAAAAAAAAAGAAATTAAAAAAAAATGCTCTACATTTTTATTATCCTACTATTAGCTAAATTATTTAAGTAACATGCACAAACTGTTTATCTCAACTTCAGTACTAGTTGTCATGACAAGAAGTGTTATAACTATCTAACATCACACGTGTATAGATAGAGTATTGCATACATGCACATAAGCTGTTCATGAAGAACCATGCCAGCCAGAGACTGAACACTTCCTAGAGATTCCTTCCTTCCTACCTGACAAATAATTCACTCAGACCGCCTGATGATTTATGTGCCTCAATCGAAGTCCAACATCTGCATCACGATCTTGTTGATTTATATTTGGACCAAGTAAAATAGCATCCTGTACTCCTGTAGAAGTTGCAGCTTCATTTGCTTTCTCAACATGTTCTCCGAAGTTATGCAACCTCCGGCCAATCAGATACCGGTCATCACGAATTGAATTGTGGAGATTTGTGAACCAGACGTGAAATCTCTTGGCACAAAAACACACGAAACTGAAAGAGAGGCATCCCAACCATGCAAATCGATAGACAGCAGAATTGACCACCAATGGGTACCCAAGTGCTGGAAACACACCTCTGGCCAAAACATAAGGTACACATAACGCTGTCAATAGTTTCATTATGATTGGAAGAACAATCTCTCGTAGGACCCAAAGACCCTGCAGCCTGGAGAAACCATCGTCTCTCACCCTCTCGAACTTTACTCGCCAACTTTCATCCATTAGAGGCATCATGTGGTCCAACATAACCTAATCAATGAACCAAGTCAATACTATGAGAACATAAACGAATACAATTGATTGTTATAACAAACCTTGGGGACACAGATAACCCATCTATAAATAACCAGTGACACAAAAACAACAAAAAATTACCAATGATGGAGGGAGAGACTGAAAAAGAAACGGGCATTACATTATCCCTATATTATTAGTCAGATGTGAAAACATTTTGGCACTTTTTTTTGGTTGATAATTCTTTTGTCAGCTGAAAGGAAATTCATCATCTAAAAACGGTTGATGGTAAGAAATTAAGATCATAGTTCAATAAAATTTTCAAGATCACATTTCCAACTAGAGTACTCAGTAAGGCTTTCTCCTAAATAAAACTCATTCATGTATCCAATTATATTAACTATGAATCTTTCAGAAATCGTCATTCATAATTCATCAACCATTGTAATCTAAATTAAAATGGAGATTGCCAAATATGATAACATGCATTTATTTAATGTTATATTTTGAAGCATTTAAAGAAGTTGATAGAGGTTTCATACAAGAATTAATGCAATCAACAAAAGATTAACAGAGAAAAATAAATAATGAAGGAAACAAACTCACCAATCTAGTCCATATCTTGAGAAATATAAGGCCCAATGCCCAGTCTTGATAAAGGAGGAATACTGGACTTTCATCCACCGGAACTCTCATTGGCACAATGACCAAAAGCTCAAAGAGAAGCCCAATCAGTACTGGGATGACAAATATCTGAAATCGGAAAGAAAAAAAAAAGTATTGATCACCAAAGAACAAATGAAAATTTATGCATTATCAAAAGGTCGGGTTCAGTAAACTGATCAGCAATTAGAGTCGTCCTTACCCATATAGACAAAAGGGCAGAACTCTTGACAACAATGCTACACCACTTCCAAATTTGGTTCAGCAAAACTGAAGTCCTCCGTTTTCTAATTTGCTCGATTGAGTATCTAACTCCAGCAACAGCAGTCCAGATCACATAACTTCCAATGATGAAGGCATACAGATCTAACAGAAGAAATAAGATAACAAAATCAATTCAGAGTTATGAAGCACACCAACAAAAGAAATCAGTTCAATCAATTGCTTACCATTGCACTTAATGCCATGAGTTATAGGAAGACGAGGAATGGAGTTGAAAAGTATCCTTCCCAGTGATATTGGTACAACTACCAGGGCAGAGTTGAAGACAAGGAGAGTCATCCACGCAATGACCAGCAGAAGAACAATGCGAAGTGCAAAGGCATAACTGCTGTAGTTATTTAATATATCTAATCAGATGATGACAAAATAATACAAAAACATGCTTATACAGAGAAACTGATGACTTCAGTAGACTTTTCATGCATTTCATTACAGAAACGCAAGAAAACCATGAAAAAAATACCACATCATGCCCTCTTTCTCCACCCCAAAGACAAAGTGTACATAACTAAATAGATAGACACAAATGCAATATTGGATGATTCATAATCATAGTTATAGGATTTTAATTTGCGAGGAACTCACTCAGAATCAGGTTGTTCGTCGCTGTCGTAATCCTCTCCAGTATCTGCATTAGTGACTCTGTTCAAATCATCGCCAGCAAATGGAACCACACCCTGATCGTGTACCCCTGCCTGTACTATCTGTAATCTTTCCTGCCTACCTCGCTCCCCATTTCCATTTTCTTGATTACCATTGTCATCAGGTCTAGGCAGTAAGAAATCAGTTAAACCAAGTGCCCAACCAACTGCTGTAAACCAATAGCGAAGAAGGGATTTGATAGTTGTCCTGAGTTTAAAATGCTCAATAGCAAATGGTATACAGATTTGAAAGAGAAGCATGTTAGCTGGAATTTCGGTGAAGGGATCAGATAGCCTGCACAAAACAAACATATTCAAGTTTAACAACTGTAACAGGGAGTTTTATGTATTTTGCATCAACTATTAAAATTGCTCAAGGGGCCAGCTTACAATATCTCAAGTGGAAAAATGGAAGGTGCCATCCGCATTGCAAGTTTAACTGGCAAAAATACCAGCATAACAATCAAACTCCCATAAACCGCAACAGATAACAAAACCCTGCGAGCATGTTTGTGCACAGGATCATCTATCAGATCACGGAATGGATTATAGTTTGGATCAGCTGGATCCCGAAGGAAGTACAAAACTCCATTCCGCAAAACCTGCCATTAGAAACAATTATATCATATGAAACATTGCATAAAAAAAGAAGCAAAGCTTTAAGCATTATATCATGTGACAGGAAATTACCCCTCTAAGAAGGCTGACAAATATGCTAATTTGTAGCATGTACACAATCCCTACAACCCAATGAGCCAATGAGCTTGCTAAAGGAGAAGCAGAGAAGAACTGAGCTCGGTGAACCATTGTCTTCCCAAACATCTGTATGGTGCAAACATCGAGCCACCACCCACACATCAGAGGAAATACCCCTAATTCAATAACTAATAGGAAAGCAACCTTCACCATGGTCATCAAATGCCTCATTGCTGCTAAAAACTGCCTGAAGAGAGATGGAATTGTCTCTGCTATAGAAGCAATACCATAAAATCTTCCTGCAGTCAATGGTTCACCCTTTGTGTAACGAATTAACGCAACAATACCGAAGTAGCAGAAAATTAGAGTTGATAGGAAAATATATCCAACTGCCAACGTAGTAACATCAGAAATCCTGGAAGTTCCAATTGACCCTCCTTTCAAGAGATCATCCGAAACAGATGCAGTTATGTTGCTTGACATTTCACTCAATTCAGTTGCATTCACTTTTAGCATTTCTGCAATCTGACCAATTGATCCACTTTCTTGAGTAGCAGTTGATAAATTTTGAACAGCTGTTAATGCATTTTTTAATGTAATATTTGCTAGGGAAAGAGAAGTGTCTGTAGGTGGGACTACCACCGATAACACCGCATCACTACCAGTTGAAAAGAACCATGATAGATAATGAAGAATTATGCGACCCAATGAGAAGGGCAGAAAGATTACAACCCCAAGGAAAATCATATTGCTTGCCAGCACCTGCGTAATGAACAAATCATTCGGCTTGCAAATAATAAATGTTGTAGATAGAAAATTAATTTCATTAAAGGAAGAAAAACATTCAGATTTTTGTACAAAAATCTAATCAGAAGTCACAGTGTACAAAACATGGATTGTTGTCGTATCAAAGCAATAACCAATTATCATTGGAAAATGATCACCCAGAGAATACTGCTTCAGTTGATGATTTGAAAACTTACACTATAAACAAGCAATTACATCGATAGAATGACAACTGGGGGGGGATCAGAAAAGCGAACTAATCTTTTTGTAATGATGAAAACTCAGCGACAATCAATTTTCAGCAAACAGAAACATTGAGGTTTCTGCAACAAGAAGCCCCTACTGAAGTTGGATGTTAAAAGCTCCATCAACATGCTCATTTAAACAGGGCAAAGATGTTTCTTGAGTACATTAAGGTGTAAATAACAATAAAGAAAATCATATGTTTAAAAGTGCGAAAATGTTTCTTGAGTTCGGAACACATTAAGGTGTAAATAAGATAAAAAAAAAAATCATATGTTTAAAAGGATAAACTACAAAAACGGTGGCAAGTCAGAAACAACAGGATTAGATGATCATCAAAATATAACTGAACATAGGAAGTAGTGTGCAATTATGAGTTAGGTTTTCCTAGGTCAGATTACCCATTTTCTATATAGAGAAGCAGTATCAAGACAAACTGCATTGCGACTTTGTGATATATGAGCAGCAAACATTGAAAAAATGATAGGCATACCGTAAATGCATTTTCAACCAAATGAAAAACTGGACCCTGCATGCCAACAAGTTCATCAAAGGGTACATCCTCCGCCCCATCAGCGTCATCCAGACCATCAAACATCTGTTCAACATGCGCCTCTAGACGTGCTGCTTGCATCTCCCATCGTGCAGCAACATTTTCAGCATTCCTTCTAATTACTTGACCGGCCCCCGCAACTCCTTGTGCTGCACCAGCATCTTCTCCATTTGCATCACCATTAACATTACGATTAGCTTGTCCAGCAGGCCTCCTAGCAACCCGGGCACCATTTCTGTCCACTTCATCTTCTCTATCCACATCCTGTCCCCCAATTTCTCGTAAATGCCTAAAGTAATCTCTCAAAGAAGTAGCCCCAAGAAAAATGAAGACAATGCTGGCAGAAAGAAGGAACCCATGGAGGCAATCAGTCAGAATAACCGCCGTTGATAAATGATTCAAGAATAACCTCTGGGCTTCACCAAAACTCCTCACAAAAGCTAACCTCCATATCCAGAATGTTATGAAAGGTATAATTAAGAGCCACACAGATAACACAAAACTCAGACGCACAAAGAACTGCAGAACATGGCAAGCTTTCATCGCCATTCCAACTACAAACTCTTGAAAAGGCAACCTAGCAGGAGCATTCTCTGCATAAACAGGTGAGAAGGAAAATGGATGCTTGCAAACCTGCAACACATGTTAAGCCCATCAACAAAATAACCCCAACCAAGGAAAATCCATCACATAATTTCAAAAGAAAACCTACTACATAATTTCAAAAGGAAACATTTTGCAAGTCTTATTAATAAACATGTCTTCAATTTTCTTCATTTATTTCAATATAAATTAAAAATTGCTAACTTTCATATACATAAATTTGCATTGCCATACAATAGCATAACCTTTCTTAATTCTTAGCACCAAATTTTCGTTCAATTATTATTATTATTAGCAAAAAGTTATAAAATTTATGAATATTGTTATTCAATTTCATCACTACACAGCTGATCATAGCTCAATTTACAAAAACAAATAAAAAATTCAACAAAAAATTCAATAAAAAATGCAAAATTATGCTAAATAACCTATGATCACTATGCACGAGAACAACTACGAAGAGATAGAAGATTAACCTCGCATTGACGAGCGTTGCTATGATTAAGCCACTGAAGGAGACAATCTTGATGAACAAATTTAATACTACCGCTACACGCGCACGGATACCGTAACGGATTATCAGCATCACCAGGGTTCCGACAAATACGGCAAACATCTTCTTCATCTTCATCGTCGTCATCGTATTTTGCAGATGGCGGTGCCGACGATGCAGTGGCGACCGCATCCGCATCGATCTCCTTTCCTTTGGAACCGCGTGGAGACGAAGAGGAAGAGGAAGGAGAAGAGGAGGAGGGTGTGGTGGCGGCGATTGGAGTTCCGTCGAGAGAAGGCGGTGGTTCGTTAGCGATCTCCATCGCCGAGTCCGCGGCGGCCGAGTCCGCGGCGACCGAGTCGGTGGAGAGTGAAAATGGGAATTATTAAAAAAAGGTGAAGAGAGAGAAAGAGAGAGAAAGAGAGGGGTTGCCGTAGGGATTTTATGTTATTCCGGGATTGCCCTTGTTGGGGATTTATTTATATTACGCGTGTGTACGTGTGTTGGTGACGTATATGGTCATGTGCGGTTTATGGTGACGTGGAGGGTTGTGATTTGTGTTTGGTTGGTATATTTATGTTATAGATGATGATAGATTGATAGTTATGGTGGGTTATGTTATGGCCATTGCCTGCACCTTATAATCTCTTTTTGCCAATTTTTTTTTTTTTTTTGGAACAAGTTTTGGAAAATTAATATTGGTCTAACTACTACTATTAATTTTTTTTAACGATACCACTGTTACATTTTAGGCGGTGCTTAATAAATATGAAAATATATAAGTTTTGTTTTTAGGAAGAAAAAAAAATGTAATTTGTTCTATTTGTTAATTGATGTTGTAGCACATGATTAAATTACACATAAAAAATAATCATATATAAACATGGGTGGATTCTAGGATGAGAGCTCAACTAAGTTCCTAACTGGTGTACCATTAATTTTTGACCTTTAGATTAAAAAGATTCACACAATTTCCCTGTTCATTACTGCACTGAATATTATGTTCCACTCTCTCTTCCCCATCAAACTTCGTACCTCTCTCAATGATGTTTATGGTTACATTTTCTGGAAATGAAAATAGGCCATTTTTTCTCTCTAAAAACGTTTTTTATTTCTCATTGTTTGCAAGTTGTGATTTACTTAACCAATTGAATTAAAGAAAAACAATAAGAAGAACTTACGAAGGTTCATAACAAAGAGAAGAAACTAAAATGTTGTGTGACATCTTAAGAGCCATGAAGCCCGCCTCTTATATATTAATTGTTTGATTTATCTTTTACTGTGATTCAAATTTTTTTATGTTTGAAACTTTGGCAAGAAAATTAGAATACAGAGAGAAAAAAATAGCTTGGTGGAAAATAATGAAACAATTCTTGAATCTTACCCATTTTATTTGAATCTGAACAACATCCTTGGTTTTTGACCGTTATTGCGGTGGCCAGGATTTTGGATATGTGAATCTGGAAAAATTGGGAGAGACAAGAGGGGAGAGAGAAGCTGGGGAAATGGTTTGTGTGAGGAAGGATGTACGTGTTCTCATTTTATTTTCTATTTCATCTAGACCTTTAAATATATCTTGATGGTATACATAAGTGGTTCACCGGTGAACCACTTAATTGATGGTTCACCCTAGAAATCACCATAAACATGAATTAAACTCTACTATTTATATGAGGTTTGAAAGGTAAAGTTATCATTATACACATGGAAACCACTACTTTTTAATAGAAAAGTCAGGTATAATTACTAAATGAGTTTAATTGTGGTGGGTTGACAGTCGTAATAAGTTTTACACATAAAAACAATCAAAATATTCTGAATTGTCACGTTTGACACATATAAATTAAAATCATTAATTGATGTGACAATTCGAAATATTTTGATTAATTGTGTGTGCAAAATTGTTTTGTACCCTCAATCCACCACAATTAAATTCATACTTAAATATGTAAATCATTAAATTCACCAATGGCAGTGTAAAATTATTTTACATATATTTTAGATAATGTGCTGCCGTTTTATGTATAATAAATTTATACTCGTTTCAAATTTTCCATAAAAAAAATAGTGGTATTTGCTTAGTTCGTTTTATACTTAGGAAAGGACACCAAAGGACACCACAATTAAATAAGGAAAGCAAAAAACACTTAGCCTATACCCAACATGGTAAACGGACTAAGCCACCACCCATGAAAATTGAAGGGAAGAGAAGCAAACTTAGCCTTCAACTACGTAAAAGTAAGAGACTTAATTTTGTCTACCACTTGAGGAACCAAGCATTCTTTGACGTTAAACAACTTGTTGTTTCTTTCATTCCAAATTTCCCAAACCGTTGAAAACCAAATAACATGAAGAATTGAGCGGCGCACCTTTGAGATACCACCACTATAACTGAATTGATTAAAATGATCTGGCACATAACACGGGACGGCCGCTGAAATGCCAAGCCATCTATAGATTAAATACCAAACGGACCCAAAATTTTTACAATGTAAGAATAAATGATTTGATGATTCCATCGAATCACACCTAGCCACACACATCCTTGAAGCCTGGTCAATAACCCCACGATAAAGTAGGTTGTCTTTAGTGGACAACCTATCATGAAATAGCCGCCAAGCAAAAAGTACAACCTTCAAAAGAACATCCTTATGCCATAAAGATGTAGCAGCCACCAGAGAGTCTAAAGGAGGTCGAAAAGAAAGGAATTTATAAGCGCTTCGGACAGTGAAAACATGAGATGATTCCAACGCCCACCACCATACACTAGTGCAAAATTGACATAAGAATTAAATGTATTATACCTATTTTATTAAAAAAAAAGGTGTGAAATATAAATAAGGTGGCAGTTTTGTAAATATATTGTAAATTTTGTTTTTGTGAGTAAATTTCAAAACCTGATTTTAAGAATAAATGAGGTCAAATATGAAATAAAAACAAGG
>Ga0315914_1011819_pt1 | contig 10290 bp, 2 predicted proteins | sample MpolenodulesMG_FD_203920 | JGI IMG/M metagenome (GOLD analysis project Ga0315914, IMG submission 203920) | Medicago polymorpha root nodule microbial communities from Los Angeles, California, United States - elongated nodules | ecosystem: Host-associated > Plants > Roots > Nodule | place: USA... | reverse complement strand
CAGGTTGGAATCTCCAAGTTTTATTTTGATAAGGGGGTAAACCAAAAGACCCCAAAATGGCATGGGGGGATAGCACTTGGGTGACATTGTGATAGGCCAATGTCACCCAAGTGCTACCCGTAAAAACCTATTAACCCTTAAATATAAAAATCAAGGACGCAGCCTATTTTTTTTTTATGTTTTGGGATTATAAAATCCGAATTGGAGAAGAACTCATTTTTCACCTTATAACAAGGAAAAAACTCAATTTGAATTTTAAAATTCGAAAATCATAGGGGCATTATGATCCAATAGAAAGCAAAATTGACCGGGGTCTATTTTACACAGATTAATTTTTAGGTATTTCACTTTTTTAACATTTTTTTGGCTGTTGGGGTGGGGGGTAAACCAAAGAATCTTTATTTTACAGGTGGAATCTCCAAGTTTTTTTTGATAGGGGGGTAAACCAAAAGACCCCAAAATGGCATGGGGGGACAGCACTTGGGTGACATTGGCCAATCACAATGTCATAATAAATACAAGCATTGTGACATTGTGATTGGCCAATGTCACCCAAGTGCTACCCGTAAAAACCTATTAACCCTTAAATATATTATTCCTTCAAAAGAATTTTTTTATTATATACCATAAAGATGATGTCATATATAGTCAAATTCTTTTAAATGTAATTTTAAATATCAATAGGGAGTTCAATTTACTGGGCTATTAGTTTATTAGTCTATTTAGACATAAATATGTTTACTTATTTAAACACGTTCATATGAAATATGTTTTTAAACATGTTAATATGTCATCATTAAGTCTTTTTAAAGACATGGATCAGACCTAAAAAAAATAAGTATATAATAGATTATAGATCAGACGTAGACCTTTAAATTTTTGATTATTTAGACTTAGGGCTTGCAAAATTTAGCTCAGTTTAACCCATTCTCACCCCATAAACACAACATTGTTCTTTTTACTTGTTTTGAGAAAGACACGAAGGGCGATAAGCAACCATCTTTTAGCATGAAATGTACCGTAAAAAATTAAGTTATAATCAAACCTTTTTGCTTCAACCCATTTAGCCTGTAAATCCATTGACCTTTGTGCTAGTGTACAATCAATATCTTCAGTTTCTTTTTTTTTAGGGATCTTCAATTGTTTTTTGAAAAATAATAATATTAAAATTTGGACCGTGCTATAACTGTAATTTAGTTCAGTTTCACAAATAATTCAAAAGAAAGTCTTGAAATGAAAAGAACGTGAAAATATGTTTGAAGCCATGAAAATCCACTAAATAAGAGAACTGTATTAACATGTTATATTTTTTACAAGTTTATCAATGTTAATTTTTGAGGTATATTCGTTACAAACGTTTTAGTGGAAAGATATAGAGCGAAAACTTAAGAAGTAAGTCTGACCAGCCTCGTCATCACTCACGTAACATGCTATGAGCTACGAGTCATGAGTTTAAAGATATTTGCCAATGATTAGCCTCACACCAACTCGCATCACGGCCCGCAAGGGTCGCATCGTAGGAATCTCAAGGCAAGGCATCAGGATTAGGCTCGTCATGGCTCACCTCGTGAGATTTATGCTCGCGTCGCAGGCCATATTTCCCTAAAATCTTGGGAAATGCACGCCTATAAATAGCAAACCCATAAGTTAGTGTAAAAACCACCTTTTATTGAGAAGACAAAGTCAAAAATGCGATTTCAGAAGGATTGGAGCAACCGGAGCCATTCAGAGCCATGGAATCATCAACCAGTGATCCTTTACTCATGTTTTCTTATTTATATTCATTAGTTTATATTTCGAAGCTATGAGTAGATAATTCTCTCTAGGCTAGGTCATGAAGGAGGAACTTTTATGTATTTGTTTGATCATGTAAATTTAAATAATTCTATGAATTCCAGTTGATTACTTTTGTTATTTTATTCAATTATACATATGTTTAATCTTATTTATGTGTTTACTGATGTTCATAAATTGATCCAAACCCATAACTACTAACCTTAGCTTTGGTAGTCAAGCTGGTATAATTGTTCAACCATTTCATAACATAGATATATTTAAATGATAATTATGTACATAATTTGGCGTTCTTAAACTTAAATGGTTATAGGATCACATAAGATATTAAGGAGTAGCGACCATTGAAGAGAGTAGTGACCAAGACATTGTCCTAACTTTTTTGATCAAATGTCTTAAAATCAAGTAATCAGTTAAAATTGTATTCATATTTTGTAGTTATATAAACAATTAAGAGAAGAAAATCTAACATGACCTATTTGTTTTTTTCTCTCTTTCCCAAGTAAAATAAACCAATCATATTGCTAAGTGCAAACCCCCCGTTTTTTTAACATAAACCTACCTAATCATCCCCGTAGTAGTTTAGTTAAAACAACATAATTCTCGTGGAGACAAACTTAATAAATTTTACTACTTGTCGACACTTTAGTACACTTGATAATAATCAACAACAGAAAGAGCTGACCACACTAATAATACACTTGAGTGTTTATGATGAAGAGGAATCTATGGAAGAAAATGATTACCTCAGAAATAGAAAGCTTGAATTCACAAGAAATGCCGATGAAATTATCAGAGGACAAAAGCCAACTGTTAATTGTTTGGCCATCACATACGGAAATTATGTTGAAAAAAGTTACTATAAATAAGTGTAGTGAATAAGCAATAAACATAACATTTGCTTATCATTCAGGAAACCCACTAAAATATAATCTAGAAACACAATGGAATGTTGAAAGTGATATGGGAGTGGGACCAAAAAGTAGTGGCTTTATGATTAATAATATGACAAATGATTGAAATGAAGGAAGATAATAACACCCATATCTCAACAATCACAGTAAGCAGTGTTGAACATTCGCGATCTATGAAGTACGGACACCTCTAAGATTAGACATGTTGCGGTGTCTGACACTTCTATGACATATGTCGAATCAGGGTCTTAAATAATTGATATTTTATTTACTTCGACATTCCTATGATTGGTGTCCGACACCTATATAACACTCATACGAGCTGTGTCGGAAAACTCAGACAAATATCTAAAACAATTTTTTTCTCTCTCTCGCTTCCGCACACCATAGATACAAGAGTTACATATGTTTTGAGAAATGTTGATCAATTAGTGGTTATAGACATTATAGTTGATTATATCCTTTTTAGCTTTTTTGATAGTAGATGAATAAATAAAGGTCAAATGATATGATATCGTGATGTAAAACTTTTTCTATTGACATAAATTGCTCAAGTTAAATGTTTATATATGTATTTTTATTTTCATTTTAGACTGTCTTTAAATAAATTAACATATATGTAACGGTGTTGGTGTCCTATATTTTCTACATTAGCAGTGTCAACGTGTTTGTGTCAATGTCGTGTCAGGTGTACGTGTCCATGCTTCATAGTTCGCGACACAGTGAAATAAACACGCTGCGCGATAGACCAAGTTTTAAGGTAGAAATTTTTTGTTGCGCAACACACCTGAGATAACAAAAACACCTAATGTCGTCGGTGGTTGATACATTATAAAAATGAAATGGTAGAAGCAGAAAATGCAAGCGCCAATTTTAACAACCCACCCTTCTTTCATAATCTATTTTCTAGTGCTTTTGTAGATGTGTAAATTTGCACATGATAGAAGAACTTTTTATATTTATATTAAATGATCCAAAAGTGTTTTGGAGAAGTGAAATGTAATAAGACCAATAAACCTATAAAATTAATGATTTGATTAACTTAATTTAAATGTGCTTTGATTCTTTTAGGAGTTGAACTTCTTTTAGTAGCTAGACTATCTTAGTGAAAGTGGTGTTAGCTCCTCTTACCATTTGTCCTGACTCAGTGGTTTTCTCTTGTTTCCTAAGGTTGTTTTTGTTATTGAGTTTTGGCTTAGTTCCTCAATCTTGTATTTTTCTTTGTTCCTTTTAATATTTTCTTTTCTTTATAAAATAAAGATTAACTTAATGGTAGTTAAATTTCTTACCCTGATCATATATAAGTAAAGAATTATTTTTTAGGTTCATTAATAGGCTAATGTATTTGGTCTATATCATAAGTCAAATACATTAGTTATTCAATAAAACTGTTTGACATGTGGAAAAAAACAAATCATTGCACACATGAATATTTTTTTTTTTTAAGGTACATGGATAATATATTAAACATGTGTTTTGTATTCCAAAAATACTTTATTCTATGTATATTATATAACAAGTTCATACGCAAGCAATGCAATTAATTAATTTACAGAAAGAACTCATGCATATAAAAATAATCACTTTTTGTCAACCTATTGGTTTCTTTTTTGATAATAACATCATAACACAAGCATCAATTCATATACATTGGACATTTAATTAGGGTTAAATATGTTTTTGGTCCCTATAAATATTCTAACTTTTCGTTTTATTCCTTCTAAAATTATTCTTCATCTTTTAGTCTCTATAAAATTTTCAATCACTACTTTTAAGTTAATTTTGTATTTTTTTTTAATGAAATTGTGCAGAAATGTGTAGAATATTGTAAAAAAAGTTAGATTTTTTTAATAAAACACAAATTAAATATGAATTTTTAACCGTCAAAAATATAAAAATTCATATTAAATTCATGTTTAGTTAAAAAATTCTAATTCTTTTGGGGAAAGATTCTTATAATATTACGAATTTTTCTGCAAAATTTTATTCAAAAATATGAATTATACATATGAATTTACTTTAAAGGAGGGATCAAAAGTGAAGTTGGAAAAATTTTTAGGGACTAAAAGTTGAAGAAATTTTTTAAAGGGATTAAAATGAAAAATTGACATATTTATAGGGACTAAAAACATATTCAACCCTACTTATTATGATAATCAGCAATGATGATTAAAGATCACCAATTACATTTTTGTCAACCTTTTAGTATAATGGCATTAAGAACTTCCTTAAGGAAAACATGTTTTATTATATAAGGGAAAGAATTTGGTCAACAATTTTTTATAATTATAAAGTTTGGTGATACACCTTTTAAATGTTTATTCGTAGTGAGTTTGTTAAAATTATTGTGAGTCGATGTAATTTTGTCCAACACACTTTAATACCAAGCTTGTAATAAGAGTGATAAGCAATTATAAGTTGAGCAATGTTATTATTATTTTTTTTAATGCAAAAAGGTTGCAACAAATAGCTGCAACCAATGACAACATTAAACAAGAAGCAAATATAAAGGGTGGGGGACTAGGCCAAACCCTCAAAATGAAACAAACCTATAGTTAGGCATTCTTAACTTGTTTTGAACCAAAAAAAACTAGTAATAAAGGATGGAGCTGATTCCCAAGAAAACAATCCTTGAATTGTTAAACCAAAGTTTACAAGGAAAGCAGCACACTGATTTCCTTCTCTAAAGATGTGAGAAACAACAAAATTCATGCTATTAAGAAGTTTCATACAATTGAACCATATGTTGCTTAAGTGCCAAGGAACTATGTTATTGTTAGAAAAGGCATTCACCACTAGCATGGAATTAGATTCCAACCAAAAGTTCAACTAATTTATATGAAAAGTTGTTTCTACGGCCCTTATTGCACCAAGTAATTCAGCATGGAAGACAGAAACCAAACCAAGATTCCCTGACATGCAAAGCAAACAGTCTGCATGTTCCTAGAAACAATTCCATTAGCAGAAGCTAAAGAAGATTAGGCGCCATTTGTATTTCTTTCGATCCAATGTTTGATGGGAGGCTGCCATATAACTTCCTTGATCTAAGGGAGCTCTAGGAGGGTGGATATTAACTCTAAACTTCTTGATGATATTAACTTTAAACTTCTTTGAACAACCTTTTCTTGTGACAACTTGTTGGACAACCAAATTATACAAAGAAATTTATGTAGTGGCACGAAAATCAAAACAATAGAAAGAGAGAATAGAATGACAATGTGAGTATAGAGAGAAAGTTGTCACAAAAGCTGTCAAAAAATAGTTGTTCACGTAAGTTATATCATTTCTCATATAAGTTATAGACATGATCATCAATTTTATTGTCACGTCAATATTTCATAAAATAATCTTACTTATCTGTCTTCCTTTATATTAATCTTCACAAGCATCAAATAAACCTTCATGGTTTCCATCAAACGCCACCTCCAAACTTTGATCACATGCTAGAGATCTCCGAGACACACGAGCTAAATAGTTGAATCTCACCCTTAGATGTTGGAAGATGCACATTTATATATTGTCATAATTAAAATATTCAAAGTAAGATATCAAAACGAACCTGACCCTAGGATCTTAAAATTGTAAATTAATAAATTCATGATCCAAAATATGTTGAGGATTAATTTGATGAATTGTAAAAAAATATTCAAGGAACCCTTTTTTTTTTTTTGTTCTGAGAACCCCATTCTATTACTAGTTTGTAGTTAAACAGTGACTGTTTTTATTTTAATTTTTTTGAAAAATTAATTTTTAGCTTAATTGCATTTTGCTTCGTAATTTCTCAATTGTACGATTTTGAATTTCTAGTTATAATTGAGTTATTTTAGCCTTCCTAATTTTTCAATTGTGTGAATTTATACTCTAGACTACTTGATCAAAAAAAGTACTATAGTTTATTTATGGAAAATGTTTTAGTATTATGTTTTTGTCAAATAGTCCGGTGACTAGAAATTCATCATGTAATTCCAGAGTTCCCACTTTGGCTCATACATTTCACAATGTTATTACCAACCGAGTTATGTTTATGTGAACCGTTTCAAGTACAAATTATCATATGATATGTCAATGTAACACGCCATGCATGCTACACATGTAATTAGACATGTAATTAGACAGAAAAATAAAAAGAGAAGTTGATTTTTTGTTGTCGTTGTTGTAATTAACCTGAAAGGAAAGTTAGTTAGAATTGGTCATTGAGTTTCCGTTATATATACATTAACTAGGCATTATGAAAATGTTAACACTTATTTTAATATATGGTGCAATATTTGAGGTTCGTCCATATATTTCAAAATTTCCTTTCTTGTTAAAATTCATTTAATTATCACCTGAAACTTTTTCTTTATTTATTTTTTGTATGTTAAGAGATGATGAAGATGAAGGTGTTGAGTAAGAAGCGAAAACATATGATATTCTTTTGGTGGTTTGGAATGATTGTGAAATTCAGCTTCTTGTTATGTGCTTGTTCTGAGAAGACATCATTAAGGTACTTTTTCGTCCACTTTTATTGATTCTAATTTTGGCTATATAGCATTAAAGCTTTTCATTTGTGTTTATCTTTTTGTGTGCCCAATAAAACATAAAGGAAACTGAAGAAAAAAGAAGCATGAGAGCGTTAAAAAGGAGGCCAAGTCTATGGTACATAAGATATGCAAGTTTTGCGTCATGTAAAAAATCATTTTTATCATTGAATTAATAAATTATACTATTAAATTAAAATATGATTATGAAGAGATTTATTGATCTAATAGTGAAAAATAAACTCGTACATGGTGTAAAATCAACTTATGCATGTTGTTTTTATTCTTTTCATGCAAAGTTATTTAGTTTCTTCATGTAGGGTTTAAGCAAAGAAAAAGTTTGTTTGTCTTTTGCGCTTATCACAAGAGAACAATAGCTAATTTCATCTTTTGAACTATTACGCCACATCATTTTTGATCGATGGCAATGGCTAAAAACATTGTCCGATTGATAAGAATGTCAAAATTTTTAATATGTTTTCATTTATTATTATTACTAACGTAAAAACGGGCCGTCTATCCGATAGTTTTATTGTACGTATCTTGTTGTATATATTTTTTTTTTAAGAAACGTTATATACATATTTGATCATATACTTTAATTTAATTAGTTTGAATAATAATAAAAGGGAAAATAGAAAGACCGAGAAAAAGAAAAAAACTAACTACGCAGAGTGGCAACCCCCACGTCCTCTACTAGAGAAACAAACAAAGCTCCTCTAGGGGATCAGTCATAACCATTAACTCGCTACCGGATTTAACACCAAGTTTGACAAGAAATTCAACACACATCTTCCCTTCATGCAACCTATGATGCAATTGAAGACTCTAATCTTTCGCCATATATTGACGAATAACGCATATCTCATCATCAAAATGATGTGTAGTAATATGAACACTTTGAACCAACTTAAGCATATGCTTCAAATCAGTGTAGCTGATGATATAACACAAGGCTACAATATCAGCATGCAAGATGTTTGAGAAGCCAATATTTTTAAAATATACTCTAACGTCTCTAATTAGACCACCAAATTCGGACACCCCCATTAGAGAGCTCCGAATATTAAAGACGTGTGTGTCTTCTTGAGACTGTTGTCAAACAATCATGTGTGTTTGATGCACCTCATAGGATGATCAAGCAAATGTTTTATACTATTCCGAGAAACCAACCTTTCAAAAGCGAAAAATAAGACAAAATCATCAGCCATGTCCGACAGTCAAAGTACGTAGAAAATAACCATTTTTTTATGGTTGAAGAAAACACCTATTTTCTTGTAGTGAATAATCATTGCATTATTTATCTTGTAATCTTTTTCTTACCATGCATTCCTTTCAACTACAGAGGAGGTTCAAAGAAGATAAATAGCCTGGGATCCAAAGTTGTAGTCAAGCTGAATACAGAAAGCAAACAACAGGTGATACTAGCTGGCTTTTGAAAAAATTTAATTGTTTAAAAATACTCACATCTATTAATTTTACAAACAACAAAAAATTGATTTTTAATATATGTTTTTATTTTAACTATTTAATAGGATTTTTTTTTTTTTTGAAGAAGCTAAATTAACCCACCTAAATTGGCACTGTGAAGAATCGAATCTGAGACTTCAAGGAGGAGTACACTCCCAGATCCCAAGTCAATTCCACCAGACCAACCCAAATGAGTTTATTTAATAAGAAAATTAGAGACCCTTGAAGTGAATTATTATGATGGAAAGAAGATAAAATAATAATTTAAGGATGATGCATTTGTAGAAAAAAATTAACAAAAAAAAATTCTTTTAACATTTTCATTGTTTCTAAAAATATACACAATTGTTCATTTTAATTAGAGTCTATTATCTCATCGTTAATAAGTAAAATTAACACAACTTTAAATAACAAAAAACAATTATTCTTTGACTTTCATTTTTTCAGTTGGTTGTTGACAATGGCATTGTTTCAGTCACTTTGTCAAAGCCGGAGGGATACCTCATTGGGATATCATATGATGGAATCGACAATATTCTTGAATCTGAATACAAAGAACATGCTAGAGGGTATGTCTCTACTTTATATGAAACTATAGTAAAAATAAAGTTTGAGTTTAAAATAATTTACTCAAAAAGTTCGTATAAAATTGTTGTTTAATATTTATGTACTATTACATTTCACTGTATAATAGTGTACTATTTCATATGTTTTTCTTTTTTTTTCTTTTTCTTATGGATGCAAGACATTATTTTGGTATGAGACTTGACTAAGTGGGGAGGTGGTAAAGGAGCGTTTTAGTAGTTTGTTTAACTTAACTATAGAGAAAAAAATTTACGGTAAGGATATATCGTTAAGTATTAGTTTTGAGGGAGGTGGTTGGAGAAGAAATTTATTTACATCGGAGGTTGAGTTGGTGGAGGAGTGTAAGGTTTTGTTGTCTAATATTTCTTTGCAGAATAATATAGAAGATATTTGGATTTGAGATCTTAACTCCAATCGTATATATTCAGTTAAAAAAGATTATGAGTTGATATCTAATTTTGAAGACGTACGAGATTTCTCTTTAACTCCAATGAATATTTTCATGCGATCTGATTAACATGTATTTGCTCAATTTGGAAGCGTTCTAATTTTGTGGTGTTTAGTAATCAGGATTGTTTATCTTGTACATCTTTAGACATGGTAAAAATATGATTTATGCTCTTCCCCCAGCACATTTTGCTCGGGCTCAGCATGATTTTCAAAAATACCCCTGCGTGAGTTAAGTCACGCACCACTGGTCTTTGCGCGAGTTAACTCACGCACGTCGGTCGGTGGTCAGAGCTGAAGAACAAACATTTTTCTCACTTTGGTCAGGTTTTCAACATTCAATTTACACGTTTTTAACCCATTATACACGTTTTTTTGTACCACATTAATGGTGTTTATAACCTATACTACCATTCCCACCTATAAATACCCCTCTATACTTCCCTAATTCCTCACACCATATCACTTTCTCCCCCTCCTCACTCTCTCCCTCTCTTTCTCTTCTTCTTTTTTGCTTCTATAGTCTCTAGGCTCTTTATACCCCTTTAGGTATATAGTAG
>Ga0315914_1011818_pt1 | contig 10293 bp, 4 predicted proteins | sample MpolenodulesMG_FD_203920 | JGI IMG/M metagenome (GOLD analysis project Ga0315914, IMG submission 203920) | Medicago polymorpha root nodule microbial communities from Los Angeles, California, United States - elongated nodules | ecosystem: Host-associated > Plants > Roots > Nodule | place: USA... | reverse complement strand
CATGTTCCCTCTTTTAATTTAAATAAATCTGAACCACTTATTTAATCTATTGGTGTTTTTCTCGTGGTTCACCGGTGAGGGACCTAATTGGACCCTCACCCTAGAATCCACCGGATTGATTAGAATCACCATTCGGTATCTTTATTTATTCATGGGTTAATTAAGTTTTTAGTCCCTATAAATATTCAGTTTTGTTTTTAATCCCTATAAAATAAAATCACACTTTTTAGTCCCTATTACATTTTCCTTAAGCATCAGACCAAAAATGTTGATGGAAATTTTTGACAGGGACTAAAAATGTTGATGGAAAATTTTTATAGGGACTAAAAAGTGTGATTTTATTTTGTAGGGACTAAAAACAAAATTTTGAATATTTATAAGGACCATTTACTTAATTAACCATTTATTTATTTATTTTAAATAGTTGGTTTACGCATACACTAGTTTTCTCTTGTGTTTCTTTTCATGATTTCGCCGTCTTAATACGATATTATTTTGTTTGTCATTTTGTGTTGCGTTGTTTGATTTCTTGTTTTGTTGCAATGTTTGCTTGGTTCAAATCGTCAGATCAACTTGAGTGAATTATAGATTCAATCAATGCAAGTTCATAAGTTGCAATGTTTGCATGGTTATTAACCAAGCGTTGAGAATTTATTCGGAGATTCACCATATACGTTGCCATCGATGTTGAAATTGTGCTTGTGTTTTATGTACCTTTTTCAGTTTGATTGGATGAGCATTGTTTCTTGGTAAGAAAAAGTTTTTAGTATTCGGATCGATTTTAAACAAATTATTATATTTACTATCTTTTCCACTTAATATTGAAGATCACATTTTAAGTGTTAGATCAACGGTAAAAGCCTAAGATTGCAACCTCAGCTGTAAAAGCCTAACTTTAGGTTCTAGAATTGTGTTTTTTCTTTTTTTTTTGACAATATTAAAAATTTAGAATTTATAGTTAAATTAGTTTTATTAGGATGATAGATTAATTTTTTAAAGTGAATAGAATATGCATTTGATTGACTGAATTGCCGCTCGACTGTTTCCTCTATCCTCTTCCATATGCCAATTGGATTGCTTCAATCAAGAGATTAAAAGACGGTGAAGTTTACGTTTTTTATTATCTGGCAGATCATGGGAACATGTTCTCTCCTCTCTTTGAGGTTTATATTATACTACCTTTGAACCTTCCATGATGCTTCTTCTGCGGTTTATGAACACTCCAAGACAAGGATATAAAACAAAATTCAAGATTGCTCGTACTAATTAGGTGCATGTATTATCAACAAAATTCATTCTATGATTAACCGTAAAATAGTAAAAATATTTTGAAACTTACGTAGTCAAACTTTTAAAAGTTAAAAAAAATAGTTTTTTAATTGGTGTTTATGGGACACTATCTACTAGGACCCTAATTTATTTCATGCAAACAGTCTGAATTAAAAAAAAGTGTCATCAACCGCCTGATCCAACCGATAAAAAAGAGAAAACAAAAAATATAATTTACTTTTTTTTTTATAGAATAGAAAACAAAGAATATAATTTGAACTTTACCCTCCAACAAATGCATAGTTGAAATTCCTTTTTTTAGGATCGAGACATTATCCTAGTATTTGACGTTTTGTTTAATTCCCGGAAGACTTCAATTAGAACAATACATAGTGGTGGTATACATGTAAGCATATCTTTATTTTTAACAAATAAAATATCTTACTTGTTAGCTTTTAAACATATGTGGATGTGGATGTCCTGAACAAGTAATTTCAAATGAAGATTATTTTGTAAACAAGTTGACCAAAGAATAACAAATAAGAAACAAACTAATAAAAAATAGCTACTTAAATAACAAATCGAAAAAATGGACCAAAACGTACGAGCAGATAAAAAAAATGTCAACCTTACAATGTTTTAATATTTTAGTTCTCTTTTGGTATTATAAAGATCAAAATCACTTTGTACCAAAAAAAAAAAGAAAGATCAAAATCACCACCCTCAATATCAATACATTTTTTTATTCTAGTACTATATATTTTGCCTCTCTTAACTTAATAGTTCCATACGGCTTATCAAAATTCGTGGGGGTCATGAACAAGTAAATTCCGAATAAAGACTAATTTGTTTTCAAATTGTTTTCCTTTAGTTTAGACCATACAATATAACGTGAGAACTGATATATCAGATTTGTCTTGAATGCCTTTTAAATTTCATATGTAGTGAAAAATTGGTAGATGTCATAGAGATTCGACAAAGTTTTACGTTGGTTGTCAAGGCCTAACACAACCCTCTCCTTTTACCCGGGCTTGGGACCGGCCTTGGCAGGATTAATTGGTCCATGTCATAGAGATTCGACAAAGTTTTACATTGGCTGTCGAGGCCTAACACAACCCTCTCCTTAGTGGGATAAGGCTTGGTTGTTGTTGTTGTATGTAGTGACAAATTGGATAGAAGCAACGTCCTGTTATCACAAATTTGGATGAGAAATACTGAAACATGTTAGAAAATTGCTTTTAGGCTCCTTATGGTTTCTTAACAAACTAAAAGAATATGTTTTTTTTTACAGCAACTCTAATATTAACTAATAGTATATAATAAATATAAATATTAGAGTTAATATTAAGATTAGAGTTGCCGTAAAAAAAACATATTTTTACAGAAAAACATAGGAGCAATTTATATTAACTCTATTAATATTTATATTTATATTAACTCCTAGGGTTGGGGTTTGTGTTTCAGAAACTATGAATTCTCTCCTTTTTTGTTTGTGAATCTTTTTCCATGCCTTTCTAAATTGGTGAACAATTTAGATATTTGTACATAATAAGAATTATGGAACTGTGAAGGGGAAGAAGATGAATGCACCCAATATGAAAAACAGAAGATTGTGAAGGGGAAGAAGATGAATGTAATATGAATGTAGTTTTGTAAATTATTAAAAGAAAATTATGTTTAGAAACTGATTGAATAGGTAACCAGTAAATGGGATTGAAAAAATGGAACACATAGCTGGTTTTTATTGGGTGTGTTAAAAGAGTGTGTTAGTGGGTGTATCCCTAACATTTCTCATAAAATAAACAATTTTTCTATCATATTTTGATTGTAATTTTTATCCTGGATATATGCTACATTAGAAATTATCCTTACAGGATTAGAAGTTCATTCTTTATTTGTTACCATGACATTCTACCACTTATAAAAATGTTGTCATTCCTTACTTATTTATCATTAATTAAATGCATTTTTTAAAAATATTTAATTCATTATGGAGAAATTTTTTCATTTAATTATATCATGTTCATATCATATCTCTATCCAACACTATATCATATCTTATCTCTATCTTATCCTAATCATCAAACGGGATCCAATCCTATCATGTTTCTATCCTATCCTAACCATCAAACTGAAAATAAGAAAAGAAGACTGGAAAAGTGCTGATCGTCAAATTTTCCGTGATGTATAAATTTCTGCAGCAAGAATTAAAACTCAAGGCTGAAATACATAAAAAAAAAAAAAAAATTAAATACATTTTTGACTACTCTATTTTGTAAGATATAGTCTCATTATGTAAACTCAATTCAGTAGAGGTGGAAAATTCTAAAAATAGAAAGAACAAAAAAAAAAGGTATTTACCCGGCGGCTAGACTAGAGTGTGATAAAATGTGCTGCTAAACATTTATCTATACAGTATATTCAATTTGAGATTAATCAACAAGGGTAGCTCACCGCTTCATAATTTTTTTGTAGGTGTTATTTGGGCAAGGGTGATTCAACTCGGTTATTCTTCTGCCACAAGTAAATAACAGTTCGAGAAACGAAGGCCAATAGTTATTGGAAATAAAAATATCATGACAAGTCATTTGAGTTAGAAATACATGCTCCACCTCAACATCAAAAAACAATTCCAGAAATATCTGGTCAACCAAGAAATCCCCAAGGCAGGTTTCACCTTGAAACGATTATTATTATAAAAAGGCGAATACAACAAAAATGTTGAACCAACAATTTCAAAAGAAACCATCCGATATATCTCAATATCGTCATTGTCAAATATAATACAGATCACGCTATCTTGCAATTAACCTGTCAGTGCTGATGCTCCAGAGATAATCTCAATCAATTCAGTGGTAATTGATGCTTGACGAGTTCTGTCACAAAATGAACAAAGAGACTAGTCAGTGAAATCATAGGTTCGCAGAGAATCTGAGATACTGATGCAATTATGCAAGATGCACCAAAACAAAAAAAATCGTCTCAATGTTGAATGTATAATACATGCATCTACAAGAGAAAGAAAAAGATACCTATTATAAGTGAGGGTCAGACGATCAAGCATATCCCCAGCATTCCTGCTAGAGCTGTCCATGGCAGACATCCTTGCTCCTTGCTCACTGCAGGCATTCTCCAACACCGCATTAAACATGACCTATATACAACAGTAGAGTATAGAACAATAAGTATAATTTGAAAGAGAGGCATCACCTTCAAACGTCAAAGCTCTCAATTTAAACACTGACTCGAGTACAACAATTCCAAATCAAAAAGCAGCAAAAGGAAATAGAAAGAGTACAAATCAATAAGCACAATATTCAAGGTTGATGTAGTACACTATTCTTGTTAACGCAAAAGAATCAGGAACAAGGTTGGGTGCAGACAAGATGGGCCTTTTGATGTTATGGTACGTCCAAATAAAACTACGGAGTTGGAGTGTAATGGAGGAGGCAGAGGTGTAAGTCTTGGACTCTTGGGGAAGGAGGGGGCTTTTGGGAAAGGAGCAGAGGTGTAGAGCTTGTAGGTTGTTATTTGTCAAGCTTTACCATTATAAACTTGAGAGGTCACTGCTTTGTGGATGTTGGAGTAGTATTCTCACAACCCTGCAGTATAAGAGGTGTTTAACTAATAATCAATGCCAGTGATGTGTTTCTTTTCTTCTCTTACTGCGTGATACTAATACTATTGCTATCATCAAGCCCTCACATAATTAATGGTCAGTATCTTCCTTATAAAATTTCTAAACAAAAAGTATTAAAAAGTAAGTATAAAAGAAACGGAAAAGGAAAACATGTAGCAATTGTGAACTGCTGAACAGAGATACATCAACAAAGATGAGAAAATATGAATGACACTTTGAGGCATTTGAGAGACCTGGGATCTGGCTCCCAAATTACAGTACAAAACCCCTTATTACTTCACTCATATTATTCGCAATACGCACCCTATAATTTCCCCTCTCTAGCTAGTTATCTAACCAACAATATCAACTAACTACAACTGTCTAATACACAGTTATAGTTTCCAGTTACTGAATGTTGTTTTATACCAACTGATTCAATCCCCAATTAGGTATCACACAGAATACTTGAAGTATATAATTTCAATGCACCACTTTATAGCTTTTATGTGAGTATATATGAACTCTGTATGGAATGCGGTGAAAACTGAAAAATCAATCAACAAGTATCTGTCACCCTTCTCTCCGGTCTCCTTCCTATACTTTGACCTCTTCCTAGTAACCAAAAGGTCACAACAAACCATGATTCTGCAATTTCTAACTAGATATTTTCAAAACCACTAGGGAACATGTACTTGAATGCTCTGAGAGAAAGTTCATTCTCTCACACACACCTTTGAAAGTAAAGTGATATCAAAACTGCTCTAGAATGTTCTTGGCAGAAGTTGTGCCATCCATGAAATCATAATCATCTAAATGCAAGGCCAAAATAAACTTGTTACAAAGTCAATAGGAAGCGGAAAGTTTAGTGTGGAGGGATAGATATGGAATTATTTCCATATAGCCAGGTAGGGGCTAGGTTAGGGGAAAGTGAGAAAATTTGGTATAGAGAGTAAGGCTTTTCCCTGATGAAAAGATTGTTTATTTGTTTAGAGAGCAGCTGAGTTATCTGTGTTCATAGTTGATTATGTGCTTCTGTAAGGAGAATTGCTCTATTGTTCATAAACTTTATCAAAACTGTTCTCTTAATTTGATCCCTGTTATGGATTTCACCCCGGTCCCAGATAGCATTTTATATTCTATGTTTCATAGTCTCTGTTCTATCAGAATGTTCTAAATGCAAAAAATTCAAAAGCAATTTTCCATGCACTGTCATATTTTGAATTTAATTCTGAAGTCCTATTAGACTAATTCAAATTGATGCAATGGGTAAAAATAAGCAGTACACAACAAAGTTTGTCGGGAAGTTTTGAAAATTGTACTCACACAAGAAAACTGGAACTCGGTCAGATTCTGAAGAATTTCTGATTTTGTGTCACCCCCTTCAATCTCATACGAATCCAGTTCACCAAGACTTCCTCCAGCTTCAGCCTCTCTTTCAACAATCTACATGAAAATTGCATTACATCACACCATTGAAACAGGCAAAAAGCACAACATCAGAGCCTGATATTGCAAAACAATTTTTCATGGCTTTCTTCATATAAAGCAACACCAAATATCGAAACTTGAAAACATTTCATGTCAGGGGACCTGGACAAAACTTCATTACAATAGGCAATATTAAAAATTGTTTAATAGATGAAAGTACCTCAGGGGATAGTATAGTTGACACCGTTGGTAGAAATTGTACAACAGATTGAAATCTGTTGAAAACAATCCTCAGTGCATCATACTCCACGTTTTTCAGAATGTCATCAGCCAAGACAGAAACCTGAAAATGCAACAATTAAAATTAAACAGTGGGGATATACTCGGTGCAAGACTGTAAAATAAAGATGTAAAATGTATATGTTGCAGAGACGATATTGATTTGCAATAGTCAAAACCCACATTGAATGTTTGAATAGCTTATTTTGGGGGAAAATGCTTTCTTTGGCAGCTTTTGGGAGAGCTTTTGAAAACAAAGTTATTTTCCTCACAAAAGCTGAACCAGAAATGCTAAGTTTCAATATTCAACAACAAAAAGGCTTTAATATCACTGGGTTGGGTTCCCTTGCTAGCATCAAGCAACCACCACATTATATTCAGTCAGGAAACAATATTGCTGTAAACCATTTAAAGCGACGTTCATATTTTCAATATTCCTTAAAACAAACTAATTCAGGACCCCTTGTAAACTTTGTTTTCTAGATATATGTAAAACACAAGGTTTCAGAAAACAATTTTGCTATAAAACCATTAAGAGCAATGTCCATATTTTTCAATATTCCTTAAAACAATTTAACTTAGGACTAAACTTGTTTTCTAGATATATGTAAAACACAAGGTTCAAGACACAATATACAAACCTGAGTATAATTCAGAGGATTCTTTTGTATCTCAGTTAAGCTGAGTGCAATGTCTTTCTTTGAGTCACGAATCAACTGAGCCTTAGCCTTCTCTCCCAATATGACATACTTTGTCTCTTTATCAGGTCCTATAGTAGCAAATAGGTTTGGAACCATTACCATTACCAGATTTTATCTCAAAATATTTCAACATTACAAATTTAGCATCAGTTTCGTTATCTTATTAACAATTTAGCCAAATGAAAACAATATTTCACATTGCAAAGATTCTAAATTTTGTCGGAGATAAAGTTACATTATGATCCTTGAAATTGCAGACAACTGTGGGCAAATACAACTGATGGACAATTGTGGGAAAATCACAATACACACACAACAAAGAGCAAAACTTACCAGAATTCAACTTGCTCAAGGCCCTGCTTATCTTGACAGACGTGGAGTTGATTCCACCACAAAGACCTTTGTCTGAAGAAACGGTAATTACAACATTCTTCTTGACATCAACGCCTAAAAGAATATAAACAGAACCACAATGATCAATGACAGGAAACAGAAAATTCACATTCACATACAATTAGTACGCACCATTGCACAATTCCTATTCATCAAAAACCAAGGGTGAAGGGCTATGGACACCCACACTTTTGATGGAATGTGTGTCCAATGTTGTTGGACACAACACTCGTCGATGTTCAATACCGACATGTGTGATTACAATCAATTAATTCAATTTTTCACAAATTTTTACTAGTGTTGATGCGTTGGTGTCAGTGCTTCATTGGTTAAGGGACCATTCGGTTTTTGTTTTCAGTCTCCAATCACTACACAATCACACAATTCAGAAAAATGCTAAAATTAAAACAAATTGTAACAAAAAAAAGAATAAATTATGAAACAACGCACTTGTAGCATCGCCGAGAAGAGCCGTAAATGGCTGCCACAAACCACGTGAATTTTCAGCCCTGGTTTGAACAGCACGTAGTTTAGACGCAGCAACCATCTTCATAGCCTTAGTAATTTTCTGAATATTCTTGACACTCTTCATCCGATTTCTCACTGCACAAACAATTACACAGATCCATAACACAACCAAAATTTAATCATTTCTAACCTAATTCATCATAAATCTAACAAAACAATAAAAAATGAAAATAAAATAATTAGGGAAATGATGATAAAATGAAAGTACCAATTTGAGTGGAAATAGAACGAGCTCCTCCAATAGAAGATTGATCTCTGTAATAGAAATGAAATGAAGAGGTTAATTGAAAAGGATTAGAGAGAAAATTGTGAGATTAGAGAGAGTGAGAGAGAACGAACAAGGGAGAGATGAGAGGAGATCGGAGAGTGGTGTTGATTGGTGGTTGGGAGGACATGAGAGGAGCCAAACGCTTCCCTTCGCGTCGGAGTGCAGCAGCCATCGCCATCGATTAGAGATTCTTTCGTTGATCGCCGAGAGAGAGAGAGAGAGGAACCCTAGCTTTTTAATACAGTTCTGTTTTTGTTGTTGTTACTACTAGCAGTGAAATGAACGAATATGAATGTCGCTTAACTCTTCAATGAGGACTCAGACTCACTATGTTGTGTTGTCAAATACTGCGTATTTCTCTATTTTAATGACCTTTTTTTTTTACCCTCCAATTTTAAACAAAAAGCTTCAAATCCGAAGTTTGGTCGAAAAATAAATAAAATGTATAAAAAATGTTCCATTCAATAATTGAATTCAGATTTTTAACAATTTATCTATGATTGAGCTCATTAAACATTTGCTCGATTATTTTGTTCTTTTAATGACAAAGAATTTGTTTTGCTTGACTTATTTTTTAGATTATACAAAACATTTATTCAACTATACAAGTTTTTTATTTATTTTTTAGATTATACAAAACATTTATTCAACTATACAAGTTTTTTATTTGAAGGGAACCATACAAGTTTTTATGTATTGGTATAATGATGCAGTGTGTCAAAAAAGTATAATGATGAAGATTTTTTTTTATACGTATGGTTTATGAAAAAACAATTTATGAATATACAATTTTTTTAGAGAAAACTTATAAATTAACACAAAAACTTATTTGTTTGCATACGTTGTTTCTCATAAGCTAAAAAATAAATCAATTCAAACGAACCTAAATAAATACTCAAAATTTTGTACACTCAATACATTTATAATGCTTTTTTTTTTGTTGAAAGATTTAGACTCTTTTGTTGATAGTTGTATGAACTAAATTCATAAAAAAAAAAAAAAATTTGAAAACTAATATGACTATTTAAAAAAATTCAGTCCTGTGAGCTTAATTCAGGGGTCGAGATTCGAATCTCGGACACCCCATTTCTCTACATTTTAAATGTGTGAGCTCCAAATACTAGATTACTATAGAAAAAAAAAATCGAGGATTAACGTAACCAATAAATGTAATATTTGATAATGTCCTTGTAATTTCGTTTCGTTTAAAAGTCAACGTGACAAGTTACCCTTTCAAGAATTAAAATAGTTTTCCTAAAAAAAAAAAAGAATTAAAATAGCAGTATCCTCCTATTATCATAAGGTTATTATATTAATTTTGTTTTTGAAAAATATATTCTCTCTATTTTTCTAAATATTCTAAGAATTTATTCATAAAATTGCAAGTTAAGAAAATATATATTTTTAACACTTAGCATTGAAGATGCTCTACAAAAACCATTTACAATTGAAGATTGGCAAATTCTATGATACACCCAAAAATTTGAGTGTATTGGTACACCAAATCCTTAAATTAATAATTAAATGGGTTATTTTTTGATGAAAAAAATTATTTTCTATCACCTATAATTATAATAACTAAATCTTATTTACCAAAAACGTCGACGAAATAAATTTTAATTTTTTTGAATTTTTATTACCCATAATAGAAAATTTTGATTATTTTTTACAATTAAATTTAAAAAAATTTAGTATGATTTTTATAAACAATGAAATGATATTTTTGTTATGAAATGATATTTTCTAAAATATAAATATCAATAAATAGTTCTTTATTTCATAAAAATGATAGTTAATTTATAGAT
>Ga0315914_1011817_pt1 | contig 10294 bp, 8 predicted proteins | sample MpolenodulesMG_FD_203920 | JGI IMG/M metagenome (GOLD analysis project Ga0315914, IMG submission 203920) | Medicago polymorpha root nodule microbial communities from Los Angeles, California, United States - elongated nodules | ecosystem: Host-associated > Plants > Roots > Nodule | place: USA... | reverse complement strand
GTCCTTTGCCTACGTACCCGTGAGGGATCAAAACCTCGTAGTTCGGGGTAGAAATTGACGTTTGATTTGTTTTGTGTTTTTTATTAGTTTTGAAAAAAGTTTTAAAATGAAAAGCCAAAGCAGCAAGTGAGTATTTGTTTGTGTTTTTTATGTTAAAAGAAAAATGACTTAAGATATGATTAATGTAGATTGCAATGTTTGATTTATGAAAGAATAAAAATGAAAGGATCACTTGATTTTGGGAATCAAGGTTTGTTTATGAAAATATTTTTTGTGTTTTTGTTTTTGCATGTTTTTTGTTTTTTTGAATAATAAGACTAAAATGAAACTATCGGAGCAAAAAATAAAAAAAATAAAAGCGTAGGTACCTTATGGTGGCGTTGGACCACCACGATGACCTTTAACCTAAGCTACCAAGCATAAAAGGTAAACATACACGCACACACGCACACATGCACCTAAAACTATTACATAAAATCTATGATACATGCTAAGGTCTGCGGAAAAATAAATATGCATAATAAATTTACATAAACCTAAATATACATTCTAAAGTCTGCCGAAAATAAATGACGGAAAAATAAATAATTTACATAAAAACCTATTTACATCCTAAAATTTGTGCAAGTAAAAATTAAATGACAGAAAATAGATACATGAATGATAATAAGTAACAAAATAAACAAAATGTAATGATAAAGAAAAAATAAAATGCAAAGGGTAATTTAAAATGCATGAAACCAAGATAAAAATATGAGATGCTGCGAAATAATATACTATGGAAATAAAATGCATAAGAGATGAATAACCTAAAAATAAAATAAAGATGCATGCAGGTGGGGAGCAGACAGTAAGCCTGGGGGTGCAGAAAGTAAGCAGAAGTGAGTTGCGCTTAACAGGAAAAGGGAAGGGACGCGTTATTGGGCCTAAGGGAGAACCGAGTCGGGTCGGTTTGCTAAAGGGTTAGGGTCAACTAAACTGGGTCGACCTAGTAGTATAAAAAGGGTGTGGGACAAGTTTTTTCATTTTTCATTGGTTTTTCTCTCTCTTCCATCACAAAACAGATATGAGCTCTCTCCTTCTCTTTGTTCTCTCTCATCCTCGCCGGTGGAGGTAAGGTGGCGGTAGCGCGGTGGCTGGCCGTCATGGACGGCGGCGCCGCCGCTGTTAACCGCTCTTTTCTTTAATTTTTTTCGCCTATTCTCTTCTACTCCCTCTCCTCTGAATGTTTCTAAACCTAGAAATCACGAGAACAATAAACTCTGACCTAGATCTACAAAAGGAGAAAGAAAGTGTTATACCTTTATTTTGGGTCTCGATCTATTCTTGTGCTCGCCTTTCAAACCGATTCGCAGTAGTATCCCTTCGGTTCGGTTTCGGACCTCTGGTGTACGAGGGTGACGGTTCGGTAGTTGACTTGTGTTGTTCGGTTTTGTGATGCGGTGTCGGGGTGCCGCCGTGATCGTCCTCGAATCGTGACTGTGTTGCGTTCGTTTGAGATTATGTTGTGGTTTTGCGTTGCACGATCTATTTCGGTGTGATGAATGGCCTGGTTGTGTGTACAGGCGTTAATTTGAGCCGAGGTTCAGATGTTTTGAATGAATTTTGGCTGTGTAAAATTGTTGTTGAATTTAGCAATTTTTCTGTTCTTTTTTATATGTGCAGGTACTCCTTTTATAGTGAAGGACTTGGTTTTTAGGGTTTGTTGAACTTAGATGACTTGTGCCTGGAATCTTGGCTGCAGATGTGAACCGGCTTGGATTGGGGATCAAGACGTGGATTTGTTCCTGGAAATCGGTTTGCAGTGAAACCGGTTTTGGATTTGGACACGTGACAAACTGTTCACTTGACCAAGACTCTTTTTTGGAACTTATCGGATAACAAAATAAATAATGAAGAGAAAAAAAATAAAAATTACTAATGTGGACTCTTATCCCTTTAAAAGGTGATTTAATAAAATAAAAATATTATATAATGACTAAATTAAATTAAAAACTAAAGTTAAAATTAATTAATTAATTAAAAGATGGAAATAAAGACTAAAAATACAAATAGAGAAGAGGGCCCGATTCGGAATCAAACATGAGGTATTTTAAAATACCTCTTTGCCGAAATTCTCGTCGAAACTTCAGAGATCGAGTATGTTAAATTGCGTATGAATGTAGGGTCCAACGACACGTGTTAGTGACATCTTAAGTCAAAAAAATTGGGGTATGACAATATGCATTACAACTACAAGATCAAACAATCAATCTTTTTCAAATGAATTGAATAATTATAATATAACTCATCGTAGCAACATTCACGTTTGAGCTTGGAAATTCAATCTGATGATGGAAACCCACAATCCTAAGGTATCTCTATGTTATTGTTAAAGTCTTCTTATTTAATGTATATGTGGGATTGACATCTTTATTGCGATTATATAACCGTGCATTTGTGGGCTTGTCAATTGACCTTCTATTTGGATCTACTATGAGCACCTCTATGATATTTCTCTTCGTTGTTCCCTTTGGAGATTCCTATGAAGGAGAAATCCTTCTACAATGGATTTCAGTGGTAGATGCCCCGCTTCTGACTGCTGCTTATCGCTGAGTTGATCACATTGTGGAGGAAGCACGGTGACAGTTTCTTCATAAACAAAAGAAGAGACGATGATGATTTATTTAGAAGTAAGAGGAATGACATCAACGATTTCTTCAAAAACCGGATAAACAATAGTGGTGTTCATGTCATCTTTAAATGCAGAAGTTATAACATGGTCGTTATGATCTTGCATGATATGTGTTTCAGAACGGTGTCTCGCGGTGGCATTCTCCCAAGAATGAGTTTTTGTCATCGAAAAATCAATAGAAAGCGATTAAGGTGGTGAATATGGGGAAATTTAAAGGAGTCGATGAAGAGATTTCCCTTCTTCAAGCACCATGGATTTGGAGTAGACTAGAGCGATGACTGACGGTGAAAGTGTTCATATGAGGTGATCTACAATGCGGTGGAAGTAGTTCTCAGATGCGGTAGAAGTAGTTCTTCCATATGGTGGATAAGAGTTTCTGGTGAGGGAAAATGAATTTTAAAAACTCATTAGCACTCCGAGACTCAAGTCTGTAAGATAAATGAGGAAGGGAAAGTGTGCGAAATGTCGTTAAAATTTGATTGTACCTTGTGTTGCATGGAGTCACACTTATACAATGGAGCATATATATAACTAACTATCTGAAACCCGACAAGATATTTAGGGAGGCCGTTAGAGATTATATGGACCGGTCAAATTGGATGAGGTGTGCTCGTGAAGCGCACAAGAAATCCCTTGTCTTGAACTACGAGGATAATAGATTAATGGATCGTCATGCATTGAATCGATGATGTGTGTTGAGGCTCGGTCTGACGCACGTATTGTGCATCCTTCTTGATGGCATTCAAAGTATTTAGATTAGGCATAAAGAAGTATGTTAGGGTCCATTTGGTTCAACGGAGAGGAGGAGATGAATTGTAATGGAGGGAGGAAGAGGGAGGGGAGGGGAGATATTTCAATTAAACATATGTTTGGTTCAGGAGAAGGGAGGGGATGAGAGGAATTTTAATCAAAATGTGTTTGCTTCACAAGGGGAAGGGGGAGATTTTAAAATTAATTAATTTACTTTTTTACCCTTAAACTTAATTAAATATAAGAAAATGTTTGTTTTTACGATTTCATAGGCCGACGAAAAGTTGTTTAAAAAAAGAAAGATAATATAATAATAAAAGTTGTTACAAGGATAATATATCCTAGTAGAAATGTTACAAGGAAAATATAACTGACTGATAATAAAAATTAAGAACTCATCTCCCCTCCCCCTCTGACAAAACTTCAATTTGAGGGAAGCAAAAAGTGCTTCTTGAAGGGATTTTGCTCCCCTCCACTCCCCTTCTAAAAATTGAACCTAAAAATTAAAAGTATTCCCTCTCCTCTAAAACTCTAGAAAGACTGTAAATCAGAAAGACGGTTACAGAGATAGAGTTACATCGTGGAAATATAATATTATATTTCTTTTAAATAAAATAAAGTAAAAGTTAGATTAATCCATGTGAGTTTAACTCAGTTGGTAGGGATACTGCATATTATATGCAGGAGCCGGGATTCGAACCTTGGACACTCCACTTCTCCACAATTAAATTGTGTGAACTCTAACCACTACGCTACGAGTCCAGGTGTGCTCCATTTACCATCTGCTCCATTTACCCCATTTTAGATCTTGGATGAATGACATTTGTTAAAAAATGATTCAATGGTTCAAATTAAAAATAAACAAAATAAAATTAAAATTAAAAATGTTTGTTTTAATGAAACTAAATAAAAAAAACAATTTCTCTTTACTCTCTTCTCTCATCATCGTTCATAGCCACTCCACCGCCGCATGTCACTTCCCCCTCCATCAATTGCAGTGTTTCCCATCTCCCCGGGCCTCTTCCTCTCATCTCCCTCTCACCACCGCCGTCACAAACCAATTCAACCGCTGCTGCTATCTACTTCCACACTTGATTCATTCCTTTCCTCTACCGTCGACCCTTGCCAATTTTGAAATACTCCGGCGATAAATTTTTGATCTTGAAAGTTATCATGTTAACACACCGACGATGGAAAAAACAACCAAATAAAATAACAAAAAAGAAGTATTAAACCATAAAAAATAAATAAGGGAAGAAAAACAGTGGAGGGAGGTTATGGATGGTGATGAGAGAACGTGATTGACGGAAGAGACACCAAGGGAAGACGATAGGTGAAATATGGAGGACAAATTGCATTATTCTTTTTTTAATCAAACAAATACTTTTTTTCTTTATTTTGAATCTCAGCCTTTGGATCCTTTTTTTTTTGACCACATATCATTCATCCAAAATCCTAAATGGGGTAAATGGAGCTGATGGTAAATAGAACATACTCGGACTCTCAAGCTACTTGATCAAAAAAAACGAAAAAACACATGCGAGAAGAGGCATTTAAAAAACCGTTATCAAATTTTGTAAAAAAAACAAAAGATCAAATAAAAAAACAAAAAAGTGAGAAAATATAGGATTAAAAAAACAAAGAAAGAAAGATTGTGGCATGTAGTTTGCTACTTGTTGTAATCGATAACTATTAATAACACAACAGGAGAATACACATACACAACCAAAAAAAGACATAGAGAAGAGTGAGAACAGCACAGTGAATGATTGAAGCAGAAGAAGAAGAAGAGCTACCATATGACGATGATGAATTTGATCAATGTGTTGGCAATGAGTCGGATATTGACTCGCGAAAGCATACCTTTTGGGTCGGCAACATGGATTTCTTACGCCGGCTTCTGCTGTTTTCTTGTTCTATTTTCCGGACTCATGTCCGGTCTCACCATTGGTTTCTTGTCTCAAAAAATCATTAACTTAGAAATTCTCAAACTAAGTGGTTCTTCTTCTGAGAAAAACCAAGCTGGTAACTGTTCCTTTAACACATAGTTTAAGTAATATTATTTGTTATTGTTGTTATGATTGAAAACCTAATTCACCTTATTATGCACGCAGCAATCATAATTCCTTTGGTTGAAAAATCACATCAGCTTCTTGTTACACTGCTTCTCTTCAATGCTCTTGCCATGGAGGTAATTTAATTTCAATCATGAATATATTTATGCTTGTTTAGTTTGATTTATTTGAGTGTATCTATTGGCATACGCACTTCTTAGTGAGAAAGTTTATGTTCATGTGCTTTTTTTAGAATAGCTTATAATGAAAACAAATTCCTCCTATGTTTAGGCTTGTTTTCCTTTGTCGGTCCCAAGCTAGGGTAAAAGGAGACGGTTATGTTAAGCTTGGGCAGAAAACATAAAACTTTGTCCAATCTCTATGTCATGAATAGAATACGCAATAGTGTGAAGATTAGGTCATTTCTTGGACGACACTCATTGTATAGCTCAAGCAGTTTTTGATAGAACACTATGGCGTCGTTCAATTTATGTTGTTGTTGTTATAATGAAAACAACATATAGATTATATGAAATAACTAGTTATACATAAGTGCTTTTAGGATAAGTGTTTATGCTGTTTACTTAAGTTTTTTAATAAAAGAGAGTTTTATTTTGTTTCATACTTATTTTTTGTTTGCAAATTATACCGATTCCTAAACCGAAAAAACTGTTTGACACCCGTTGCTTTCAAACTTCCAATCTGCAGGCTCTTCCTATATTCCTATATAAAATCACCAATCCATTTATTGCCATCATTTTCTCTGTTACTTGTGTTCTATTTATCGGTGAGGTATGTGATTTTTTTTCTCTTTGTAGCTCACTGGTTTACTCTCAACATTTTCATCTCAATAAATTTTATGATTTCTTTTTAACTAATAAGGATAACAATTTGTGTCTTTGATTTCAGATTATTCCTCAAGCAATTTGTAGTAGAAATGGTCTTGCCATAAGTGCATATTTTGCATGGCTTGTGCGGATATTGATGATTATATGTTATCCAATTTCTTGTCCAGTTGGAAAGGTATTTTGCATGGTTATTTTCATCTATAGAATATGTATTTTTTTTAAAGTAATGATGCTTCCAAGTATTTCTTTTCCTAATGAATATTTTTTCTAGGCTCTGGATTATCTATTAGGGCATGATAAAGCTTTATTTGGGCGTGCTCAGATAAAAACTTTTGTTTCCATTCATGGCAAGGAGGTATAAATCAGAACAACTCTTTTCATTTCAAATTTGGTGAAACTACTCATCTTTTTTTTTCCGGTGTTTGAATCATAAGCGTTGAACTTGCTTGATTTTTAGGCTGGGATAGGGGGCGAGCTTACACTTGATGAGACGACGATTATTAATGGAGCACTTGATTTGACCCAAAAGGTAAGTTCTGCAATTCACCTTCCACATTCAATATCAACTTATTTGTTAGTATTCCATTTCATGTCCATAAAACACTATTTTTCAATGTATGATATTCAGCACAGCATAATATGAAGTTTCTTACCAATGTTGAGTTTTGATATACATTAGTGATGGAGGAAATGTAATAGTAATAGGGTTTACTAAAATATTTGTCAATTAGCCACGCCACGATATTCAAAAACTCACCGTTCACTTCTAGTGATCTTGTGTTCGTATACATTCACATGTTGTCGGCTCTTGGCTTCTATAAGAGCATATTTAATGCTTTATTTTTCTATCTTGTTATTAAAATTTCCTATGACTTCTGCTTATTAATTTTGTGTTTTTGAACAGACTGTTGAGAAGGCTATGACACCTATTGAATCAACATTTTCATTAGATGTAAATTCAAAATTGGACTGGTAATCTTTCTTGTTATCTTTGTCATTATTTTCATCAGTAGATTAGGTTTGCAAGGCTGAATTAGCTTTGGAAATAAAAAATTTCTTTGACAAAGATTTCATCTATTTCCTCTTTATTAAATATTATTGTTGATGAAGATTCTTTTCAACTATATCAATTACTAAAGCATGTGAAAAATCATTTATTGTTGTTTCCCACAAACTAGTATATGATCCACCTTTGCTTGTAAGATATATGCAAAGCATATGCATAGAGTAGACTCATGATTTTTCTCAACTATTTTATTTTGCATAAAACTTATTTTATTCTGCCGATTTCAAACAGGGAGGCAATGGGACAAATTATTGATCGAGGGCACAGCCGAATTCCTGTCTATGATGAAAATCCCAAGAATCTTATAGGGCTTCTACTTGTGTGTATTTTTCCATATTTTGACTTTATTTACATTATCTCATTTCTTTTAGGTTCTTTCATTCTCACATGTGTGTTTTATCTTTTTATAACTAGGTCAAAGACCTTCTCAGGGTACGATCTGAAACGGAGACCCCTGTCAGTGATGTATGTTCCCCGAGCATTCCACGGTGTGTTTGAATAAATTTATTCTCTTGTTGCGGTCTTTCGAACAAACTAGATAGCCCTAATATTTGTAATGGTATGTATTTACAGGGTTCCATCCGATATGCCTCTATACGATATACTGAATCAGTTTCAAAAGGGTAGTCATATGGCTGCTGTTATCAAGACTAAAGGAAAACGCAAAGAAACTCCAGAAATAATTGATGAAGAGAAATTTGATGCAAAGAAAAGTGTTGGTGGAGATTCACAGTTAACTGCTCCATTGCTAGAAAAGATGTATGTAAAAACAGAAAATGTTGTTGTTGACATTGACAAACCTTCAAATCTTCCTATCATTGATAAGCAAACTGGTTCGCAGTTAAACACTCCTTCTTCCGAAAATGTTGAAGATGGTGAAGTGATTGGTATTATCACTTTGGAAGATGTATTGGAAGAACTTCTACAAGTAAATTTTTGTCTTCTTAGATATGTGTATCCCTCGATTGTTTATTATTAAATTCACGTATAAAACTGAATGTAATTGCTTCTTCGATGCAGGAAGAAATTGTGGACGAAACAGACGAATTTGTTGACGTTCATAAGAGGTAATGGAGAATATCCGAGTACAAAATTTCAAAAAATACGGTTCTGATATGGATGAAATTTGTTGATGTTATATAAATTTTATTCTGCAGAATACGTGTTGCAGCTGCTTCCCCAATGGCACGAGCTCCATCAATCCGAAGGTTGAATAGCCAAAAGAGAGCAGTAAGTTATTTATCGTTGCACGTCTTTTATGATTTAATATTTGTTTCTCTGCTATAGTTTCTAAGGGAAATCGATCTTTTTTTTTGCCATCAAGTCTTTCTACATTATGTCCATTTTCACTTATAACAATTTTATAAACAATTCTGCTACGAGTCATTCTATATATTTTCTTTTCTGATAATAGGAAAGAGTGTGTCGACACAAAAACTGAACAAATGTTTAGACATATTTGATTCACGTGTAAAGCAAGAAATCAAGCGTGTTAATATTTCAATAATGATATGTTATACATGCACATGTACAATCTACCATTAGTTTGTCTATTAATATTACTCACTTTAGACTCTGATTAAAGTGGTTTGCATGTTTTAAAGGAGTCAGATCCTATTTAAACTGTGGATGGCTAGAACAGCTAATCAATTTCACCGTTCAGAGATCTAATGGCTGCTCTAGAGGGTATGTGTATCCCATTTTGTAACACTTGTGACAATGATTAGCATTTAGTTGCAGATTCATCTCTCAAACCCTTTGTAATAATTTAGTAAGTTAAAGTTAGTTTCACTATATCTCAACTAAAGTTTCTAAATTTCTAGCTCCAGAAATTTTCTTGGCTTAGATACAAATTTAACATTTGTTGCTTGAAAAGACTGTTTTACTGAAAACCTATTTGGGTTAATCTGGTGGTGTTGACTTGAGATTTTGAAGTGTGCCCCTCTCAAGGTCTCAGGTTTGATTATCATCGGTGCTAAGTGTTATTGTATTTTTTTTTTCTCGTTCTCAACATCCAGGAAGGACAAAGTTAGCCATGGAAAACTCCGAAGTTATCCGGAGAGGAAAATGGATAGAATTCTACAAGATAACAAGGAAGTTTGTGCTAAATGCCTATAATATATAAAGGCTGCTTTAGGTATCAGCTATCTCATGCTTAAAAGAGAGCATGGAGTGTACATTTAAGCCATTTGATCTTGTGTACAGATTAATACTTTCCTTTTTGGAAGTGCTTAAATTCATTTTTTTTCTACTGTATAGCAAGTAGAATCGTTTTGAACTAATGCTGCTTCTTGCTGCAATATTTTAAATTTTTAGTTAGAGTTTGTTAGTGTTAGTTAGTCAATTAAGAATTAGTTAGAAGTTAGTTACTCAATTAGTTAGTGTAATTGAATTCTATAAATAGAGACCATTATGTACATAATTCTCAATCTTTTATTACTCAATATGCTTCCTAATAAGTTTTTACATCATGAACTTAATTATTCTCTTTACCTCTCTTAAGAGTATGTATGATATGTGCCCGACTCATCCCATGATTCTTCACATTACGTTTGAACAATCTCTCTTGCGTAAAACTAAAATAACCGTTTCCTACTTCAATTCTCAATACTCGAAGTTTTTCGCAACAAGTGCCAAAGATATTACTTCCAAATTATTAGATGATTAATCCATAATCATAAGTGAAATTAGTTGCATTTGTTTGATTTTACTTTTGAAAAGTTAATTAGTTAGTTGCCTAATAACTTGCATTACAAGTTAAGTGTATATAAATTGATTGTATTGTTCTATTTTCATTAATCAATGAAATAACAACCTTGCAACAATCTCTCTTCTCTCTCTCTAACCATCTTCTTCTTCTTCTTCTTCTTCTTCTTCTTCTTCTTCTTCTTCTTCTTCTTCT
>Ga0315914_1011816_pt1 | contig 10294 bp, 11 predicted proteins | sample MpolenodulesMG_FD_203920 | JGI IMG/M metagenome (GOLD analysis project Ga0315914, IMG submission 203920) | Medicago polymorpha root nodule microbial communities from Los Angeles, California, United States - elongated nodules | ecosystem: Host-associated > Plants > Roots > Nodule | place: USA... | reverse complement strand
GTTTTAAATTAGTGTTTACTTTTATTATGTTGTATTTTGTTCAGGCATGGACAGTATAGGTAGGAGTACATTTTGAATCAATTAACTAGCTACTTGAAGTTGGTTTGCTGAAATTTTATTTAGTTAGACAGTTTCAAATTAATTGGAAGTTGTATTGTGTCTCATTATGAGTTGAATTAAATAAGAGAATCATAAAGATACTGAATTGTATTAGGACCATTAATCAGATTATGTAGAATTTATGAAAGTGGCAGGGGTGCTTTCTGTCATGGAGTTTGGTATTTGGTGAAGGACCTTCCTAGTTGTTCTGTTTTAAATTAGCTGATTTGTCTCAATTTGCAAATAATTCTGCATCTCTTGTTTCATTCTTTTTCCTTAAATAGACAATATATTGCAGTTGTTCTGTTTTCTGTTTAGGGTGACATGAGAAATAAATGGTCCATTAATTACTCATCATCATGAAATTAGGAAATAGCTATGTTGTCTCATTATTTAGTGTAATTTATATATATGTTGTATTTTGTTCTGATTTGGTTCATTTACATTTCAGCTGCCTTTATTGGTTTTGACAATCATCGTAAGAGTGTTTTATTTGGTGATGCGCTACTGTATGATGAGACAGCAGCTACTTTTGATTGGTTGTTTACAACATTCTTGAAGTGTATGTCCGATAAGAAACCACAGACGATATATACAGATCAGGCTAGTGCGTTGTTGAATTCAATTCCGAATATTTTTCCAGGTGTTTTTCATGGGCTTTGCTCATGGCACATGGCAGAGAATGCAAAGAAAAATCTAGGCTCTCGTGCAAACAGTGCATTTTTCGATGAGTTAACTAATTTGGTTTCAAATGTAGACGATGAATCAGATTTCGACTACAATTGGGATCAGATGATGAAAAATTGTTTTAATGGAAGGCCTACTTCAGACTTTAGGTGGCTTGTCCAAACTCACAGAAATCGTATGCATTGGTCTTCAACTTGGGTCAAGTCACATTTTACAAGTCAAGATGAAGGATTTGCAAAATGAATTTGGCATTGCTTGTTAATATCTCTCTTGTCATCGATGTATTTATCGAAATTTGATTTGTTTTTTCTATTTTCAAAAAAATATGTTAACTGTGAGTCATCTATATCCATTTGTTTGGTTGGGTGAAATCTGTTTTGCATGGTGAGTTGATGTTATGTGAAAAGTGTTGGATTCTTTCAGATTTCATGGAATTGAATAACACTTAACTTATTAAAGAAATCTTTACAATTCACATTTTATTAGAGAAGAAGCAATGTGGATGAAACTAAAAGGCATGAGTCAACTTTAGGCTTGTTTTAATGATCTGTCTGTGTTTTATTAGAGAAGATATGAATCTTAAGATAAAGATTGGAACTGCAGCAGGCAAGTTTTTTTCTGTTGGCTGAAAACCTTGTGAGAACATGCTGATGTTTTATAACATTGTATCTTCAAGAAGATAGTGCATTTACAAGTTTTAATTCAAGATTTAAGATCATAGTGCAGTTGCATTTGATTGACAATCAATTCTTTTATGCTTTCTTTATGTCCAGTCAACAATTCTGTGTTCAGTAGTTATGACTTTTAGACTCTAGCATATTTTGTGATCATCATATTATGCAACATAAAAAAGTAGTAATGATTTTGGAATGTTAGATAGATTCAATTAAGAAAAATATGAGTGAGATTCATTCAGACATTTGAACAAACACTTGATATACATTAAAATACACAACAAAAAACATTGATTCATTGTTGCAACCAGACTTATTCCAAAACCATTTTGCTGTGGAAATGGTTGCTGTGGAAATGGTTTCTGTGGATGGCATCTTGATAGGGTAAAGTGCAGTGCCTAATTCCCTCCAACCTAAGTGCAGTGCCACAATTATTCCAAAACCATTTTGGTGTGGATATGGTTTTGGAGTACAACTAACCAAAACCATTTCCACAGCACAATGGTTTTGGTGTTAGAACAGTGCACTAACCAACTAGAAGCAAATACAATTATGCACGGACGATATTTTAGGCACTGATAATAAAAGCCTAACTAAATTAGGACTTCAATTTCAAAGTTCAAATTCTAAAACTCTGAATCAATTAATTCATCATCCTGTAACCAAAGCTACTTAACTCTCTCCCTCACATAAACAACACTTGTTAACCAAACTAATTATGTCATTAATCTGAAGTTAAACCACTCACATTGTTTAATTACTGTTTGTAATCAATATAATCATGCCCACAATCAATCGCAACAATGATGATTCATAGAGATCGGTAGTGGAATCGGTAGCGGAGAAGAAGGAAGAGAAACGAACCTTGATCATCTTCAATGGAAGAGGGAGGGTTAGTAGCGGAATCGGTAGCGGAGAAGAAGGAAGGAAGAAAACGAGTGGCTCCGTCAGCGATGAGGCGGTGATGGTTTCGGTTTCCGACTGATAGCGACGGCGAGGTTCGGTTTCGGTTTCCAATTGTGAGTGTTTTGCTGGAGTATGACTGTTGTGAAACAAATGGGCTGAAGACAAAATGGGCTTTCGTTTGGTATGAGGGATGTATGAAAAAATGGAATGGGGTGTAATTAGCAATTATGCACGGTGCATAAGGAAATCCTTATGCACCATAACCACTCCCTCTCATAGCTATTCCATCATCGGGAAAGTTTTTCGTCTCGGTAATTAATTTATTCATTACATTTTAATCAAGAAAATTTATTCGACCACACTACTCTCTATGATCTAGAATACAGAAAAATATTATTTTTCCAGGAGGTTAATTGAAAAAATGATGCATTTAATTTATATCTCCAATCTACAATTTGTCTTTTGACCACATATAAGATGTGCAATTTTCGTCAATAAACTATCATCAAAACAAATTATCACTCACAACATGACATTGTAGGTACTTGGAGTTTATGAGTGGTCAGGATGCACTCCATTTCCTCCAGAGATCTGGTTACTGCAAAAATTCAGCCTTTTTCATCCAAGTTCATTCATTTCCTCAAGTGTGTATAATCCCTAGTTCCATAATAAATAGTCCATTTTAAAAATAAAAAAAAAAATTTTAAACTGCACGTCTCTCTTTTTTTTTAAGCAAAAGATGGGTTGCAGAGGGGTCTCCTGCAGCAGAACCCAAATCATATATTAAACGAAAGAAAGAAAATAAAGCACAAAGAAGAGGGGGGACAAAAACCAAAACCCTCCATTAAAGCAAAAGAAAACCAAAACAAATAGAAAGCAAAAAAGAAAACTAATGAGGCGAACGACCCGAGGCACCCACCTTGAATCCCTTGCCCACCTCTGTAGGAACAATCCCTAAAACTTGCATGTCATGAATAACAGATGCACTAAAGTTTGACAAGTCTGAGTTTGTCACCACAACGGAGTTACCTCCCAAAGGATTTGTATCTGATATTGCTTCCTCCTGATGATCATCTTGACAGAAAATGTCAGTTGAATCACAATTCATATCAATATTACCCTGACCATAGGGGGTTTCTGTATCTGTTAAATCCCTCGAATTCTCATTACCTTGAGAAACCATGTCTTCTGAATGCATAATATCAACAACATTAGTATCATCCACAAATCTCAACAGGGGGTTATTATCAACAACTGCTTTAGTGGCATTATTTGTTACAAATTCAAATGATTCCTTTCCCAAATGCACGACTCTTTTAATTATTAATGAAATATTAATTACTTTTTTTTCCAGTTATATCATTGAATAATATAATTTACATCGTTATTAAGACAATATTCTTTGCTTTATAACTAACAGACAAATACTTTTCAAGGTAATTTATTTGAAACATTTTTCTCCTTTTTTTTTTGGTTACAAAACAGGGATTTTCTCCTTTCTTTTTTTATATACAATTTATGAAAATTGTCTAATTTATGAAAACAGGGATAACTCACGATACATATTTCCTTGATCTCTTATAAATGTTTTTTTAATAGCTTTAATTAATAAGAAAAATTTAAATGTAATATTATTTTGTACTTATCCATTCATTCATTTACTCTTTCTTCGTTCATATAAGTGTAAATTATTAATTGTGTCACAAAAAAAATGTAAACTAGTCGATGTGGTATAAATTTAAACAAATACCTAATTAATATAATAATATTAGCACTCTGAAAATATAATATTGACATTTAAAAACGAAAAATAAATATGGACAAAAATTTCTCAATAAACTGCTCCCCTTCAATAAGGATCAAAATATGAATTTCATTGATAAGTGTCTTTCACAAAACATATGAATGCCATGAGGTTATTTTTTAGAGTAAAATTTATTAAAAATCAAAACCCTGATCAAGATTAATAGAAACATGCAAGATAGAAACAACGAAGCAAAGGGTACCGTATATAGACGGAACACTCAATAGAACATCCATTCAACAAATACAAACTCCGACAAACCAACAGAAGATACCCACCATAGAGGGCTATCACCAAAACCAATAAAAACTAAACACCGAAAACTATAGTCAACTCCCAAAACCAAAGGCAAACCTTCCACAACAGCATAAACAATTCTTGTTCCCAGCCTTTAAAACTACATCTCGTGTGACGAGAAGAACAATAGCCCTCAGCTCACACCAAAACCCCTCTGAAAATAACCACCCAACCGACTAAAAACCCATGTACACACTCACATTTGAACCTGGATAAAACCCAAAATCACCACCTAAAAATACACACCACCCCCAAAGAACCACCTTGAACAAAGTGCCTAGTTCTTGAAACAAGCTACTCCCTCTAAGGTGGCAATCAACAATGGTGGTGTGGTGGCACAAACATAACCTGACCAAAACAGCCCCATACAACACCAAATGCTCTCCCAAACACCATTAAAACATACCTTCAAGGGTAACAGAATCGAACTTGAACCCCATAACGTGATCGAATTCCACGTGAATCACAACTCTAGAACCTCCGACAAGAACCTGTTATGAGCAACACCAAACATAAACTTTTAGCTCTAAATACCATAAGGCATTACCGAAATAGTTAGCGGCGACAACACCCCTCAACAAGGCAATCTAAAATACAACCAAATAGACACCAAAAACAACAAAATATAGCGCCACGCAAAAATACCAACAGAAACTTGCTACATCACACAAACCCCAAAAACATAGATGTTGAATTTTGGTAAAGACAAACAACACCACAAGTAGCCTGAATAGTATTTTCATTCTATTCTTATTAATAGTAATTGAGCGAACAGGTACGATCAATTACTATTCAAGCTTTGCATGTTTGAGAATGAAAATAGATCAATGCGGTGGTTGATCGTACCTGATCAGAAGGTGATTTCCGGTGCTCTTTAATGCGGTGGTTGTTGGTGGTGGAAATGCGTCAGTTTATACAATGGAACGATGTGGGGTGTGTACCTGAAGATACTCTGATGCTCAAGTTAGTAGAGGTCAGAAATTGGGGTTAAGAGATGAGAGAGATTATACCTTGAGGTCTGCGAGGAGTCCCCTTTATATAGAGGTGGGTGTTAGCAAAGCCGTTGTGCGCACACGTGTGCCTGGCGGTTACGAAATCGTGGGAGTGTAACCGCTGGGGAGAAATTCACGGGAACATGGAGAAAGAGACATTACAGTTCATTTGAACTGGTCTCTGTTGCTCCGTGCACCCCCCCCCCCCCCCCCCCCTCGAGGGGAAGGGGTGTGTTGCGAGTAAACTACCAAATGCAATATTTGGGCTAGATTTGTTATTGGGCCTAAGCAATTGGGCCCTAGGTGTTTGACCGGTCCAGAAAAGTAGCCCCCAAGTCGGTTGCTCTTGGCAAAGAGTGATGACTTAAGACTGAGCGAGGGATCCGCTCCTGGAGGCCTTATGAAGACTTTGCCTCATATCCAAGTAAAGTGAACAGTACGAGGGAGGTGCTCGCTTTAGTGTTGAAGCTTCCTTGGAATGCCCGAAATGGAACAGTGTTTGTTTGCAATGGGAAATACCTCAGAACCTATCACATCGACGATTATGTTTATGTAAGGGTTAACGACGATGCTATTCACAAGAATGTGTTCGTTGGAATCTTAGAGATGTTCGTTTGGTGATTAGTCCTCATGGTATGTCTGTGATGGAACTATATAGTTCACAAGGGGATGTCTCACAAATTCTACCACGAGTGGGTTGATCGAACAGAGAAGGCGAACCTACCTCATGACTTATTACATCGGTGACTATGTTGACTATAGGGTTAACGGTACCGTGCACAAGAACGTGTCTGCTATACCCTTGGATGTGCTCGTTAGTCAGAGCAGGATGAGTCTTTTATTTTGTATGAGAGGTGTTCGGCATGCATGTGTTCGTGTATCTTGTGGTGAGATGAAAAGATTCTCTTGTCAGAGAGTTGGTCGTTTTTCATTCAGTAATCAATGCCCATGTCTCGGGGGTGAGACTGAGGGGACATGACATTTGGTTCCTTAATGCCACGTGTAATGGCTAGTGTAGCATTTGAGTGCCTAATGCCTTGATAGTGTCTCAGTTTACGTTCCCAAAGTTCCATTGTTGCCGTTAGTTTGATCCCGACGTTTATGAATCAGATGTGTTTGATTAGAACCGTTAGATGTGCGAATAGATGTGATCTGGACCATTGTCTTGGTTACACAGTGAATGGTTGCATGTGAAGGATTGCACCAGATCAAGTTCGTTGTTTTCTGAAAGGTTGGGAAGGAAATATAAATAGGTTCAAACGTGTGTTTTGAACACTTTTACCATTTCGTATTTTAGCAACCCAGAAGTTTCATAATCTCTTCAACAGTTTCAGTGCATTTTGGTCCCTCAACCTTTCCCTTGCAAGTCCAGTTCTTCATCAATACACAACAGGTTCTTACTCTTCTGCATTCTCTTGTCTATTTTCTATGTTTGATTGTGTTTGTTCTTGTTAAAAAACTGAAATCCTGCATGCATAGTTAGGGTTGCTCCGATACGGTGGTTACCGCCTTTGGTTGTGGTGGTTTCCACTGTGTATGAGCAGTTTTAGGACTTGGAGTATGTTTTTAGGGAGAAACCGTCAATGATAGGTTGTGACTTAGTTCATAAGCTTTGACATGTTGCCACCGGAAAGGGGTTTCTCCGCCATGGGAGAGGCAGTTTCGGTAACACCCCAATTTTTAATATTAGTTTATTAATATTATTACTAGATAATATTAGTATTAATGTTATTATTAGTATTGGTTTTTAGGTAGTATTAATTTAAATATTCGTATTTATTGGAAGAATAGGTAATAAGAAAGTAAGTGTGGGTTGGTTAGTCGATTAAAGAGTGAAAGAAAATAATAATTTGAAAGAAAATAGAGTTTTTTTAGAGAGAATAAGAAATTAGAGTGCGAACGGGAGATTAGTAAAATTGGGTAGAAAAGAGGTGTAGTTAGTGAGATGGGTAGTGCTTTAACGTTTTAACTAGAGGGGAGTGTGAATAGTAAGAGGGTGTAGTTACAGAAATAATAGTAACAAATTCAAGAGGTGCAGATAGTAATTTGAAAATATTAGTAACAAACCTAGAGGACATATAGTAATCTAAAAAGATTGGTAACAAACTCAATTAGAGCTTATAAATAGAGAAGAGAATTAGAGAAGAAAGGTTACTGAGAAAGAGAGAAACAAAGCGGCAAAAGAAAAACTAGGGTTGTAGAGAGAAGAGGCAAGGAGGCATAGCGAGAAGAACCTAGAGAGAGATTCAACCGTAGAAAGTCATCAATTCGGCAAATTAGAGATAAGGGGGGAGTCTCTATTCATCCATAAGGGTTGTATGAACATATAGCTAGTGAAGGGTGTTGTTTTTTTATTGATTTTTTTATAATCTTTTAATGAATTGATGTTAAATTTGTGCTCTAAATTGCTACTGTGATTTTGGATATACTATTGTCTTTGAATTCATTATTTTCATATGATGTTCGATACACCATATTCTTTCTGTGGTTACTTGTTCTCCGCCTCTATTCCACATCATTAATTTGGCTTAGACAAAATATAATTTGAGATCATCATTGTGAAGTTTGTGTTTCGGCTGTATTTCTCTATTTCATATCCATGTGTAATTCTTACTATTTGGGTATCGTACATGTGTATTATAATGGACAGATAATTTGGTAAATATATAATAATTTTAATTTGCATGCATGTGTTTGTGGCTATTAAAATTTGCGTCAAATTAGAATTACATGTTTATAATTCTGCTCTTCTGTCACTTATAAATATAGTTGCATACTATTGCATATGAATCCTAGAATCCCAAGCTTCTTATAGTTTACCATTGTGCAATTTATTCTACCATAATTGTATATATTTTAGTTGATTGCCGTGATGGAATAAGATGTCTAAAGAAGTTTAGTTGGTGAAAGATATAATAATGTGAAAATAATGTATTATTTTAAGATGTGTTATATAAAGATGTGTTGTTTGAAGATGTGTGATTTAAGGATGTGTTATATAAAGATGTGTTATACAAAGATGTGCTATATAAAGATGTGTTATCTAAAGATGTGTAGTTGTCGAGTCATATAAAGATGTGCATTGTTGAGTCATTACTTGATGTTCATGCATTCATGGTCAGTCCGATTTAAAGATGTGATTTAAAGATGGGGGATAAATCAGTAACATAACTCTGATATCCAAAACCGGTACCACATGCATATAGAGTCGAGTCAGGGACATTGCATTCATTGTCAAACATATTTGAAGATGTGGTGAATTTGATTATATATTTAAAGAAGTGTAATTTGTTAATTATTTGATGTTGTGTCGTTTAACGATGAGTAATTGATGTGCTATTTGAAGATGTGGAATTAATAGAGGTGTTATCAAAAAAAAGTGTAACTATTTTAAGATGTGATATTTAATGATGTGCTTCTATATGATTATGTGTAAATGATTTGTATTACTAAGTGGTTACTTGATATTCTTAAATGTTCTCGATGCTTATATGTTATTATGAGATGATGGTTGATGCCTATTTGATTTTTATTAAATGAAACTTTTTATTTAAATATGAATAATGTCTGACTATGATGCATACATGTCTAAATGTAATTGTTGTGTTCTTTTATCTGGATCTATACATGTGATTATGCATCTCTTGTGTTGGATATATTCTCACCCTCTAGTGGCGGATTGGGCGCCTACACCTTTGTGGTGTAGATTTGCAGAAAAAGATCTTAGCAGCAGTGAGTCTCAGAGGATGGCGTTGGAGCCTTCTCCTTTTTGTCTATCGCTTTAGGGAGTTTTATTGAGTCGAAGCTCTGATCAGTAACACTAGGGAATGGGGATTCTTTTTATTTTAGACTCTATTTTAGAATTCTTTTGAATTTAGTTTCGGTGTTGAAATTGTGTTGCGACATGTACTTTAAAGTTTTTGAAAATTATTCCACTACAATGTTTTTAATTTGAATGAAGTACTTTTGAATTTTTTTAGAAGATGTGTGACACCCTTGCGTGTTTCTTTATTTTAAATGCGTTTTTATTATAAAAATAAAATGTGAGAATTAGGGTGTTACAGTTTCCACTGTAGGGCTTCCTTTCTCTTGGAAAGTTACCATCTTTTCGAGTTTTCCCTTCGATCTGTTATCATTTGCAAAGATGTTCAATCCCTTCCTCGTCATGGTCGATCTGATAGGTGAAGGAAGGGTGGATCTGAATGTTAGATTCACTTTTTCCATTACTTATCTTTCAGGTCTCATAGCCGATAATTCCAACAGAGAGGAGATTGCAGCGTCAGACACATCTTGGATTGGGGATGAACCACTAGAGACGGTCTCGTCTTTTCGTGCCGGATGGGACGGTGGAAATCCCTTTCTGTACAGTGGGTAGACCCGAAGATTGGGAGGTTATGATCCTAAGTGTTTAAGATAGAGTGTGTCCATTCTATCAGGCCCACACCTTCCCCATGTACAAGGTGCTTTTCAAGGACATAGGTTTCTCGCGGCCTTTTTCTAATTTCCACGGGGAAGTATTCTAGTGGACGAAGTTGTCCCCTTGATAACATGTAAAACACGATATCATTTCAGCTCGTTTTGTGTGTAGTTTAAGCCTAAATTCTCTTGTTTTGTCTATGTTATGCTAGGTTGTATGGCTATGTTTCAGGTACACAACAATAAAGAAATAAAGAATTCAGCTTCAGGGTGACGGCCGTCACACCCTGTGACGGGTTGACCGTCACCCTTCAACTCAGCCTGGCCGTCACCAGCGCCCCAGACCGTCACCACCCCGTGACGAGCAGACCGTCACACCCTGTGACGCCCGTCACGGGTTCGAGAGAATCAGTCTCTCC
>Ga0315914_1011815_pt1 | contig 10298 bp, 7 predicted proteins | sample MpolenodulesMG_FD_203920 | JGI IMG/M metagenome (GOLD analysis project Ga0315914, IMG submission 203920) | Medicago polymorpha root nodule microbial communities from Los Angeles, California, United States - elongated nodules | ecosystem: Host-associated > Plants > Roots > Nodule | place: USA... | reverse complement strand
TTGATAATACAGGTTGTGTAATTGTTCAGGTGAACAAAGGTTGTAAGGTGCAGGATTTGAGAGGTTATCTCAAGCATCATAGTGGAAACTCTCACAAGATTGTGAGGAGTGGACTAGCCCACGTTGGATGAACCACTATAACTCTTTGTGTGTTCTTTCCCTTCCCTTCACTCTTTACTTATTGCAAACACAAAACACACACAAACACATTTACTTTGTTAAATTGTTTTTTACACTCTCAGACACCATAACGTTCTGAAGTCTGGTACTAACTTAATCATTCCAAGTTTCAACTTGAGAATTACTTTTTAAGTTACAGAATAATTTTTAAAGGGCCACAATTCAAACCCCCCATTCCTTGTGACTATTTTATCTACTTCAAATCTAACTTTGACTGTTGCAATTTGGCAAAACTTGTAGGCAATGTGCATGTTCATGTCAATTGTTGGGTTTGTGTGACACCCCACATTTGTCTTGTTTCCCCATGTTTCACAACATTCTTGTTTTCTGAATCCACGTTTTCCGATTATGGTCCCTGAAAAATAGTCAATTCTGGTTGTGGAGTTAAAACATGGAACACAAGTCTTTGAGGTTAAATAGTCAATTTCATGTGCCTTTGGCTGATTTTGACACCCCATGACCTTTGTGAGACTATTTGAACTTGAGAAAGATTTGCATCATTCGTCTTCGAGCATCCGTAATTCGACTGAATCTTTATTCCTCTATTTGGGCATTAGCTCATCTCAATTCAATTGTTGGTCGTTTTCGACAAATAACTAGATTATTTCTAGGTGTAAATAAAAAGTATATGATGTTGATATTTATTCATTGTCGAGCACTAAATATAGACAAAATCATCTGAATGTTAACGTAATATCGAGCACTAAATTTAAAATTTCCCGACAAGATGAGATTTGGTGCGTAGATATAAATTGTAGGTGGTCTAAATCGATAAGTATTGATAACCTATTATGTTTTTTATATTGATTCTAACTCACCCAAACGAAATCGGCTTGCAAGATGAGAGATGTCACTAGTTATCAAGATACAAAATATTAGTTGTAACACTCTTTATAAACTCATTTCAGATCTTATCTTTATAGTACATATTTGATTATTTACCAATCTAACTGACCCCTTCTGATAGACCCAACACTCGCTCATCTTATACCTTTTAGATTGTATTTATAAAAGTCATATGATTGTTTTTTGGTTGTTGATAAAGATATGATTTTTGTTAATTACACGTTCAAAAGGTATTTTTGATAAATACAATCAAAATCTATTATTTTAAACATAAATGATATATTGATAACCAAAATAGTTGTACAAATATCATTTTTAAGTCTTTTCAATCGATTTTTCTTGCATTGGTTTCCATACCAATACGCACATTGTCTTGTATATACTCGATTGCCCCATAAGTTGTTCAAAATAGTTGTTCAAATAATGTGCCTCCATTTATTTCTCCATTGTAACACATCCAGAGAGCTTTGGTCTAAAGTCTGGAATTGGTTAGGTATTTTTATGGTTACTCCTGATCATCTTCGACATCATTTTATAAAGGTTTCCACACTGGCGGGCTTGCCAAGATCCTCACATTTATTTTTACGAACAATTTGGTTTGCTATAATTTGGGTAATTTGGAAGGAAAGAAATTACTGTATATTCCGAAATGCAGCTTCTAGTTCCGGTGCCCTTATTGAAAAAATCAAGCTAAATTCGTTCCTTTGGTTGAAATCGAAGCAGGCCTCCTTTTGTTATAGTTATACTGATTGGTGGAAACATCCGCTTTTGTGTATGGGTTTTCAGGTGTAATTTAATTTCTATTCGATTGCTACTGCTTTTTTAGTGGCAGTTTGACTTTGTAAATATTTTCCAGTGCTTCTCCTTTAGCATGCCTTGTGCAGGTTGAACCACCGTGGTATTAATTTAATTTCATTTTGATTTGTTAAAAAAAAATAATGTACCTCTTTGAATTAAAATTAAGTTTTTAAAATGAGATTTAATCAAACATATTTAATCTAGAAATTTAATCCAAAGAAAACACAAAAATAGAGATTAATTATTAAGACCCAAACACAAGAGAGGGTTAAGCCATCACATATCTTAAAAGTAAAAGTTGAGTGTTTTGTCTTTAGCCACCAAAAAGATTGTGGCAAAGAGAACATAATAAGTCTTATTTTTACTATCACCTACTACAAATAATTTATACTACGAGAAAATACTTTGTTCATGGAATACTTTTTGTTTGGGTGACACTACTATCGAATACATTAATACAAGAGTAGGTCACAAACATAATTTTATACTAGAGTACTTTTTGAGAATGACAATTACATTACACTCACAGCTGGGAACCGGAAGAAAATGCAAAGATATTTTTGCCATACATTTAACTAACGGCTTTGACTTTGTTGTGGTGGCATGATTGATGACGGTAGCGTCAAATACATTTCCGTATGTAAATGTACTTCGTTGCTGTCATTGACTTCGATGATATACGTATACGCGCCTCATCAAAATGGATTAATAACTATAGTCAAGTTCTTGAAGGGAACACAAATTCCTTACTTTACAACTCTGCATTTGCTTTGTTCTGATTCATTAAATTGACGTAGAATTTAAGGTAATGAAAAAAGATAATCTATCTTGTGCAGTGAACGAATTTTCAAGGAAGGAGAGATTAATCAGTATCAAATAGAGATGCATAATTCATATTTGTAATATGGTTAAAAAAAGGAAATCATGAAGCTTTTTCCCCCTTTTTTGATAAAAGGAAATCAATGAAGTTTGGATTGTAATTTAAGAATTTTTTTTTATCAAACTTCTTTTCAAATCAAGGTTTGAAACTGATTAATCCAACTCAACATGTTTTTTTTTTTATTTGTTAAACACACTCCACATATTTAATTATGGTTGCTCATTTTGTAATATTTTCCATACAAAGCATGGATACATATAAATTTTTAGGGGTTTTAATAAACCTTTTAGATGAATCTCATTCTATCATTTGTTTATGCTGTTGCTGTTGCATCTTTTAAAGTAAAGGCTATTAGCTAATGATGTCAAGCCCAAAAATAGTCATATTAACGAAGCATTAGCAAAAAAGTGGAAAAAAATAAAATAAAAGTCAGAAATGTTCACACAACAATTTCCCAATTCGCAGGATTGCAATATTTTCCAAGCATTAGTACTAGTCCATTTCAATTCAAATAAAACATACGATAACATAAACAACACTGTAACACTGTACTAGACAATTTCAATTCTCCTCCATGTCTGATTTATTCCACTTGGATTGTATTTACAACATAAAGTTCCACTTCACACCGACCCGAGTTGACTGTTGAGTCTAGCAGAACCAATGCGTCAAACTAAAGTTTGAATTCCATTAGTTTGAAGAGATGTTCATATTTATGGTTTGTTTGGATTGACATACTTCAACTAATTTATTGGCATAAATATCTGTGAGATTGTTTATGAAAAATTGTTTTCAAATTATTTTCATCAGCTTTTCAAAATTGCTTTTAAAAAATGCTTATAATTATATGAGAACAATTTAACTTTGTTTTTATCATTTATTACAAAAATAGGTTATCCATAAACACATATTGCCATATGTGCTTATGCTATGTAAATTATTTTGTTTATCATGAGTCCTGACAAAGCTTAGTGTCTCATAGTGACTCAAACATAGTTACCTCCTTAGAAGTAACTTGGAAACCAACAAAATTATAATACTTTTGCCATATTGTAAATGCTTTTTGTTCTATTAATTTAACTTATATCAAAACAAATAGTGCCAGATTCTGTTTAAACCCCCAAACAATCCTGATCAAAATTGTTAAGACCTATTTTATATTACACACAATTCAAAATGGCAAAAAAAAAAAAAGAATTTGATTACTGTTAAAAAAACAGATTTTCTTACTTTGTCAAAAACTACTTTTGTTGCCCAAATTATCTGAAAATTCTTCCCCTCGGTGAGGACGATAAAAATAATTCTGTCCAAATTCTAAGAACGTCTCTATTACTTTGTCAAAATATGAGGGCAAACTGAGTCGTTGAGCTTGATAGTCATACATTTTAAAATATTAATAATCTGTATGCTTTTAATTAACACGTCACGAGACCTTGAAGGTCCATTTCTCAATACACTTGTTGTGTTCGATATTAATAAAATAGAAAAGCAGAATTTATTCAGCTATACTATTTTATTATTAAATGATTAGCTTATGACAAAAAAGAAATATATCATCTTTTTATACAATTTTCTTCTAGTTTAAAAAACATTGTGAAAATTAAGAAAGTGTTTCGATGATGTAGTTGAAATTTTTGGAAATATTTTTTAAACAATTCTTGAGAAATAATTTTTTTGGAAATTCAAATGATTCAATTGAATTATTATAATTTTTTTTGTTTGAATGAAATAATACAAATTCTTCACTTTTAAACTTTGTTGGACTATTTATGTAGTAAAGAGAATATATCAAATGGATGATAATAAATTGGCTAGGGGTATGAGAAGACTTTGAAAAACTATTATGAAAGAATTAAAGATTAACGAATTAAACCAAAATACACCATTCAGTCATTATTATGAGCAGTTTTTTAGGTTCATTCAATAAATGATATATGTGGTCTATTCACATACATCATTTATTGAATGAATCTAAAAAATAAACTTTTACTTATAATAGTGATCAGGGGGTGTATGGTTTATGATAACGCATTATGACGTTGTTTGATCAATGTAACTGATCCTACTTAGTGGGATAAAAAAACTTGGTTGTTAGACTATTTTTATTTTTTTGAAGGAGACTATTTTATAAAATTTCAAAAAGTTAGGAACCCAAATCTGGAAAATAGGAACCAAATCACATTTTTTTTTTTGTTGTAAAAAATAGAGACAAATTTGGAAATTTTAAAAGAATATAATAACCAAAATCTGTGATTCACAATGTATAGAGTAAGAAATGAATTTCAAATTCATAATTTTTAGGTGATATTTGAAATTTCCTAAATTTATCTTTGACAAAATAATTCATAAAATCTCTTTATGTTAAAATTTCTTCAAATTTATCATCCAAACAATATCATTTAGAGAGAAGAATTTAAATTAGTTCTAAAATTGCATTGCCTAAAAAATTTCCTTATCCAAACACACCGTGCAAATTTATTCTTGGTTTGGACTTTGGATGCAAGAAGAAAATGATTCAAGAGAACATGGATAAAAAGAAATTAGGTGTGTTTTTATGTATACTATTTGTATGAATAACATGCGAGTGAAAACAAGAGATTAATGTGTATATAATGCAACCACGAATACAAGCTATCATCTTTTTATAAACTATATCGATATACTCATATGATTGATGATTAATACAATCTCTTTATCCGTATATAAAGCGTACATAAGTGGCATGATACATCCAAGATAACATGCATGGTTAAAACATTACAACTAATTTTAAAGGCATTTGTATAAAATTAAAAAAAAAAGGTATAAGAATTATTGATCATGGATTGTACATTATTGATTGATCCTAAAAGCTCTTCTTTATCCTTATTGTATAGGTAGTTAATGTTGTTAATGTAGAAGTTGAAGCAAAGGTTAATGAACTTGTTAGTACAACGTACACAAAAAGGAGACAATGAGCGTTCTACACGGTTGCTATGTCGGTTTTAAAAATACTTATAAGAATATTTTTCAGATTCATCCCACGATGTATACCCAACCTAATTGTGACTTCAATTTTTTTATTACCTTAACACAATTCCTTTTAATTTGTTTATTATATACATGGAGACTCCCACGTTCGTTGTTCAATTTCATAATTAAACGCGCATGCTAAGCTCACACTTTTTCTTCCAACTCCTAACTATCACTATCACCATAATTAATCTATATACTTATAATTAATCTAACTAATGAGCATCTCTCAATCATTAGACTTAGACTCCCTACCTCTTGTTTCAATTCTATTAACAATGTTTAAATTAAAACCATATTGAAGAATTATATTATTGTAAATTATCACACCATAAACTTTGGTCCCATATGAGTTGTCGTTTGCTTTGTATATGGCCCCTCAGTGGACTTCCCTAAGTTTAGTTACACAGAACTAGGACAAATCCATTACAATAATTACAATTTTAATATTTCTATTTACACATTAAGTCAATGCTTATACTACTAACATTTTTCTTGTGATTGAGTATAAATATGTCCACAACTTTTTGATTATGGCAAAGCAAATATTTTACTTAGCTTTACAAAAAAAAAATTATAACCCTTAGCAATTTTTTTCTAAGCATATACATTATAGAATATGGAACCTATAGGTACTTTCCCTGAAGGAGAATGGGATTTCTTTCGCAAAATGTTTGCTAGTGAAGATCATGAATATTATTCACAACAATTTCTTGATCAAAATTCACTTCTTCTAGGGGAAAATGATGGGTTGAACAATGGAACACAATCCACATTTTGTACTGCTGAAATTGGTGAAAATGAGCGTATGTTTTATTCTTTTGATCATGCTCATATCCAAAACTCTAACTATATTTCTCAATCTCAAGAGAATAGTTACAATAGCAATTCTAGTGCTAGTGATGATACAAATTACTATTTTAGTTATCCTGATCAAGTACTAGTAAATAATAATATTAATAATTGTATATCCAATGATTTTTGCATGGATGAGAAATTTTTTGTCTCATCTGTTCCATCCCTTAATGAGATTGTAATGGAAGAGAATGTGAGAATGAATGAAGATTCTGCAAGTGATGATCATATTTTGGAGAAAAATGGTTATAATACTCAAATAATGGAATCTGTTGATTTTCACACCAAGCATGAGTTGCAAATGCAGCTCAAAAGGAAACTTGATGTCATAGAAGTGGAGGTTCCGGTTGAAGAAAAAATTAGCAACAAATCAGAGAATCCGAAGAAAAAAACTCGCGTTTCAAAAGATGTAAGTTTTAATTTATATACAATCTTGATATGTTTAGCGTTAAGAGTTTCACATCAGATAAGATACGGTATGAAGATGACTTTATAAGTGAGGATAGTCACCTTACAAGTCCGTTTTATAAGGGTTGAACTAATATGTTAATCTGACCCAAATTCTAAAATGTTCGTAAAAAATTATAATCTTAATTTTTAAATAATCAATATTGAAGGCGCAAGTTTGTAATTATTTGTGTTTGACAATTATAGGGGCAAGGATGCATGAAAAATGCAAGGTCAAAGAAGAACCAGAAAGCTGCTATTGCTAGCAATGAAGAGGAAATTACAGAAGAGATTAATAGAGGATCAAATGGAAATAGCTCTAGTAGTAACATTTCTGAGGATGATAATGCTTCTCAAGAAAATAGTGGAGGAACTACTCTCAACTCAAATGGGAAGACAAGAGCTAGTAGAGGAACAGCAACAGATCCCCAAAGTCTATATGCCAGGGTAATTAATCAATTACTTCAACTCAAAACAAAAAAAAAACTAGCTTGATTTATTTATATATTTTCATATCAAAACAAAAATTAGTTTGTGCATATTTATGATACTTTATTTTTTGGATTTTGCAGAAAAGAAGAGAGAGAATAAATGAGCGACTAAGAGTCTTACAAAATCTTGTACCAAACGGAACAAAGGTAATATAGTTGGTGTATTTTTGTTTTAATATTGAAATTGGTGGCATTTTCATGTGACAAATTCATTGGTGTAATTTGTGCAAAAGAATTAATTTCATGGATGGTTTATGCAGGTTGATATTAGTACAATGCTTGAAGAGGCAGTCAATTATGTGAAATTTTTACAGACTCAAATCAAGGTATGCACAATGGGAGACATTATACATGGATGCATAAAATTTAAATCCTTGTTTTTTTAATGTAAGATATATTCATAAAAGACAAGTACTAATAATCTTCTTTTTTTTTTGATGTAGCTTTTGAGCTCTGATGATATGTGGATGTATGCACCACTTGCTTATAATGGACTTGACCTTGGACTCAATCTCAACCTCAACAGTTCTCTACCTCTATGAGCTTCAAAGATATACGTTTTTTTTTTCACTGTAATATGTAGCAATTTAAGGGGAAAAAACATAAAATGAAATTGAGCAATTATATATGTGTATTTTTTTTTTGCAAAGGCAAAATGAATGAATTAAGAAACCAATTATGTATGTATTCTAACTAGTTATTATTTGATGATGTTAATAAAATAGCAATATCATGCTCTAAGAAAGTATAATCACTTTCTTTATTAATCACGTGGGGTAGTCTGTTTCTGACTTTTGTATTTGAAAGCCATTAAATGATTAAGCAGACATCTTTGTTGCTCTAACTTTGGGACTGTCTTATGTTGAGAGAACAAAGTAGTAATGAGCTCAAACCTAAAGTACACTAGTGATAAATCAACCTTGTGCTCCTCACATCAGAAAAAGAAACCATGAATATCTTATTGAAGTTTTGAACTTCTTTTTTCAATGTACCTAACCTTGGCCATCCATTTTTCTTTTCTCTAGAAAAAATTGATTAAACAGTCATTATTAATTCATAAAATTACCATTCAGTTTGCAAAGTTCTGAATTTCTGATTACAGTTCATAAGGTCCTGGACTATATTTGAGATAGTCATATTTATCTCAATGTCAAGTGTGAGTAAAGATTGCATGAGTTTCACAAATTAGATAGAAAATTAAATGTTGAACAACATTTAAGTGAGATGATTTATATGAACTTGAGACCATTCAACAACCAAAACTTTCATAAAGCTATGGATCACTTAAAAGTGACATATTGGCCCATTAAATCTTATAGGAAGGAATTCGATATCATAACTTATATAGCTAATTCTCAATAATACATGTTCCTAACTTATATAGACGAGTCATTACATTACATTACATTACATTACATTCGGGAATGTACCTTCCAACTACAACAATTATGTTACCTCTGAATGGGGTAAATTCAAACTTGCTAAACAGCAGGACTTCAACATCCGTCCGGCATTTCTATTGTTCCATTCAAAAGATTAAATTCTTGTTAGCATTGGTTTAAATGACGGCATATGTTTGAGTCCTTTCGTTTAACAAGTTTGAATTACCCCATCTAGAGGAAGATAATTGTTGTAGTTGGAAGGTGCATTCCCTATCTAATCATGATCATCTGGCGGAATCAGACTGTTGATTATATCTTCAGTTGACCTCAGCAACGTTACCCGCATATCGATCCACTGGAACATGTTGTGCTCCCAAAACATGCTCTTCACGTTTTCGTCGTTCGTTAATTTCACTCAAGTGAACGATATTCTCCCCTCGTCGAGCATTGGACGTTTATACCGAACGTATTTCACTCTCCTTGTGTCTCTGGGGTTGACTCCTTGGTTGAATTCATTAAGTTGATCCTTGACTCCCAAGTTGAATTCAAAACAGTTCAGATCGGAAAAGTTCGGTAACTAAAATTCAATTTTGTTTTTTTTTCTTTTTCTTTTTTCAATGGTACCAATAATAACATTTCAGTTTAGTTCGGAATAGTTTGATTCAGTTTGGAACAATTCAGTTCAATTGGAAATGCAAATTGTTTAGTTCGGTTCAATTATTTTAAATTTAGCAAACAGTTCAGTTCGATTCAGTTTTCATCTCGAACCGAACCATGTCCACCCCTAGTTAAAACAACTATTGTTTAGTAATTATAGTATTATGTTACGAGTGAAGTTCGAAACAATCACACACATGACATTGCCCATGCAGTGCATGTTGTTGGTCAACTTGTGAATTCTCCTAATACAGTGCATCAAGCCGATATTCTTTGCATTTTTCGATATTTCTCAGACACCCAATTTTAGAGTCTTCTTTTTCCTTTATCTTGTTTAGAATTATGTTTAATATGTCCATGTGAGATTAACTCAATTGATAAACCATTGCCTTATATATAGGGGTTGAAATTCGAACCTCGAACACCCCACTTATTCACATCAAAAAAATAAATTTATAATCGCTAGATTATTTGATAAAAAAAGTTGTTTGCTTACGCTATTTTGATTGGATTGGTGACACCATTGATCGCAGACCTACTACATGAAGGTGAGAAAAACCACAAGAGGGGGGGGGGGGGTTGAATTGTGTTTTTGGAAACTTCTTCTTAACGTTCTAGATAACTGTCCTCAGGTTCAGAGTCTATGTGCAGCGGATAATGTAAAGAACAGAAGAAGAGAGAACACAAGCAATTATACAGGTTCCTTCCACAAACCGGAAGTAGTCCTGTCCTCCTTGCACTTCCAAGGAG
>Ga0315914_1011814_pt1 | contig 10300 bp, 8 predicted proteins | sample MpolenodulesMG_FD_203920 | JGI IMG/M metagenome (GOLD analysis project Ga0315914, IMG submission 203920) | Medicago polymorpha root nodule microbial communities from Los Angeles, California, United States - elongated nodules | ecosystem: Host-associated > Plants > Roots > Nodule | place: USA... | reverse complement strand
CTTTGTTGATCACTTTCTTTTTTCTGTCAAAGCCACGTATATACTACTATAGACTAATGGTGCAGTAAATGCGGATTGATACTTTTCTTTGGAACGACCGTTTTGAATTTTAATTCTTGTAGAAATAAATCGGAATTTCAACCGTGCACAGAGAAGTGAATTACTAGAAAATCAACCACCACAACATCTGCTTGTTTGTGTTAACTGTAAACAACTAAAATTAATTATTTTTTGAATAAGTAAAATTAATTATTATACATCTAAGCATATTAAATCTTCATTTGTTTTGTGCAAAGAAGACATCATTTTATTGTTTCAAAAGAAAATCTTTTTTTTTGAAAGAAAAAAGAAAATCATCTTTAAATGTAATATTTACACAATAATAATAATATACACACCATCTTCCCTTTAAAAAAATAATATACATATCATTTTTTTTAAATCTACATATTGTACTAATATTAATATTAATAGATATACAAAACAAAATCTATTTTCTGTCAACAAAATATAGCTACACCTACACCCTTCAAAAATAAATATAGTTATGCAAATATTAATATACATTCTCTTCAAATTGATTTAATCTAGTTACATACCTATAAAAATTTAACCTTAAGACCGAGTCATGTAATCGAGTAATTCAGATTAATCCGGTTCAGTCATGCGGTTTAACCAATGACTTAGTGGTTTGACCTTTAAAGGACATTGCTCAGACGGGCACGATGCAAATATTGAACGAATCTTTGCATATAAAAGAAAAAACGGAGTATTTAATAGAAACGTTAAATTAATGCTAATAATTTCATTTAATATATTTAAATATTTCATAATATTATCAATATAATTACTATTATATAATTATAGCAATATTTAAATTCAAATTAATTGTCTACTGTTTTATATGTGACATTAAGAATTTAATTGTGAAAGTGTTTAAATTAAAATTAATTGTAAGTCGATCTGACGATAAAAAACGGACCCAACTGATTAACGATATCAAATATAATCAACCAGATCGTTGAATATGACCTTATTGGAATAAGAAAGAAGCATGAACTTGAATTTTGAAAATCGGAATCTTCGATGTAAGTCGGTCTGACAAACTATTACATTAGAAACCTAGTTAACATGGAAGGACATTGCTCCGACGATCAAAACGGACTCAACTGACTAACGCTATCAAATATAATCAATCAGACCGTTGAATATGTCCTTATTGGAATAAGAACGAAGCATGAACTGAAATAAAAGACTTGCAATCAAATGGGACACAAAACACTATTCCAAACCACTGCACCACTTTAAAATTACAAAATATATATATATATATATATATATATATATATATATATATATATATATTCTTATAGGATACGTATTGTATTATATTATATCATATTATATTATATTATATTACTATTATTATATATATTGATGTCTAAATTATAGCAATTTTATTATTATTTTTAATAAAATTATAATTAGGTATCTACACAAAAAATATATATAGAATAAATATTAAGTTTTAAAGTACATTAAGCAATTTAATAATTATACATAATTATTTAAAAAGAATAAATATATGTGATCAGTGGTTTTGTGGTTGATCACTGTAATTTAATTTTCAAAGAGGTGGTTATGTACAAATGTCGTTCCATAACACATGCTGGTATTGCTTCTGCAATCTACCAGAGACCGAGTTTAAGTTCTTTATCAATTACCAAATTTAAGGAAGCTAGAGAAATAGAAAATGTTACTTTGTACTTCATTGATTCATTGGTGAGTTTGAAGCACTTAACTTCTCTTGATTTGTCCTATTCATGCATTACTGATTCGTTGCTTTACTCTCTAGCACTTGCAGCTCTTCCTTTGAGGAAACTTGTCCTCCAAGGTTGCTGCCAGTATACTTATACCGGCATCTTTTGTTTCTTGTCAAATTATCGATCTCTGCAACATCTAGATCTTCAATGTGCAAAGTTTTTGAATGATCAGCATTTCAATGAGTTGTGTGCATTTCTTGGTGATTTAGTGTCTATAAATGTGAGTGGTTGTGACAAGCTCACCAATTCAGCCTTCTTTACACTCCTTAGGAACTGTCCTTTGCTCACTGAGATCAAAATGGAGTCAAAAAATATTGGAGTTGGTTCAATACCGTCCGTGGATTTGGTTGAATGCCATCAGGTGAAGTCTCTCCATTTGGCTCACAATTCAGTTTGCAAGATGAACACATCAAAAGGTTTGCTTTAATGTTTCCAAGTATGCAATTTCTTGATTTGTGCGCTTGTCGTTACATATCTGAAAAAGCTATTAGTAAAGTGTTAAATAGATGCTGTAAGTTTAGGCATTTGAACTTTGCCTTCTACCCACAACCTAAGCTATTTTTGATCAACTTTGAAGTTTCCAAACTAGAGGTGCTGAACTTGTCACACTCAAGAATTAACGATGACACATTGTATGCGATCTCAAAGAGTTGCCCTCGGCTTCTACATCTGGGCCTGGAAGATTGTCATCATGTCACGGAGAAGGGAGTGAGGCTAGTGTTAGACAACTGCGTACACCTGAGAGAGATTAATTTGCAATATTGTCGTAAAGTATCTGCTGATATTGTTGCCAAGATGATACTTTTGAGGCCATCATTGAGAAAAATAATGACACCGCCTCGTTTTCGTCTGTGACAATGATAGGAAACTTGTTTGCTAGTATTTGGAATTGCTCTTTCAAGCTAAGTTTTTTATATTTCAAATGTTACTTTTCTTAGATTTTGTTTTGGTTGAAAATGTGACTTCCATTTGTTTTATTTTGTTACTGGTATGTGCATGATAGCTGCACGAATATTCATTTAACCGTTATTATATATTTCATAGTAGAGTTCATAAAAATACTTATTTTATTACATAGAATGTGAACATTTCCTTTGACCTGCTAAATTGTTGGGTGTTCATTGTATTTTGCAGGTGGATGATTCCATATTGTTTAATAACCTGCACATCAAGTCATTGATTTTATAATGACAATATTGGGTATTATGCTCTTTTCACTATTTGAATAATTTTACTATTTTATTTTTCAGATTAAATAATTGAACTCATGTGCCTACTATTTTATGTGATCATTTGGCTCTGCTGTTTTGGTGCACCCTGTATAACATTGTCCTTAGATTCACTTTTTCCCTTCTTTTATTCCATGGTGAGTTTAACTTTTTTACTAGAAGAAATACACTGTTATGTCCCTCATATTGATAGTTTCTGCTATTTTTCTTTTATGTCATATTTCTATCTATTGTGAACACGGTGTTTCATCCCAGCTGTATACTTCTGTTTCTGCTATACTGTTTCTCCCTTAAATTGCTAACTATGTGAAGATGTTGAAGAGAATGAATGACATACTGTCCGAACTTTTGTGGAATCTTGGCATGTTGCGGGTCTGAATGATATTATGTAGTCACAGTTACATCGTTTTGGATCAGCATGGGAAGTATTTATGGTGTGTGCGCTCGAAAAAACAGAAGATTCCACCAAATGTTATGTTTCTCTCTTGAACAGATTCAACCAAATGCACCAACTAGTTTCCATCCACCTTTATAGTGAATTCATGAGCAACTTGAGTTGCAATTCCATTGCTCTTAGCTTATCATAGTTTTCTCTTAAGAGTATTATATTTTCATTCAAATTAAATGTATGACAATTTTGATTTAGATCATTGATGAAATAAATTTTAGTTTTCTTTTCATTTTTCCTCCCATCATTCTCTATTGTCATAGTGACAAGAGTCTAATTTTTTTTGTATGAAAATAGAAATCAATTGTCTTATTCGGGAAGGAAGCTACAAAACAAGATGTGATACATGTAGCAGACACATGCTATATGTCCCACGATAAAAGACTCGTCAACCGATATGTGGCAAACTCAGTGCAATAAATAACTAATAATGATTTGATACAGACTAGTACCTACTTACAAACATGAAACAACAATGCAACAAATCATAAAGCTCACCACACCCATTGGATACCCAACATATTTTGAGTGCTACTGGACGGCAAACAAAAATTAAATACGAGCACTTTCAAATTGAGTAATGCCTTGGAGTCTGAGTTGTTACAACGACCTTGTCACAACCCTTGTTTTTACTTGACAGAGACGAAGAATACAATCTGCGAACCCTTACTTCTTTAGTACGTTTAGGGTCTTTCTCTGATATTTGGCATTTTGGACATGCGAGGTGTTGATGAATTCTTAAATGGTACTGAAATTGATCAATCTGGAGTTTGATAATGCAATGCATTCTTTTAAATAATTTCTATCATACCATTTTGAGATTGTTTCATTATCTTGAATTCGTTCTCTCGAAAAGTCATCCTTTGGTCTATTTCCTCCTCACCAATCTGTTTTTTCTGAAGTCAAAATCAACATTAATAGGAGAAAAGACACCACACCAGGAACTAGAACATTATGAAATCTGGACAACAGACCAAAAGCTTGAAAGGAAACATAATCTAATAATAGTCAAGCATATGTCAAATAGCAGCCAAGCAAATTGTTGAATGCTATAATTCATGCATAATTTCAAATACTATAATTCAAAGTTCTGAAAAATCAAACTTTATACCAGGTACATCTGGTACAAATAGCAGCCAAGCACAGTTCAAATAGTAGCAGAAAACTCCAAAGTAAATACAATCTGTACCATTTTGAAACTAAAGAAAATTCAAAGTAAATGCAATTTATCAAATACTATAATTCATCATGTTAATCTTGGAAACTATACATCATTATTATGAAACTAAAGAAAATTCCAATAACACCTAATTGGAAATTATACATCACTATGCAATTAGTAAAAAGAAAATTGAAAAAAAATCAGAAACTAATCTTGAAAATCATTAAAGGATCTTTCAATACTACCTGGAAGAAATCAAAATAAAATCATTGTCATCCTTCTTTTCATTTGATGCAGGCGATGTAATAGAGTTATCACGAGCATCCATTGGTAAGCGCTTCGAGTTATTCTCATTGCTTATTTCGACCATGATTATAGAAGCTTGCTTATGTGGGGAGTATGAATATGGATTTTTTTTAAAATGAGTTGATATATTTTCCTATGAGTACATAGGCATATATACAAGTCCGAGAACCTAAATGTTATGTAGAAACACACACTTTGGTATTTTAAAGTGCAATCTTCATTGTTCAAGTGTTGCACCATCTAATCCAATAACAATTTTTCTAACAAACTCATTATTTTGTCATGTAGTTTGTAACCGTGTTTTAAAAGTAACTGCATCATAGTCTACTCTTATTGGATATCATGTAAAACTAGTTTACACTATAATGCATATCATTCTTTATATAAAAAATTATATACTTATTACATATATGTGTATAGAGTTAGACTCAATTCAACCTTTGATATGCTGACTATACAACAAACACATACACATAGACAAAAAATTGCAGTGTTAAGCAATCAAAATATGTAACCTTTGTATAAAAAATTATATACTTATTACTTTTTGTACTTTTAGGACAGATTTTTTTTATTGATTGTTTAAACAATGGACAGTTGTTAGCATGATATGTAATAATATTACACTTAATCTTATCATTCATACTACATAAGCATTATAATTATATTGTCAAGTTTTTGACTAATTCAATTAGTTGGTCAAGGATCCTATAATAATTTTGAGGACTGCAATTAGTAAACATTTTCAACTACTTGATGAAGGCAATAAGAATTTTGGGTCATTTTTAATTAAGCTGCCACTAACGTCCGATCAAATACAATTTTTGACTGCAATACTAAATTATAGAATTTTGTCCAAAACTTTAAGTTTAACTTTTGATATTATGGAGATTGACTATTGTGTTGATTTGAGAAAACGAACTAATATGTTTTCAACAAAATAAAATGACCAATATTTCAATAGTTAACAACAGATTAATTAATTTGCTAAAAAAAACAACAGATTAATTAAATTATTTTACTTGTTAAATCATTTTGGACACTTAATTTTTTAGAGTTTAATGGATATTCATTAATCATTTAATGTGTAAAATAGATTTACACTATCATTGAATAAGAATCACGTGAGTGATTTCTAAGATAATGGAATCATATGAGATTCATTTGAAGATTCAACGATCAATTATCGCTAGGCGCTCTGACTACGGGACTAAAAGCCTCGTTTTGCATAAGGTGGGCACTTGACACTGCTCTGGGTGCTAAACGCCCTACTTGCATGTAGCATGGAGCGCTAGGCAGGCATACCTTGTGTTCTTGTAGTTTTCTCATGTCTTTGAGTTTCAATTGTTGTATCTCTTCATGGATATGATTACGATGTGTTGTTTCATGATATTACTTGATTGAAAATGAAGAAACACAACTCTTAATTCAAAAATCTCATCGTATATGATTGTGACTTGTGGTGAAAGGTTGTTTTTCATATGCAAAATAGTGTGTTTTGTATTACAAAAACATTTAAACATGGTCCTTGTACATCACAAACTGCATGATTTTGGTCTATCTTATTAACCAATTATTTGTCATTTTCAATCTTTAAGTTATCATTCTCTTCTTTAATGCATTAGTGAAGTGTAGGAAATATAACTTGGTAAACTACTATTGAAAGATATGATAGGTGTGTTTGTGCAAATTCGATAAGGTTACCAAAGTATTATGAAGGGATGCATTGGTCATTCCATTTGCATCCAATATACACATATCAGTGGGGGTTAATCCTAAATGTTAATGTAGAAACACACACTTTAGTATTCTAATATGCAATATTCATTGTTCAAGTGTTGCACAATCTTCTCCAATAACAATTGTTCTAACAAACTCATCATTTTACCATGTAGACTATTTTGTAACCGTGTTTTAAAAATAACTACAACATAATCTATTTTTATTGGATATCATGTAAAACTAGTTTACACTGTACACATTTCATTCATTCTCTTTTTTTAATACTTATAAATAAACATTTACACGTCACTTGATTTAAAATATGATGGTCTAAACCTACGAGGTTAAATCAAGCAGAAGAGAATAAAAACTCCTACAAATTGGAAAATCAATGTTCGAATCCCAGTTAGGAAGAGTATCCACCACTCTGCCCAATAAGTATCGAATATGGTTACTCCGGTGGATATAACTTATGCAAAACCAAAATAAAATGGATGGTCTAATTTTCAAACTATATTTAAAAACAATAATTTCCTTTTCTATTTAAATTATTTCTTTCTCTGTTCTATTTTTCACCCTTTTCTTCTGTCTTTCTCATTGTGTCTCTCAGAGAGTACAAGACAATCTTCAATATTTTTATTTAGTCTTTGTGAAGCTTAAGGTTCTCGAAACATTTAACACAATAAATAATAACATCATAACATAAGCATCCTACGTTTCCTTTGTCTCACACAACACAATCTTTTCATAATTATCTCATGTTTCTTTATCACTGTCTTCTGAACAGTGGAAACAAACACAGTATCAAATGAATTCTTCAACTTCAACAAAGTTGAATCCTTATTTTGACTGAGTTTAGTTTCATTCATCTATATCTTTTTCCTTTTTTGCTGTTATCACCACCTTGATGACTTTCTGCACTTGTTTTTGAAAATTCTGCTTTTGATCACAGAGTTTGTGATTTCAAACAAAAATCATGGATAGGCTATGTTGTTTTAAGTCTTCATACTCTCAGGTAATAATGCAATTTTTCTGTTAGCTATATTTTTTTATGTGATTCTTTGCATGAACCATTATCTATTGTTTATTGAGTTTGATGAAAAAACATGTGTTTATATTCTCACTTGTTATTGGAATGGAAATTGGCACAGGTTTTCAGGAATAAGTCAAATTCTATTTCTAGTTATAGGATTCGTATTCCTATAAAGAGAATTACTATATTTGAGTTGAACTAAATCATCAATATTAACTTATAATTTATCTTGGACTCCATTATTTTCCTACCTAGAACTTTAATGTATTATTAGTATTAAACTTGGTTAGTAATTTAACTAAGTTTATAGCTTGTACAAAAAATAATTGACTTTATTTGATCTTTTGTTAGGAATAGCTTATACATAAGCACTTATATGATAAGTGTTTATGTTATGAGTACTTAATTAAACTGTTTACTCAAATAGGGATTTTGTTCTGAAATCAAATACTACTACTTTTCCTTTGCACATCCCTTAAAACTGGAAGGAGTATTCGAATTTTCTGTTTTGGTTGATTTACAGCTTGTAGCATCGCGTCCTTCATCCAGCACTGGCAAGGGGAAGAATTATGAAGGTTCAATAAAATATGGTTTTAGCCTGGTAAAAGGGAGAGCTAATCATCCAATGGAGGATTATCATGTTGCCAAGTTTGTGCAGTTACAGGATAAAGAATTGGGTTTATTTGCTATCTATGATGGTCACCTAGGAGACCGTGTCCCCGCCTATTTACAGAAACATTTGTTTAGCAACATTTTAAGGGAGGTTAGAAATGATTATATATCTTTTATGCTAGTTTGATCAAAATTCACATTGGAAAAATTATACTCCTACTATTGTGCTTATTGATTTGATGTCTTAGGAGGGATTTTGGGATGACCCTACTCTTTCTATCTCAAAAGCATATGAGAGCACAGATCAGGCTATTCTATCACATAGTTCTGATTTAGGGCATGGTGGATCAACAGCTGTAACTGCGATATTGATCGATGGAAGAAGACTATGGATAGCTAATGTTGGCGACTCGCGGGCTGTCATTTCAAGAAAAGGGCAAGCAGTACAAATGACTATCGATCATGAACCTAACACAGAACGAGGCAGCATTGAGACTAGAGGTGGTTTTGTCTCCAACTTGCCAGGTACTTTAAACCATTAATTAAACCTGAATTCTGTTCCTAACCCGATATACTATTTAGTACAAAATGTTGTCTAATAGGGACTATAGAGGCACTATAGTACTGTTGCGTAGTGGAATTTGAGAAAATTGTTGTTTTCCGTGATCCACGATTGACAACACTACTTAACATTAATGTTGTTGTTGATGCTAGGTGATGTGCCAAGAGTAAATGGACAACTGGCTGTTTCACGCGCATTCGGAGATAGGAGTCTCAAGTCACATTTGCGATCGGACCCAGACGTACAAACAATTGATATAGATGTTGATATTGAAATTCTAATCCTTGCAAGTGATGGAATTTGGAAGGTGAAATAGTTATTTTTGATTTATTGGCTCTTTCTTTTAATGCTCAATATTATTAAAAATAAAAATCATTTGCATGTGGTAAACTAGGTAATGGCTAATCAGGAAGCAGTGGATATTGCTAAAAGAATGAAAGATCCACATAAAGCAGCAAAACAACTTGCAGCTGAAGCAATAAAAAGAAACAGTAAAGATGATATATCTTGTGTTGTGGTTAAATTCAGGTGATTATATCTTTGTCAAGGTTTGAAATTGATTTTTTGATTAGATTTTATTGTTGGAGAATGTTTGATTTCATTCCATCAAGTGTATCAGAATCTTCTGTATATTGTCTTATTATTCTTCATAAGGCATTGTAAAAGGTGAATATGCTAGTAGTTATTGATTCCATTATAGCAAGTGTTTGGATTGAGATACATTGGTTCTTTCCAAGGTTGTATACAGCATTATTTGATAGATATATAGCTTTTTTTTCTCTGGTCCATTTTCCAAATTGAAGGAGATGCTCAAGTTGAGCCTTTGAAAGATTTTCCATGATCCAGTCAAGGTAGCTTTTGCTACAAAAGCATTTTTTGTACAAATCATTTCATAGAATGAATAGAAGCATCTCTGACTCTGACTGAAGAATAAGATAGTACCCCAATTTTTGTATATTACAAGAGATAAAATATGTTTTACTTTGGTCCAATTTAATGCAGACAAATCTCTTAAAAATGATGAGCAACTGTAAAGATTCTCTCTCTTTGTGATGGTTAGCGAAAACTTCACTATTAACTACTCTATTGTAAAGATGAATTTTAGTTATAGTTTTAATCACCTATTGAATACTTCATTCAAACTAAATCATTTTATCTTGGTTAAATTACACTAGGGGTCCTTTAAGTTTGAAGTTTGTAACAGATTTGTCCTTTAAGTTATTTTTGTCGCACATAAGTCCTTTAAGTTTGAAGATTGTAACAGATTAGTACTTTAAGTTATTTTTGTCACACATAAGTCCTTTAAGTTTGAGGTTTGTAACAGATTAGTCCTTCTGACACATCATTGTTTTTGGTTAACAGAAGGACTGAATTGAAAATGTTTACAAACTTAAAGGACTTAT